>OASD01000057.1_pt1 | contig 82438 bp, 72 predicted proteins | sample 1475531 | NCBI WGS metagenome assembly OASD01 (sample SAMEA3360668, study PRJEB22359) | human gut metagenome | biome: ENVO:urban biome; feature: ENVO:human-associated habitat; material: ENVO:feces | place: Bangladesh | collected 2011
TTTTTTCATTAAAATACCCCCTTATTTCCGTGTCCGGATTTAAGGGGGCAGTACAGTTTTACTTGTGTGTTTTTCTTTGCAATATTTTTTCGAGCACGAAGTGCCAAAGTTTATTTAATTTGTGATAAGTTAAAAAAAGTATATAAGGTTTTCGAGTGCGAAGCACCAAGGTTCCCGTCCACATGGACGAGGTTCTTCTATTTTAAATTGCCGAGGGAAATTGCAAGGTTGTTAAGTCCATGCACCAAGAGAACGAGTGAAATGAAGTTCGATTGGCAATGCATGCCTTATGCCAGAGATCACAAAGGTATCGAGCGAAGCGAAGATAGCTTTGATTGATCTTACGGCCTGGACCCAATAGACGCTTTAGCGTCGTCATTGGGTGAGGTCCTTTTACATTGCCAAAGGCGATGGCAAGGTTCACGTCCGTAAGGACGGGGTTCTTATTTTTCTCGCTTATAAGATCAATTTAAGTTTATTCTTTTAAAGAATGGTTTTTTTATTTACAAACAAAAAAATTTTCAATCAGAATTGATGGATAGGGCGAAGTGGAATGAGCGAGCGACTGAGCTGTACTATTAGGTACACGATAGGAGTGAGCGAACGAACGAGCGCTAGGCGCAATTCTAATAAAAATTTATACAAAATAGTTACACTTAATGTTTATCCATTGCACATCTTGGGTACTTATGTTATAATAGTCAAAGAAGGTCAAAGGTGAGAATATGTTAAGCGATGAAATACAATATTTTTTAAACAATTTAATTGAAGAAGAAGGCGGCAGCATACTTATCAAAAGGAGCGACATTGCCGTTAGATTCAACTGTTCGCCAAGTCAAATCAACTATGTCTTGACGACAAGGTTTGCGCCTCACTTTGGTTACTACATTCAGTCGAGAAGGGGCGAGGGCGGCTATATCAAGATCGAGAAGCTTGATCTTTTAGAGGATGAAGACGCATACAAAGAGATACTCATGGAAGCTATTGGCGATAGCATCACCATAAAAGAGGCTCACGACATCATCAGAAAGCTTTGTGATGACGAGATCATTACAAAGGATGAGAAGGAGATAATACTTGCTTCGATTGACGATAGGGCTCTTGCCATTGACATAGACAAGAGAAATGCACTTAGAAGTGATATATTAAAGAACATCCTATTGGTTTTACTGAAAAGGGGGTAGTAAAATGTTATGCGATGAATGCCACAAGAATGAAGCGATGATTAATTTAAAGCTGATATTGGACGGCGAAATTATTGAAAAACACTTATGCACTGAATGTGCACTGAAGGACTTTAACGAAATGAATCAAGGAGAATATGGAGAATATACGGATATGAATATAAATGAAAGCGATATAAGGAGCCTTTTTGAGGGCTTGCAAAAGCTATTTGGCTCGTTCGAAACTTATGAGTTCGAGGAAAAGGAGTGCCCGAACTGCCACATGAAGTTCAGTGATTTCAACAAGAACAGAACGCTTGGCTGCGAGGAGTGCTACAAGACTTTTGCCTACGAGATCAGACCGATTTTGAACTCTCTAAGGGGCGAAAAAACTTATGAGGGCCTACTACCAAAGAGGTATATGGACGCAAATCCTATGCACATGGAGATTATCTCTCTTAAGAAGGAGCTAGAAGCCGCAATACAAGACGAAAACTACGAGAGAGCTGCTGAGCTTAGGGACGAGATCAAGGCGAAGTCCACGAAGGAGAAGGTGGAAGATGGCGAAATCAATGACAATTTACAATAAATATATACTAAACACGATTGTTTCTCTAAAGAGGAACATCAAGGGCTACAAGTACCCTGACATGCTGATGTGGTCTAAGCTTAACGAGATTTTGAATATGGTTTTGGAAGCTTTAAAAAACACTAGCTACAGCTTTATGCTTTATGAAGTATCAAATATGGATAAAGAAAAGTTTGAGTACTTTTTAGCTAAGGGTTTTATGGATGAGTCAGTGAAAGAGAATATCACAAGAACTAAGCTTTTGCTTGATGAGGACAAGTCCATCGCCATAGTTATAAATAACAATGACCATATTGAGATCAGAGTTCTTGGCACGGCAAGCGCTGACGAGCTAGTTGACATCGCCATAGACGTGGAGCGTGAGCTTGATAAGTCAATCGAGTTCCAATTCGACGAAAACTACGGCTATCTTACGAGTGATCCCGTTAACATTGGCAATGGCATTAGCATAGCTAAAATCGTTCATCTTTACAGAAGGGACGAGTTTAACAAGGATGAGCTAAAGAGCGATGATATGTCAAAGATTAGGCTTACACCGCTTGTGGGACCAAATGGCTCTAAGATAGAGGACATCTACATCTTAGACGCTAATGTAAACAAGTTTACTAATATCGAGTCGTTTAAAAAGCTTTCCATGCTGACTGACCAAAACGTAATTGTTTACGAGAATGAAAATAGACGCAGGTACCTTGAGCAAAATTACATCTTGATGAAGGATAGAATTATGAAGGCTTTGGAGATGATTAAGGTGGCGAGCCTTATCAGCTACGACGAGGCACTTATCTACCTATCGAACCTGATGTTCGCAAGGAGCATGGACTTACTTGAGCCAGTTGATAGCAGCATCGACGCTGCTCTATATCAAATGATAACACCTGAAGCTATCGAGTATACTTACTCCATTAGCGACAAGTCAGAAATTGACCAAAAGAGAGCGACTATACTTAGGGAAAAGCTTAGCAAGGTAAAATTTATTGACAAGGATATTAAGGAAGAAGAAAATAATTTATAGATTGATATATAAGAAAGGAGATAAATATGGCGGTTTTTGGAAGATTTACTAGAAATGCAAGATTCTCATTTCAAATAGCCGAAGAAGAAGCTAGAAGGATGTTCAAAAGCGAAGTGGACCCTTCTCACGTTTTGATTGGCATTTTAAGCGCAAACACGACTAAGGCATCTGAAATTTTGAGGCAAAACGGCCTTGAAATGGAAGCCCTTAGAGAAATGGTGGAAAAACTATCTGTGCTTGATGTGAAAAAGCCAGAGGATATATATTATTCAGCAAGTTTAAAATATGTGATTGAGGAGTCCATCAAGATGGCGAACCAAGCAGGAGCGCCAATTGTAACGACTGAGCACATACTTTACTCGATTGTGAAGATGAATGAAGCGCCTGTATCCATCATCTTAGAGAGATTTGGCGTAGATAGAGAGAGGGTTCTTTCAGCTCTTTCAGGCTACCTAAATAGCCTAAGAAGCTTTAACCAAGGCGGCTTCCAAGACGAAGACGGCTTTGATGAAGATGCCGCTGATGATGGTGAAGCACTTCAAAAATACACTTTGGACTTAAATGAGCTTGCTATAAAGGATAAGATAGATCCTGTAATTGGCAGAGCATCTGAAATTGAGAGACTTATTCAAATACTAATGAGAAGGACAAAGAATAATCCTGTTCTAATCGGTGAACCAGGTGTCGGCAAGACAGCCATCGCCGAAGGTCTAGCTCAAAGAATTGTTTCAGGCAATGTTCCTGAAATCATCAGAGATAAGAAGATATTCTCCCTTGACTTAACTAGCCTGATAGCTGGATCAAAGTACAGGGGCGAGTTTGAGAGCAGAATCAAGAATTTACTTGAAGAGCTTAGAGAAAGAGACGACGTAATTCTATTTATAGATGAAATTCATACTATAGTAGGAGCGGGCTCGTCTGAAGGCTCGCTTGACGCGTCAAACATACTAAAACCATACCTTACAAGAGGCGAAATACAAATCATTGGTGCGACAACTGTTGATGAATACAGAAAATATGTAGAAAAGGACGCGGCTCTTGAAAGAAGGCTTCAAACCATCATGGTGGAAGAGCCTAGTGAAGAAGATGCTATAAAGATTATAGAAGGACTTAAGGACAAGTACGAAGCACATCACAGGGTATTAATCTCGCACGAAGCCATTGAGGCGGCAGTGACATTATCAAAGAGATATATCTCAGACAGATATTTACCAGACAAGGCCATAGACCTAATTGACGAGGCGCAATCACTTGTTAGAATGAAAAATTATGTAAGACCACTCTCACTTAAGGAGATAGAGGACGAGCTAAAAGAGATTGCATCTGAAAAGATTCAAGCGATACAAGCTCAAGACTTTGAAAAGGCTGCTCAGCTAAGGGACAAGGAGCGCGAGCTTAAGGACAAGATGGACCTAGACAGAACTGAGTGGAAGCAAAAGTCCGAGCTTAACAGCATGAAGATTGGCTTTGACGATATCGCAAGAGTTGTCTCGAAATGGACCGGCATCCCTGTTGAAAAGCTTAGTGAAGAAGAAAAGGAAAAACTACTAAACTTAGATAAGAAGCTAAAATCAAGAGTCATAGGCCAAGACGAGGCGATAGATGTACTTAGCCACTCGATAAAGAGGGCGAGAGTCGGCTTAAAGGACAAGAACAAGCCGATAGGCAGCTTTATCTTTGTTGGACCAACTGGTGTCGGCAAAACTTATCTAGCCAAAGCGCTTGCAGAGAGCTTATTTAACGACGAAAACGCTATGATACGTATAGACATGAGTGAGTACATGGAAAAGTACAGCGTATCTAAGCTTATAGGTTCGCCACCAGGCTACGTTGGCTACGATGAGGGCGGGCAGCTAACTGAAGCGATTAGGAAGAAGCCATTCTCAGTAGTTTTATTTGATGAGATTGAAAAAGCTCATCCAGATGTATTTAATGCACTACTACAGCTTCTTGACGATGGCAGATTAACTGATTCAAAGGGAAGAACTGTCGATTTTAAAAACGCGGTCATCATCATGACAAGTAACGTTGGTGCAAGCAGATTCAAAAAGCAAAATACTTATGGCTTTGGAGATGCATCGAGCGAAGAAAGAAGCGAAAAGAAGAAAATTTCCGAGATTGCTAACGAAGAGCTTAAAAAGACATTTAGACCAGAGTTTTTAAACAGGGTCGACGACATCGTTGTATTTAACCAATTAAAAGAAAATGATATAGAAAAAATCGTTCACTTGATGGCGGAAGACCTTAAGGCGAAACTTAAGGAGATGGGCCTAAATATCGAGATAGACAAGTCAGTTGAAGACGAGATCGCTAAGAAGGGCTTTGACCTTGAATATGGAGCAAGACCTTTAGAGAGAACATTTAAGAAGATGATAGAGGATAGATTATCTGAAGAAATTTTGAAAAATAATGTTTCTAAGGATAAGAGCATCACTATATACTACAATGGTAAGGAATTGGAATTTAAAAATGGCAAAGAAGAAGAGCTTATACAAGTGTAGCGAGTGTGGCTACGAATCCAGCGGCTACTTAGGCAAATGCCCCGAGTGTGGTTCTTGGGGCAGCCTTAAGGAAGTTTTGGAGGATACAAAAAAAGCAGTAAAAAAAGAAAAAAGCGTAAGAAGCAAGGCTATGCAGCTAAAGACTGTCACTTCGTCAAACTCAGATAGGCTCAAGACAAGCTTCGAAGAGTTTAACAGAGTTATGGGTGAGGGCATAGTTAAGGACTCGGTCACAATACTTACAGCTAAGCCAGGCGCCGGCAAAAGTACACTTCTTTTGCAAATAGCGAACGACGCATGCAAAAAGGGCCTTAAGGTCTTATACGCTTCAGGTGAAGAGTCCGAGAGCCAAATCAAGCAAAGGGCAGATAGGATACTTGATACTATCGAGGATGATCTATACATCATAAGCGACATGAGCCTTGACAATATTAAGGAAGAAGTCCTTAGGGTCGACGCCGACATGGTAGTCGTTGACTCGATACAAACAGTTGAGCTTGATGAGTACAAGCCATCGAGACCTGCCTCGCCAACACAAACCGTTGAGTGTGCTTATGAATTAGTTAATCTTGCTAAAAATATACAAAGGCCTCGTATAGTTTTTATCGTGGGTCAAATGACTAAAGATGATGAATTAAGAGGCGTGAGAACACTAGAGCACCTTGTAGATACCGTTCTAGTTATGGATACTTATCAAAACGATTCACTTAGGACCATTGTCGCGAGCAAAAACCGTTATGGCGCCACAGGCGAGATGGGCTTTATGAATATGCAAGAGAAGGGCCTTGTATCGATCGACAATCCGAGCGAGTACTTTGTTTCGTCAAGGAAAGAAAACAATTTCCCTGGCAGTGCCATCACCGTAAATATGGAGGGGACTAGACCAGTCATACTTGAGGTCGAAGCCCTTGTAACGAAGTCATATACACCATATCCATCGCGTATAAGCGAGAATATGTCAAGAGAAAAACTAAATACACTGCTTTCAATCATGGAGAAGCGATTAAATGTCGATATGTTTGATAAAAACGTCGTAATCAAGTCCATGGGAGGACTTAAGCTTAAAGAAGACGCATCGAACCTTGCTTTAATCGCGGCAATATATTCACAGCTAGTGAATAGGGTATTGAACTCAGACACAGTATATATAGCCGACATATCCTTAACGGGCGAACTTAAAAAAGTGCCTCAGCTTGAGAGAAGACTTAAAGAAGCCGAACGCATGGGATATAAGAGGGCAGTAATCAGTAGCGAGGCAAAACTAGCTACAAAATTTACAAAACTAGAGCTAATTAAATGCTCTTCCTTAATAGATGCACTAAAAGTTTAATAGATGCACTAAAATTTTAAAAAAATCTATAAAAGGCTTGACAAAGATTATATAATATGATATCATAAAACTTTACTTTTTAGCCGAACTGTGATATAATATACTATAGGTATGAGATTATCATCTAAGGAAAAGGGAGGCGAGAAGTATGTATGAAGTAGGAGATATGGTTTGTTATCCAATGCATGGAGCGGGCATCATAGTCGACATAGAAAAGAAAAACATTCTAGGCAAGAGTGAAGAGTATTTTGTTGTTAAGATACCTATAGGTGCTATGAAGGTTATGATACCTGTTAAAAATGCAGAAAAAAGAGGGATAAGATCAATCATTGAGAAAGAAAAGTTAAAAGATGTAGTTGAAGTATTAAAGGAAGAACCGACAAAGATGAGCACTAACTGGAACAAGAGAGTTAGGGATAATACTGCGATTTTGAAGGAAGGAGACATCTTCGAAGTTGCTAAAGTTTACCGTAACCTAAAGAGCTTGGATGATAAGAGAAATCTTTCGACCGGAGAAAAAAAGATACTTCACGACACAAAGAACATTTTGATGAGTGAAATGATACTCTCTTCCGGCAAATCATACGAAGAAATTGACAAAATTATCTACGAGGCAGTAGAGTAGGAGGAAAAATGTTTAAAAAAATTATGAAAGTCGTCATGCTCCTCATAGGCGGAGCAGCAGGCTACGGCGTAAGTTTATTGGCCATCAGCCTTGTACCAACATTTCATAATTATAGTATCTATGTATCGGTATTTTTATCCATTTTATTTGCAATTATTTTTTATTTATTATCAGATACTATATTTACACGACTTATTAATGTTGGTGACAGGGTTGAGATTGAGCTAAGAAGGTTCACAAGCTTGGACCTTATCTTAGGTTTAGCAGGTTTATTACTAGGGCTAGTCATAGCATTTTTGCTATCGCAGCTCGCTATGAACATAGGTATACCAGTACTTGGACCAGTTTTGTCCGTTATATTCTATATACTATTTCCATATATAGGGATTATAGTTACGACTAGAAGAAAGGACATTTCAAATATTGGAGAGAAATTTGCTCAAAAGAGCACAGTAAAAAAATCAAAGAAAAAAGATACAGATCTATACAAAATTCTTGACACATCTGTTATAATAGATGGTAGGATTAAAGACATCGCTAGCTCAGGTTTTATTGAAGGTACTTTAGTAATACCTAATTTTGTCTTGCAAGAACTTCAGCACATAGCTGATTCGGCGGACGATCAAAGAAGAAAAAGAGGTAGACGAGGTCTAGACATACTTAAGCAAATGCAAAACGAAGCGATAGTTGATATTGAAATATCAAACGAAAAGATTGACACAGTCGAAGAGATTGATGACAAGATACTTGAACTAGCCGCTATGATGGACGCAAAAGTCCTTACTAACGACTACAATCTAAACAAGGTTGCCCAAGTTAGAGGCATAGAAGTCCTTAATATCAATGAGCTTGCCAATGCAGTTAAGCCAGTTATATTACCAAGCGAAGAACTTGTAGTTGAGATAGTTAGAGCAGGTAAGGAAAAGAACCAAGGCCTTGCTTATCTTTCTGACGGCACGATGATAGTTGTCGAAGAAGCTAAGAAGAGGATAGGCGAAAAGCTCAAGGTCGAGATAACAACAGTGCTTCAAACAGCTGCTGGCAAGATGATGTTTGCTAAGATTAAAGAATAGTTGGAGGAAATTTATGATAGAGAATAACTTTGTCTCAGTTATAATTGCCGCTGCAGGCATGAGTAACAGGATGGGATCTAAGGTCAACAAGGCTTTCTTGCGTATAAATAACAAGCCAATACTTGCTCATACCATAGAAAAGTTTGAAAGATCGAAGTACATCGACGAGATAATTATTGTCTGTAAAGAAGACGAAATAAATTACACAAGAAAAGAAATTGTGAACAGATATAAATTTACTAAAGTCGTTAACATAGTTAAAGGCGGTAAGGAAAGACAGGACTCAGTATACAACGGCATCAAAGCTATAAGCATTAACGCAGATATAGTCTTAACACATGATGGAGCGAGACCTTTTATCAGAACTGAAACCATTAACAAAGTTGTTGAAACAGTTCTTGACTGCGATGCCTGCGTAGTAGGAGTCAAAGTTAAGGACACAATCAAGTCAGTTAACGAAGACGACACAGTTCATCATACGCCAAAGAGGTCGCTTTTGTGGCAAGCGCAAAGCCCACAATGCTTTAAGAAAGAAATTTTGCTTAAGGGCTACGAACACGCTATAAAAGAAAATATATTAGCAACAGACGACTCGGCACTCGTTGAATTTGCTGGAGTTGAGGTAAAGATGCTTGAAGGTCACTACGACAATATCAAGATCACTACGCCAGAAGACTTAGTTATAGCAGAGATCTTCAATACGAACTGGAAGCAAAGGCTTAAAAGCACAGGAGCATTCTAATGGATATCAGAATTGGTAATGGCTATGACGTGCATAAGCTAGTCGAGGGCAGAGATTTAATACTTGGCGGCGTAAAGATAGATTACGAGAAGGGCCTACTGGGTCACAGCGACGCAGATGTACTAATACACGCGATTATGGACGCCATCTTAGGCGCTATGGCGAAGGAAGATATAGGCTATCACTTTCCTGACACAAGTGACGACTACCTTGATATTGACTCAAGAGTACTTCTTAGAAGGGTCTATGCCATGGTCAGGGAAGAGGGTTACAGCATTTCAAATATAGATGCGACTGTCATTATGCAAAGGCCAAAACTAAGACCATATATAGACGAGATGAGAGCAAATATTGCAAAAGATCTTGAGCTAAGCATTGACAGAGTGAGCGTAAAGGCTACAACTACTGAAAACTTGGGTTTTGAAGGAAGAGAAGAAGGGGTTAGCACCATAGCGAGCGCACTACTACTAAAGTAGTATTTATTAGCATTTTATTAAGATAAGATTAAAAAAATTTACATTCACGCTTAAAAGTGGTATAATATCTATGGTAAAATTTTAAGGAGGTAATACAGATGAAAAAATTATTATCATTAGCTTTAGTGCTTGTACTAGCATTTTCGCTAGTAGCTTGCTCAAAGCCAGCAGAAGACAAACCAGCAGAAAATGCTGATACAACTGAAAGCGTTCCAGCAGACCAAGCTGATAGCGTTCAAACAGGAGAAAAAGCAACTATGACAGGTGACGAAGTAGTAGCACTACAAGCAGACGCTGAACAAGAAGGTAAATACGTTATCGTTGACGTAAGAAGCGCTGAAGAATACGCTGAAGGTCACATCAAAGATGCAAAGAACGTTCCACTAGATGACATCAAAAATGATCCATCAATCTTAGAAGAAGACAAAGATAAAAAGATCGTTTTATATTGCAACTCTGGTAAAAAATCTGGAGAAGCTCAAGACGCTCTATTAGCAGCTGGTTATACAGATGTTGTTAACGCTGACGGCGTTAAGACTTATGAATACGATTTAGTAACTGAATAGTATTAAAAACAAATGAAGAAGAGCGAGTGATCGCTCTTTTTTTAATGCGAAAATTTATTAATACTAATAGTATTTTAATATACGCGCTCTCTTTACTTGATGAATGAGTAAGGAGGGTATTTTTTGTATATAGTAAATGAAAATTCAATTGTACTTATAATTATGGTAAAAAAATATTTATCTTCTAAAAAATTTATATTATTTTTACATCTATATATTCTTGCTATAATATTTATCTCATAGAATAAGTCTCGTAGAAAATATTTATTTTTGGGAGGAAAAAATGAAAAATTTATTTAAAAGAACATTGTTGCTACTTATGGCGATACTTATGTTTATCTCTCCACTCAATGGAGTCTTAGCAGAAAATGCTAACGAAGCTATCGTACTAAATTGTGGCGATACTAGCAGCGAAAATGCTGATGAAGCGATTGTCTTATACGGTGAAGATGCTAGTTCGAAAACTTCTAATGAAGCAGCTGAGCTAAAAAGCAATCCTAACAACACGTCTGATGCTGTTAATCGCGCAGAAGATATTAAGTTTACACAAGAAATAAGCAAAGGAAGCGTCAAGATATCTCTTATGTCAGATACACACGTTTTGCCAAAGGAGCTTATTGCAGATAATCCTGCATATACAAGAGCTATGCATGCAGATAGAAAATTGTTTACACAAAGCCAAGGTATATTTGACGAAGCTATAAGACTAGCAGAAGAAAATGATTCAGAAATCATAATGATACCTGGTGACTTAACTAAGGACGGTGAAAAACAATCACACGAGTATGTAAGCCAAAAGCTTGAAGCTTGGAAAAATGCAAGAGAAGCTAAGGGTAAAAAAGCAGCATATTTTGTAATACCTGGTAACCACGATATTAATAACCACGATGGATATAACTTTACAACTTACAATAAAGACACTGACACAGCGGACCTCGCAGGACTAACAACACATACACTGTTTAATAGCATGTACAAGTCATTATACAAAGACGCAGAGCTATATATAAACTCAGAAGAATACAATAGCTATATGGCAAATCATCAAGGCATAGCTGAAGGACACGGCTCTTCATCATATGCAAAGCATATTGACTTAGCCGGATCAATTGAAGGCAAGAGTGGACTTACTGTTATAGGTATAGATACATCTATAAACACTGCTGACGTTACTCCTAACGGTGAAGACTCTCATATCACAGCTGGTACTATGGGAGAAAGCTTATATCAATGGGCTAAAAAACAAGTTATAGAAGCTAAAAAGAGAAATGATGTTGTATTTTTACTAAGCCACCACGGCTATATACCACACTTTGTAAAAGAACCTGAACTACTTAAAGAGTACTTATTAAATGAATGGAATGAAAACTGCTACGATGGCAAGAGACCTGCTGAAGCTTTTGCTGACTTAGGTGTTTCTTATGTGTTTACTGGTCATATGCATGCTCAAGATATTGCTAAAGTAGTGAGCAAGGAAGGAAATACAATATATGATATAGAAACAGGTTCAACAGTAACTTACCCTTGTCCTATACGTCATCTTGAGCTAAATAATGCAATAGCTACAGAAAATACGGGACATGACTTAGATGTTAAGACAGAACTAATTAAAAATGTTACTTATACAGATTCAGATGGAAGTCAAAAAAATATTACAGATTTAACAGAGTTTGCTAAGGGCACAGTAATTAACAAAGACTTAATTGTTGGTGCAAGTGGAGCAATATTCACAAGTGAACTTTATAAGAACTTATCAAGTGATTTAAGTAAATCAATAACTGGGCTATTAGAAAGTGAACCCGACCCAGCAAAAAGACATGAAAAACTTAGTGCATATTTATGGGATAATTTAGATGATAAGATAATTCCGAAACTTAAAGAGCTAGTAACAGCAAAGGATCCGAATGCTAGCTTTGAAGCACATGTAGATGGTGATGTATTATTTATTAAGACAAGTTTTTATAAACTAGATGTAAGCATTAAAAAAGATGATTTAGTTAATTTAATCGAAGGCATCTTGACACAAGTAAATGATAAATTAAAAACCGAAGATTTAATCAAAAGCTACGTTCAAAAGTTAGCTGGACCACTATTGAGGGCAAATATCACAGATGCTGTTACTGTCGAAAAATTGGCAAATTATGCTTATCTTTCTCACCTTGCTGGAGATGAAAAACTTAGTTCTGAAATGCAAGATGCACTTAAGAAGATAAATGATGAAGGCGCTATTGAAAATATTCTTAAACAAATTCAAGAGCCGCTTTCAGAAATCGTGGATGATTTTACTAAAGATTTAAAATACAATCCTAAACCATCAGATGCAATTGATTTTAGCAAGATGCCAACAGGTGGAATGATTAAGGGTTTCATAAGCATGAAGATTGGAAGCAGCATAGAGAGAACACTTATAGGCTTGAAGTTTTTAAATAAAAAAGATGGAAAATATTTACTAGACATGGATAAAATACTTGCTATAGGTGCTGTTAAAGGCGGTCTATCCTTAGCAGATGGATCAATTCTTGATATAGTAGATGCTTTTACAAGCGAAGATCAAGCTGCTTATCAAGAATATTCATACAAAGAAGACAATAATACACAACTTTCTTGGAAAGCCAAGATGGACCCAGCTAATTTCACAGCAAGTATAAATGGAAACACAATAAGTATATTAAGCGGCGGCAATGATGAATACACAGGAAAACTTGTACAAGATGGACAAGATATAGCTTTAGATGCAAATCATTCGGCAAACTTTGGCTATGATAAAGAATTTACTATTAAACTAGAAAGAGTCTTTCCTAACGGATATACATTAAATTATACATCAAACAATGTATTGATTAAAGAAAATACAATAGAACCAAATCCAAATCCTGAGCCAAACCCACAACCAGATCCAAATCCAAATCCTGATAATGACAATACTATAATTATACCGCCATATGAACCTGATACTAGAGATGAGCACAGCTATAGACCAAGAAGGCCAAGAACAGACAAGACAGAAGATAAGAAAGAAGAAACAAAGACTATTGAAACAAATACAAAACCTATAGAAAAAACAAAACTTAGTCCAATAGAAGTAGCTGATAAAGTTTTGCCAGTTAATTTTACAGACATAGTCAATGAAAAAAGAAGAGATGCCATCATCAATCTTGCTTCAAGAGGCGTTTTAGCTGGTATTAAAAAAGATAAGTTCATGCCAAACACAACAGTTACTAGAGCCATGGTAGCTGCAGTCTTTATGAGAATATCAAGAGATAAGTTTATAAACACAAATATGAGCGTAAAAGATATAATGATGAAAGACTGGTACTTCAATTCAGTTAAGTGGGCAATGACACATGGCATTGTAGCCGGATACCCAGACGGATCATTCAAGCCTATGAAAAAAGTAAGTAGACAAGAATTAGCCGTTATGCTTGAAGGACTACTTAAACTATATAATATAAATATGCCTAATATTGTTGACGTTGACTATAGCGCATATAGCTATCTACCAGCATGGAGCCGCGATGCAGTCGTGAGTGTAGTAAGTAAAGGCCTATTAGAAGTAAATAAAGATGGAAAAGATGCGTTTGATAAAGAAGTAAGCCGTGCAGACTTTGCATACGCTATAGATAGAATTATAGAATTCGTTCTTAATAATTAGTATTTACAAAAAATATAGAGATATACCGAGGAGAGATCTTCGGTATATTTTTTGAATCTAAGACTCAGTATTTATTTTACAGTCAATTTACAATTATCTAATCTCACTCTTACAAATTACTAGTATCATATACAAGGATTATGACAGAGAAAAGCCTCTATCAATAATCAATTGATGATTAGTAAGATACAGGAGGAAACATTGAAGAAGTTAATAAACATAGCACTTATATTGATATTAATAGCAATATATATTTTTTACAGAAAAGTCGATTTTGGAGAAGTAAGGTGGGATAACAAAAACGTCCACTACGTTAAAGCTAAAGTTCTAGAAGTTTTAGAAGAAGATTTAAGTAAAAAGTATAACTACTTAAATGTTGGAAGTCAAAAACTAAAAGTTAAGATACTAGAAGGAAAAGAAGCTGGAGAAGAGAAGATTATTGATAACACATTGTTCAACACTAGCTCTATACTTGCTAAAAAAGGAACAAGAATTATTTTATTGATAGATTCACCAGAAGGCGTTGAACCGTATTATACAGTTTATAACTATGACAGAAGCATTGTTATAGCAATATACATCGCCCTTTTTATACTCCTACTTTACGCTGTAGGCAAGAAAAATGGGCTAAAGAGTGCCTTAGCACTGATTATAAGTATATATATTATAGCTTTATATATGCTTCCTTCTATATATATAGGAAGACCAATAATACTTGTTACCTTAGTGACTATCTTATTAGCAAGCATATACTCAGCAGTAATAATATTTGGTTATTCGCTAATAGGTTTGGTTAACATAATTTCGATATTTATATCTTTTATAATAGTCGCAGTTTTATCATATTTGGTATCTATAACGGCACATCTAACAGGCTTTGTTGACCCAAATGCTGAAGGCTTATTTTATATAGTAGAAAAAACTGGAATGCAATTACAGTATCTTTTCTTTGCAGGCATTACAATATCGACATATGGAGCAGCAAAAGACGTGTCCGTGTCAATAAGTTCAGCTTTGCTAGAAATAAAAACTTTGAATAAAAAGTTGGGTGCCAATGATTTATTTAAATCAGGAATGAATATAGGTAAAGACATTATCGCAACTATGGTAGACACACTTATATTTGCTTTCATAGGAAGCTCGCTTACAACTGTTCTTTCTCTAATGTCATATGGAGTTCAGTTTAATCAACTTATTAGTAGCAACTTTTTTAGTATGGAACTTGCCAATGGCTTGATTGCTACAAGCGTTGTAGTAATGATGGTGCCTATATCTGCATACATTTCAAGTATAGTATATAATATTGAAGACAAAAGTAGAGTAAGAAAATTTTTTACAAGGTAATCAATTCTAATCAAATTCATATCAATGTTACAAGGAGGAAAAAATGAAAACAAAAAGAATTGTAAGTTTAGTTTTAGTTTTTCTAATCTTGTTAAGTACTTTTTCATTTGATTTGAAAGCTAGTGATGCTATCAATAATGAAGATGTATTTACAGAAGATAATGAGGAAAAACTTCTAGAAGAAAACACAGAAGAAAAATCTCTCGGTGCAATTGAACCATTAAACGTGCCATCAGATGAGGGACTTGGAGAAGAAAGCTCAGAAGAAGTAAATGAAGAAGCAGATGAAGCCACTGTTTCATTTGACAATAATTGGACTTATTTTGAAGACGGAGTAGATCCATCATTAACTCCAGGATCCAATATGTGGGCCTTTGGTCAATATAATAAAGATGCTGCTACCAAAACTGGACAAGCATCTTTTGGATCAAAAGAAGGAAAAGAGTACGTTAAAGATGGATTTACAACAAAGACTTTATTAAGACACTATCTTGATGATGGAAAAACAGTTCCTACATATTTTTTTGTTAAGAAATTTAATGTAGATGATACAATGTCATTATGGAATAAATCTTTAAAGTTTGACTTAGCTTATGATGACGCAGTCATCGTTTACTTAAACAGAGAGGTTATATATAAAGCCAATGTTCCTGATGCAGGATATTCACAAAGTGTTGAGTATGGATGCAAAGAAAAAGTAGGTAAGCCTGTAAAAGCAGAAGTTTCTATACCATTCTCTGATTTACAAGGAAAATTAACAAGTAGTGTAAACTATCTAGCTGTAGAATTGCACCAATACTCTGAAAAGAGTTCAGACATCTACTTTGACATGCAAAACATCAGATTTGAAGATGAAGCACAAGAAGCCACATCTGAGGATGAATTTGCTACACCAGTATTGACGATAGGAAGCAATCCAAGTGAGAGAAACTTTACATGGTATAACAAAGTTAATGCTGCTGGATATGTAGAAGTAAAAGAGTTTGGCGATAGCGAAGGTGAAATCTTTGCAGCAGAAGCTAATGAGAATAACCGTAAAGAAGGATTTGTAAATTATAAAGCACATATAAGCGGATTATACCCAGATACAGAGTATGAATTGACATATTGGAATGGAGAAGAAGGAGAAAAGTCAGATCCAATTAGTTTTAGAACAGCTAAAGAAGGAGACTTTCAATTCTTCTTAGTAGGTGACCCACAAATAGGTGCGAGCGGCAACAAAGAAAGCGATGCACAAGGTTGGGACAAAACATTAAACATCATGAAGAAAAGAATGACTGATGAAGGAACAAATTTTGCCTTCCTACTAAGTGCTGGTGATCAAATCAATAGCTACTCAAGTAATGAGGATGAATACGTGGGCTTTACTGAAAGAGACGGATTAAAGGGAATGACGTTGGCGCCAGTTATTGGTAACCACGATGGAGAAAATGCTACTAGAAATGGATTTTTTGAACACTATACACTTCCAGAATTCGGCAATAAAGATAGAGCAGACTATGCTTATGTATATAATAACACCTTATTTATTTCACTAGATTCTACTTATGGAGTGCATCAAGCCGAACATAATGATTTTGTAAAGAAGACAGTTGAAAAATACAAAGACAAAGTAGACTGGAAAGTATTAACATTTCACCACGCAATATATTCAGTCGCATCGCATGCAGTTGATGAAGACATACTAAAGAGAAGACAATATATTCCGCAATTAGTTAAGGACAATGGCATCGATGCAGTTCTTATGGGCCACGACCACGTATATGTAAGAACACACTTAATGGATGGAACAGAGCCAATAATAGAGTGGAAAGATGGCTTAGAAGGTAATGCGCCAAGCGAGTATATAAATCCTAAGGGAGCGCTATACATTACAGCAAACTCTGGCTCGGGATCAAAATTCTATACAATAAAAAAAGAAAAATTTGATTATGCAGCAGTACAAAACCAAGAAAGAGTTCCTAACTATTCAGAAATATCTGTTACAGATAATACTTTTAAAGTGGTAACATATAGGACAAGTGATAACTCAGTAGTTGATGAAGTAACACTTAAGAAAGAAAAAGCTTATACCCCAGTTCTTACTATTGGAAATAATCAAAGCGAAAGAAACTTTACATGGTATAGCGTATCAACAGATAAAGGACAAGTTGAAGTCAAAGAGGCTTCAAATCCACAAAACACACAAATAATTAGATGTGAAGAAAAGAAAGATAACAGAAAAGCTGGATATATAAGCTATAGAGCAAAGATAACAGGTCTAAAGCCAGCTACAGAGTATGAATTGACATATTGGAATGGAGATAATGGAAGCAAGTCAGATCCAATTAGCTTTAGAACAGCGAAAGAGGGAGACTTCTCATTCTTCTTAGTAGGTGACCCACAAATTGGTGCAAGTGGCGATACAGCAAGAGATGCAGAAGGCTGGGATAAGACCTTAAACATCATGGCAGAAAAAATGAAAGACCCTAATAATAACTTTGCCTTTTTACTAAGTGCTGGTGACCAAATCAATGATTATGACGATAATGAAGATCAATACAAACAATATATTCAAAGAGCAAACTTAAAGGGAATGACGTTGGCGCCAGTTATTGGTAACCACGATGGAGAAGGTTATGCGAGAAGCGGTTACTTTGAGCACTTTGCTCTACCAGATCTAAATGAAGAGGGGAGAGCAGATTATGCTTATGTATATAACAATACATTATTCATATCACTAGATTCGACATATGGATGGGATGCTGCAAGACACAATGATTTTATTAAAAAGACTGTTGAAAAATACAAAGATAAGGTTGATTGGAAAGTATTGACATTCCACCACGCAATTTACTCAGTTGCATCACATGCAAGTGACTCGGATATATTGGACAGAAGACAATATATTCCAAAGCTGGTTAAAGACAATGGCATTGATGCAGTTCTTATGGGACACGATCACGTATATGTAAGAACGCACTTGATGGACGGAACAGAACCATTAGTTGAGTGGAAAGATGGTGTAGAAGGACAGGTACCAAGTGAGTATATAAACCCTAAGGGAGCGCTATACATTACAGCAAACTCTGGTTCAGGATCAAAATTCTATAGAATACAAAAAGAAAAATTTGCCTATGCAGCAGTACAAAACCAAGAAAGAGTTCCTAACTATTCAGAAATATCTGTTACAGATAATACTTTTAAAGTGGTAACATATAGGACAAGTGATAACTCAGTAGTTGATGAAGTAACACTTAAGAAAGAAAAAGAAAATCCAAATCCTGAACCACAACCAGAGCCAAATCCAGAACCAAATCCAAACCCACAACCAGAACCAAATCCTGATAACGACAATACTATAATTATACCGCCATATGAACCTGACAATAGAGATGAGCACAGCTATAGACCAAGAAGGCCAAGAACAGACAAGACAGAAGATAAGAAAGAAGAAACAAAGACTATTGAAACAAATACAAAACCTATAGAAAAAACAAAACTTAGTCCAATAGAAGTAGCTGATAAAGTTTTGCCAGTTAATTTTACAGACATAGTCAATGAAAAAAGAAGAGATGCCATCATCAATCTTGCTTCAAGAGGCGTTTTAGCTGGTATTAAAAAAGATAAGTTCATGCCAAACACAACAGTTACTAGAGCCATGGTAGCTGCAGTCTTTATGAGAATATCAAGAGATAAGTTTATAAACACAAATATGAGCGTAAAAGATATAATGATGAAAGACTGGTACTTCAATTCAGTTAAGTGGGCAATGACACATGGCATTGTAGCCGGATACCCAGACGGATCATTCAAGCCTATGAAAAAAGTAAGTAGACAAGAATTAGCCGTTATGCTTGAAGGACTTCTTAAACTATATAATATAAACATGCCTAATGTAGTTGACGTTGACTATAGCGCATATAGCTATCTACCAGCATGGAGCCGTGATGCAGTTATAGACGTAGTTAGAAAAGGACTTTTAGAAGTCGATCAAGATGGCAAACTTGGATACGATAAAGAAGTTAGTCGTGCTGACTTTGCATACGCAATTGATAAGATAGTTGAGTTTGCACTAAACAATTAGTTTTTAATAAAATATAGCTAAGAATAATTGATATCTACCCTCTTTACTTGATGAATGAGTAAGGAGGGTATTTTTTTTGTAAAATTATATTAAATAAAAACCAAATACTTTACTCACACTTAACATATTGCACATATAACATTAACAAAGCTCATGTATCATAAACAAGTAATTGAGATATGAAAATTATTTAGGAGGATGTATGAGTAAGATTTCTTTAAGACATGTATATAAAAAGTATGATAATGGAATCGATAACGCTGTTAAAGACTTTAATCTTGAAGTAGAAGACAAAGAGTTCATAGTCTTTGTTGGACCATCAGGCTGTGGCAAGTCCACAACGCTTAGGATGATAGCTGGACTTGAAGATATTAGTGAAGGCGAGCTACTAATCGATGGCAAGAGAATGAACGAGGTAGCGCCAAAGGATAGAGGCACTGCAATGGTTTTTCAAAATTATGCTCTATACCCACACCTTAATGTTTATGACAATATTGGTTTTGGCCTAAAGATTCGTGGCGTTGACAAGGATATTAGAGATAAAAGTATTAGAGAAACTGCCGAAAAGCTTGGTTTAAGTGAGTACCTAAAGAGAAAGCCGGTTGAACTATCAGGCGGACAAAAGCAAAGGGTAGCTTTAGGCAGGGCCATAGTTAGAGACGCTGAAATCTTTTTAATGGATGAGCCGCTATCGAACCTTGATGCTAAGCTTAGAATACACATGAGAGAAGAGCTTGTTGAGCTACAAAGGGAGCTGGGCTCAACTGTTATATACGTAACTCATGATCAAACAGAGGCTATGACTATGGCTACAAGGATAGTTTGTTTAAAAGATGGCGTGATTCAACAAGTTGGCACTCCAAAGGAGCTTTATGAAAACCCTAGCAATGTCTTTGTTGCGGGCTTTTTAGGAGCACCGCCAATGAATTTTATCAAAGGAAAAATTAGATACGGAAAACTTTATAATAGCAAAGGAAGGGCTCTTGCAAATTATTCTAATGTTGACAATAAAGATGTAATCATGGGCATTAGGCCTGAGCACATTATAATTACTGATAATGAAGATGACTTTGCACTAAAGATTAAGATGGTAGAACTATTAGGAGCTGATTACCATATACATGGCGAGCTAGATGGAGATGAGATAACTCTTAGAGCAGATGCAAAGCTTGATATCGAGTCAAAAAGCGAGATACATATTGCTTTTGTGACAGAAAATATCTTGTTATTTGATGCTAAGACTGAAAACAGAATTTTCTGGGAGGCAATAGATGGAGCTAAGTAGAGAAGTAAGCAAAGCAAAAGATAAAAGCAAAGCAAAAAGAGTTCGTGGAATAAAAAGTATAAGCTTTTCAGGCTTTCTTGTCTATATAGTTTTGCCACTAATACCGCTTTTGGTGTTTTGGTTCATCCCAATGATAGCGTCATTCTTACTAAGTTTTACAGATTGGGACTATATCAGCCCGACATTTAATGTAGTTGGCGCACAAAACTACAAGGACATACTTAGCAGCGATGCCTTTTGGCAAGCACTTAAAAATACTTTGTTATTTGGTCTAGGAACAGTAGTTCCGACACTTATCTTTGGCTTTTTGATGGCCATACTCATAGATAAGTTTAGACGTGGCAAAGAGATTATACAAGGCTTTTTATTTGCGCCATGGATTACGCCGATGGTTGCTATGTCTATAGTATGGAGCTGGATGTTTAGACCAGATATCGGCCTTATCAATAGAGGGCTAGCTATTTTTGGTATAAGTGGACCAAACTGGTTAACAGACTCAAACACAGCGCTCATCGCTGTAATGATAGTAACCGTATGGAAGACATCGGGCTGGTGCATGCTTTATTACGCCGACGCCATTAGCAAGATACCAAAGGATTTATTCGAAGCATATGAGCTTGAAGGCTCAAGTGTTTGGCAAAAGATAAAGTACATCTATATGCCGATGACAGCAAAGACAACACTGTTCTTAGCGGTTATAAGCCTAATTAACTCAATACAAGCCTACGACCAAATCAGTGTACTAACACGTGGCGGCCCAGCAGGATCAACAAGAACACTGCTTTATTTATTCTATCAAATGGCCTTCGAGCAATTCAACATGGGTAAGGCGACAACGGTAACCATGATTATGGTCGTCATTACTGGTATACTCGCTGGACTTATGTTTATCTTGCAAAAGAAGTTTGCAAATAGGTGATAAAGATGAAAAAACAAATTAAATTAGTAAATATAATAATAGTTACAATAGTAAGTATCATTACCTTCTTCCCACTTTTATGGATGTTTTCAAACTCATTTAAGAGTGCGGAAAGCATAATCAGAGAGCCGATGAGATTAGCTCCAGAATTCTTTGACTTAAGAAATTTTAGAGGCGTTTTAGAGCAGGCACCATTTGACCTATATATTTTTAACAGTATAATCACATCCATCGCGATAGTTGTGCTTCAAATGCTAACGTCTATACTCATGGGATATGGCTTGTCACGCTTTAAGTTCAAGGGAAAGAAAGTTTTATTTGGGGCAATACTACTAACGTATATGCTGCCAGCTGCGGCGACTTATGTACCGAGCTATGTAATACTTGCTAAGATGAATTTAATAGATACACTAACTGGCATCGTAATATCAAACGCGGCGAGCGTCTTTGCCATATATATGATTTATCAAACATTTTCATCCATACCAAAGGAGCTTATCGAAGCGGCTGAGATGGACGGAGCAAATAACTGGCAGATACTTTGGAGAGTTTTGGTACCAGTAGCAAAGTCTACAATACTTACAACTGCTCTAATTCAGTTCGTGGCGATGTACAATAACTACATGTGGCCATCACTTATAACTAACAGCAAAAAGAATTATCTAATAAGCGTTGGCTTAAATATATTTTTTAATTCAAGAGGAAATTTCACTCAAAACCTACCTATGCTCATGGCAGCTAATGCTATTGCGGTACTTCCGCTATTAATATTATTTTTAGTATTACAAAAGTGGTTTATCAAAGGCATCAGTGACAACGGCATAAAAGGCTAAAATTATCATTATAGGAGGAAAAAAATGAAAAAATTAAGAAGTTTAGCTGTAATACTTTTAGTATTATCACTAGTATTTACAGCGTGTTCACCAGCTGCTAAGGAAGCTATGGACGAAGGAGATAAGACTACAAGCGCTGAAGCAAATGAGTCAAAGAGCGAAGAAAAGAAAGATGAAACAGCTAGCGATAAGCCAGTTGAAATTCAATTCTGGTATGGATTAGGTTCTGTAGCTGGAGAAACTATGGAAGAAATTATTAATGATTTTAACAATTCACAAGACAAGGTAAAGGTAACAGGCGTTCAACAAGCTGACTACGACGAAACTTATCAAAAGGTTCAAGCAGCTATTGCAGCTAATCAAGCACCAGCAGTTTTTATAGGTAGCAAGATTAAAGAAATGGGTGAAGCAGGTCTATTGGCTGATTTAACACCATATATCGACGAAAGAACACCTCTTGATGATTATCTAGATGTATTCATGAAGCCAGATCAAATCGATGGCAAAGTATATGCATTCCCAGCTTATGGCACAACTCAAGTTATTTACTATAGAAAAGATTTACTTGAAAAAGCTGGATTAGATCCTCAAGATGTATATTCATCTTGGGACAAAGTTTTTGAAGCATCAAAGACAATGCAAGAAAAAGGCATAGCTGACTGGGGTCACCTAGTTATGTGGGGTCCAGATAACCTATCAGACATTGCTTATAGCAATGGCGGAACTGTATTGTCAGAAGATGGTAAGACAGTAACTATCAACTCGCCTGAATGGGTTGAGGCTTGGGACTTTGTTAGAAAGCAAATTTTTGACGATAAAACTACTAAGATTGAATCAGGCGGACAAGGCTGGGAGTATTGGTACAGAACCATCGATAACGTTATGAATGGTACTGCAATGAGCTATACTGGTTCATCAGGAGATAAGGGCGACCTTGATTTTACAAAGATTGACTCAATTCCTCAACCATCATTACATGATAAAAATGGTAAAGCTCAAGCAGGCGCACACAGCTTATTAGTTCCAGAAGCTGTATCAGAAGAACAAAAGAAAGCTGCTTATGAATGGATAGCATACTTCACAAGTCCTGAAATATCTGCTAAGTGGTCAATGAAGATTGGTTATATTCCTGTTAGAAAGAGCACTATGGATATCGAAGAGTACAAGAAGTTTACAGAAGAAAGTCCATATGCAAAGGTACCATATGAACAAGCACTTACAGCTACACCAGTGTTTGTAGACCCAACTAAGGGACAAATCATAGACGCTTTAAAGATAGCTGCAGATAAAGTTGAATTACAAAACGTTCCAGCTAAGGAAGCACTTGATGAAGCACAAAAAGTAGCTCAAAAAGCACTTGATGAAGTACTAAATAAGTAATATTATAATTTGGGCGTCTCTATATGAGGCGCTTATTTTTTAATGAGAGGTATATATGCAAAGAGAAAAATTCTTATATATAAAGTTAAATAAGGCTTATGACGTAGTAAATTTCACTATTGATAAAGATGTCAAGGCCTTAACAATTAAGTGGAGCAATAACAAACAGTTTTTTAGCGCCTACGTTTTTGGTCCAGATAAGAAGCTATATGCGCAGATAATAGCTGCGAAAGAAAATGGAGAAAGGCGCATAGCTACTATCCAATCTAGCTGTTCGCCTTGCTGCCAAAGCTTTAAGCCTAATATAGCTAAGGGCGTTTGGAGTCTTGAATATGGCGTTCTAAATATGTGTGACGCAGATGATATCAGTCTTGAAATTTATGAAGGAGATTTAGATAGTGAAGAAAATAGCTTTAATGAAGTAAATTTATTTGATAGCATAAAGATGATGGACGATGGACCTAAGAAAACTTCTTATGCGGCGGACTTCCACACTCACACCATATATTCAGACGGTAAAATGTCTAGAGAAGCCAATAATGAAGTGGCGATAAAGCAAGGACTAGACTTCTTTGTGCCTACGGATCACAATGTCTATCACTACACATGGCCAAAGCATGAGGGCTTAAAAGTTTACCCGGGAATAGAGATAACATCTAGCCTTGGTCACATCAACTTATTATTTGCAGAAAAAACGCCATTTGCAGAGCATGCAATATATGAGATTGAAGACGAAGAAGGGCTTGTAAAGATAATCAAAGAGGCGAAGGACTACTCACTGATTTCAGTGAACCATCCATGCATGCCGCCATGGGACTTTAATGCAAAATCATTTCCGCTTGACTTAATCACGTTTATGGAAGTGATCAACGACCCGACGTATATGACATCTAAAAAGGCAATCAAAGACGCCATAAGGGCTTGGAACTACTTATTAAACGATGGCTACAGAGTCATATCCATAGGCGGAAGTGATTCACACTTACTTCCAGAAGAAAAATATGAGGGTTCAGCATATCCATCACTTTTAGGAGATCCAAAAACCATAGTTTACGCAAAAGAGAACACAGCCGAAGCGCTTAAAGACGCGATGCTGGCTGGAGAAGTGTCTGTGACTAGATCAAAGGAGATAAAGCTTAGTGCCAATGGCTTAGCAAGAGAAAATGAAAACTTCACTGGAAGAGCTAGCTTAAGAGCGGAATTACTCGAAAACAATTTTCATTCATCAGCTCTTCATATATCTTGGCTAATCGATGGCGAGTGCGTTAAAGATGAAAAGGCTAAAGAGTCGATGTTCAGCATTGAAATAGACAGCGCTTACCACTGGATAAGAGTAGATGTTTGGGACGAAGAAGGAAACCTTTATGGATACACTAATCCCATTTTCTTCAATAGAAAGACTAAGGAGCACGAGATGAAAGTCTGGGGCGATTTGATGGAGAAGATGTCAAATGAAAAATAATATAAAGGGCGTAATATTTGATAAAGACGGAACGCTTTTAAAATTTACTGACATTTGGAGGCTTAGTTTAGAAGATCTCTTTGATTATTATGAGCTTAGTGAAGCTGATAAGCTAGAGATAAGACAGGTAGTAGGAGTGAATGAAGACTGCAGTATTAGAGAAAATTCTATACTTGCCTCAGGGACTATAGCTGATTTAGCAGAAGTATTTAATAAATATGTTGACAAAAGTAAAGAAGCTCTTGACAAAGAGATAAGTGATTTCTTTTTAGATTACTTGGCTAAGCATCCAGAATTGATTGTGGGGACGTGCGATGTTAAAAAGTGTTTTGACAAGCTAAAGAAGCTTGATATCAAAGTAGCTGTCATAACAGCAGACAGCTTTAAGCAAGCAAAACTAAGTTTTGAAATGCTTGGAGTTTTTGATGAAATAGATTTTTTAGCAGCAGCTGATTTTTATCCAAATAAACCAGATCCATCATCATTAGATGCTTTTTGTAAAAATTTTAATCTAAATAGAAAAGAAGTGGCCGTTGTGGGCGACTCACTAATAGATCTAGAGCTAGGTAAAGTAGCTGGGCTTGCTGTTGGCGTCACGTGCGGCGTAGGCACAAAAGAGATGCTTATGAAGGATGCGGATATTGTTTTGGATACGCCACTTGATTTAATAAATGCATTAAGATAAGTAAATAAATATTAATTGGGTATAAAAGATGTGTGAAGCGAATACTGCTTTACACATTTTTTGCGTTTAAGGAGATATATATTGAAGAACTTACTTATAATATTTACGAGAGTACCTATTGAAGGGCATACCAAGACGCGTCTCGAAGACTTTTTATCTAAGAAGGACATAGTTTTATTTCACAAGAATCTAATTAAAAGGCTTGTAAATGAACTTAAGTCTGATAAATGGGATTTAGAAGTGCATGCGACGCCTATTGACAAAGTAGATATACTTAAAGAAATTTTACCAAATGAAGTATACAAAGCGCAAGCTGAGGGAAATCTTTTTGAAAGAATGGAGCTCGCCATCAAGAAGGCACTTGAAACTCATGAAAAGGTCGCTCTCATTGGCTCAGACATCTATGACATTAGCAAAAAAGATATCGAGGCCGCCTTTGCAGCGCTTGATACGAATGATATAGTTTTTAATCCATCATCGGACGGTGGCTATTCACTAGTCGCGTCGAAGATTAATTTAGCTAATAAACTTAATATAGATTTTAAAAATAAATCAATGATACTTGATGAAAGTATTAAAAATTCTAATACTTCGCTAATTAAGAGCCTTAGAACCATTGATGATATTGACACGAAAGAGGATCTATTATATAATTACTTTGGTAAAAATGTGTATTTTTTAAGTAAGGATGAGATTATCTTAGATGGCAAAAAAATAAAGCTTGATGAGACAATTTTTCACGACTTAATTAATATAAATAATTGGGGGAATAATAATGAAGAAGAAAAACTTATCTAAGATAATTTTAATAGCAGCTATTTTAATCATAGTTCTGCTGTACTTCATAGTACCAAGCTTTAATGCGACTATGAAAAATTTCGTAACCCAGCTAGGAAGCCTTAATCTTGACGCTGTTGTTGAGCTAATCAGAGGATATGGCGTATATGCAGCTATCATTTCATTTATATTAATGATTTTGCAATCGATTCTTGCGCCAATACCTGCTCTACTAATCACTTTAGCAAATGCAGCAGTATTTGGCTGGTGGAAGGGCGCACTTCTATCGTTCTCTTCATCAATGGCTGGCGCAGCTCTTTGCTTCTACATCGCTAGAACCCTAGGTAGAGACGCTGTTGAAAAAATCGTAACTAAGACAGGACTTGCTAAGGTAGATGAATTTTTTGAAAGATACGGCAAAAACTCAATACTTATCTGTAGACTGCTTCCATTCGTTTCATTTGACATAGTTAGTTACGCAGCAGGCCTAACACCTATAAAGTTCTGGGACTTCTTCTTAGCAACAGGCCTTGGACAACTACCAGCAACTATCGTTTACTCATACCTTGGTAATTTAGCTGGCTCTACAAAGACTATATTTATAGCAATAGTTTCTGTTATTGCTCTAAGCGCCTTGATTTACATGATAGGTAAGATATATAATGACAAAAAGAAAAATAAATCCAATTAAGATACTGAGCCTATTACTAATAATAATAGGCTCCGTTCTAGTTATAAAGTATGTGCCGATGGAGAGACTCAAGACCTTCATCAAAGAGCGAAGAGAGCTTTCAGAAGTTTTATACGTAGCTGCTTTTGCGATACTGCCTGTATTTTTCTTCCCAGTGCCAGTCCTTGCGCTTATAGCCGCAACCTTATTTGGCTTTATTAAAGGAAGTCTCTTGACCATGGTAGGAGCGCTTTTAAATATGTCTATCATGTTTGTCATCGCAAGATACATCGGCAGAGATTTTGTTAGCGCCTTGGTTCATAAGCATGTGAGCAAAAAAACTTACGATAGATATTTTGCCAAAGACGCGAAGATCGCATCAGGACTATTTTTGCTAAGACTTACGCCAATCATTCCATACAATATACTTAATTATGCTTATCCCTTAACTGATATAAGCTTTTGGAGGTATTTAATCGTTTCTTTCTTGGGGATAATGCCTGGAACGCTTGTTTACCTAAACCTAGGTGACAAGATTAAGGACTACAAGTCCAAAGAGTTTCTGATTGCAGTTTTAATCATGCTCGCACTTGTAATTATTTCCGTTTTGCTTACAAAGTACGTTAACAAGAAAAATGATAGCAATAGTAGTTCCAGTATATAAGGAAGAAAAGAGCATAGAGCGCTTCATAAGGCATTTATATAGCCTAGATGGAGACTTCAAAGTCTATATAGCTTATGCCGATGGCGGGGACAAAACGCTTGATGTGCTTGATAAACTAAATAAGGAGTTTCCTTTCAATATAGTTATGAGCGAAAAATCACGCTCAGTGCAAATGAATACAGGCTTTAAAGAGACAAGCAAGGACAAGATAATGTTTTTGCATGCGGATTCGTATTTAGATAAAGACGCCATAGTCAAGATGGATAAGGCACTTGATAAGTACAGCGCCGCAGCCATTAAGATAAGGTTCACTAGTAAGAGGCTATTAATGAAAGTCGTTGCCTTTAGATCAAATATAAGACTTAAGCTATATAATATTGCCTATGGCGACCAAGTTATGTCCTTTAGGCGCGAAAAATTCATAGAGATGGGCATGTTCAAAGAACTACCGCTTATGGAAGACTACGAAATGTCAAGAAGGCTCAAAAAAGAAGGAACAAGGATAAAAGCGATTGACTCATACGTTACGACAGACGCGAGACGCTTTGAAAACGGCGGAATACTTAAAACGATAATCCTACACAAGAAGCTGAAATTCATGTTCCTACTCGGATACCCGATTGAAGAGATCACAAGGAGATACAGAGATGAAAGATGATAAGAAAAATTATTTAAAATATGTCAAAGAGACTTGCCTCGACTGCTCACTATGCACACAAAACTGCGACTTTTTAACGAAATACAAACTAGACTTAGCAGATTTTGTGTCAAGAGAGGACCTTGCTTACTCATGCTTCTTATGCGGTAGATGCTACGAGGTCTGTCCCGTTGATTTAGATGGCAGAGAGATCTCACTAATACATAGGAAAAATGAGGGCTTCGGCATGATGAAGTTTGAGAAGTCCCTATATAAATTTAGAAATAACTCAAATAAAAAGACTAAGGATTTGCTATGGCTTGGATGCGCTTTTCCAAGAGCTTTTCCAGAAACAACCAAGAAAATGATAGAGATATTTAAAGAAGATGGTTGTGACTACTCAATCGACTGCTGCGGTAAACCAGTCTTTGAGAGCGGTGACAAAGAGCGTGCTCAAAACAATATTGATCACGTCAAAATGCTTTTACTTAAGAAAAAAGTAAAGAGAGTCGTTACATGCTGCCCAAACTGCTACCACTTCTTTAAAGATTACACAGACATAAACGTAATAACAATATATGAAAAGCTTCACGAGCTAGGCATAGGCAGGGTTTTTGAAGATGAGTTTCACATCTACCACCCATGTCCAGACAAAGTTTATAAAGAGATGTTTAAAGATTTAAAATATTTCATGCCAAACGCCAAAAGTGACTACAAAGACGTTTTATGCTGCGGTCTAGGCGGACTTGCAATCCGCGACGAACCAGAGATAGCGAAAGCATTTTTAGATAGACTTAAAAATTATGATAGTATGGTCACAACATATTGCGCAAGCTGCTCAATACAGTTCACAAAAAACGGCATAGCTAATCAGCACGCACTTACCATGATACTTGGAACAGACGAAAAAGTCGTTCCAACAAGTCTAGCTAGATTAATAAAGATGAAATTTTATGGCGGAAGATAAATTTACAATAATTTAAGATAGTTTTAATCAAAACTATATATAATTAAAATATAATACAGTTGTGAATTATTATGTAAGCAGTAGTGGTTCACTAAAAATATTTTAAGGAGATGAGAATATGTTAAGAGAGAAAAAACTCAAAACATTAATATCGTTTTTATTGGCACTATCTTTTTTTATTGTATCATCAAGTAACAGCTTAGCAATGAATAGAAATCTTCACTTAGATGATAAATGCTCTAATTATAATTTGAATAATTATTATGAAGAGTATACTGATGATTTAGGCAATATTGTTTCTGTAGAGATAAAATACATAGACAATAAAGATTTAACAGAAATTAAAGTTTATTTAAACCACGAATTAACTCAGATATCACTTATTACTGATGATGATATTTATTACAAAAGCGTTAAATATTCTAATTTCAACAATATGAATGTTGATAATAAAATTAATAGTTATGACAAAGTTTATCATTTGCCAAAAAAAATGTTTGAAGAAAAAAGTGTGGATAATATTTTATCAAAAATAAATAATAATTATGATGGCGCGGCTTTTTATGGTCACTTCGTCCCTCTTAGATCGTTTCCAGGCACAAAACCATGTGATTTATACTATTATAATTATGATGAAGAACCTGATTTGCATCGATTTAATGCTAGGGCTATAAACATTACTGCAGGAACTCCTATTTCTGTTGCAATTGGACTAGTTATTGCTTTTGTAACATCAGAATTAACACCACTTGGTATTTTAGAAATAATAGGTGCGTCAATTGCAGGAGATGTAGTTACTAATTATGTTACTAATATATTAACATTTTCAACTAAAAAGATCAGGTACATGCCAATAATTGATGGAAGAGAAATATTTGGAGATGCATATATTGAAGAATTATGGCTAATAAGTCATGACAATCTAAAAAATATAGATACATTTCATTTAGCTCAAAATGTTCATGGAGCTAATAGAGGCACTTCACCTGAAGAAATAGCAAGAGATGCACAAATTGCTGAAGCACAAGGACAATATTAAAAAATATATATTGTTTAATATTATATTAATTGTAACATTTTGCATAATAATATATATAAATATATATTATTATGCATGCGACTTATTATTAAGTCCATATATAGTATATATTTTATTGTTAATTATATATATATTTAAAGAAAAAAATAAAAAATTTGTTATGGTTAATTTAGTGATAACTCTTATATTTTTTATCTTTACACTTGCTTTTAAGCCTAATTACACAGTAAATCAAGCTAGGGCAATAATAGAAAATGATTTTCATACTAAAGCCATGATAAGTTATGAAAATCTAGGATATCCAAAAAGGAAGAATATTATATCTAGAGGTTTTTACACATATATTATAGAAGATAATAAGCTAATTATATTTGATAACGAGAGTGGAAAATTTAAACAAATATAAGTAAAATGTGATATATAATTTTTTTTAAAGCAGATGCATTATGTGATATGCATCTGCTTCTTTTATATCTAATATACTATTCTTCTTTTTTTACCTGCAAATACTTTGGTCTTTTATAAAAGGTATCTAGTAATGGTACCATGAAGGCAGCTATAAATCCACCGGAGAAGCCGTTATTATAAAGGTTTAGTCCAGCATGGAGGCCGCCAACGTTGTTTATAAGCGCCATGTGCAAGAAGCCTGCCAAGAAGCCTGCGAAGCTACCGTAGTAGTTTGAGATTGGGCAAAGTGTTGTGCCAAAAAGGCTTGCAAGTAGAAGTGCTGTGTCATGCGGGTTGTAGACGTTGATCAGGCTTGCAAAATAAATTCCAGCAAATATTGGCAGTGCGTTTCTTATGTCTTTACCGATAAAGGCAAAGCCCATGATTGTCAGTATGTCGCCGATGATTGGCCCGTTTAGCTCGCCTCCGACAAGTATTACATAAAGCGTCGATACTATGCCAAGTGTGCCCGCATTTATTAGGCAGGCGCCGCTACCAAATTCTGCCTCGTAATTTTGAAGCATGGGTCCTATCCTCTTAAGAAGTTTAAAATAATTTATAAGTGCATTTTTTTCGCAAAATCCCAAAATTATGAAGAGCATCGATAGAAGTAAAAGTAGTGGCAGGAACTTATCGTTGTAGCCACTCAAGACTATGTGTCTTTGTGGTAGCTCTATGTTTATAGTTTTTAAAAAGCCTGAGTAGAACATGGCGATGATGCCTGCTGTGAAGCCGCCATTGTAAAGGTTAAAGCCTTTATGAAACTCTTTGAATGGTTTTAAAAGCGGCGTAAATATAAAGCCTACTAAAAAGCCTGCGAAGAAGGCACAGACCACGCCAAAGACGCCGCCAACTAAGAGGTAGACGTTCGTCACCATGGGTGCAAGCGATGTAACGAAGAGGGCGTTTGCGATATTGTCTTCGATCTTGATTTTGTAAAGCCTTGTGAAGGAGATGACGCCAAACATTAGCGGCATTGAATTAAGTAGATTCTTGCCAAAGAGCGAGAAGCCCGACACAACGAAGACGGCGGCTATATGTATGCCTCTTAAGTCTATCTTTCTAATATTCATTATCATTATCGAGAATAGTGTGACTATGGAGCTATTAACAAGGGCGGCGCCGATGTTTGCAAGCTTCATATAGTCTGTCACGAGAGATGCCGATGAGACGCAGATGATATTTAGACCATTCACAATTTCATCTGGCGTGTTAAAGGCAAAGCCCGTTATAAATAAAAATATGGCGTATAAGTATAAAATTAAGTACTTATTTTTATAATCACTAAGGTTAATCATGCTATGCGCCTCCTTATCTTATATATATTTTACCATAAAAATGGATAAAATTGATATAATATTTTTTTGTGATTTATTTTGGCGGATTGGGTATATATAGTTTGAGCGAAAGGCTCAATAAGGAGGTATAAATGACAAATTTAATAGGTAAACAATTAGACGAATTTAAGGTAAATGCATTTCAAGCAGGAAAGGACTTCTTCCAAGTAACAAACGAAGACTTAAAGGGTCACTGGAGCGTACTTTTCTTCTACCCAGGAGACTTTACATTTGTATGCCCAACAGAACTTGAAGCACTTGCTGAAGAATACGAAAACTTCAAGAAAGCTGGCTGTGAAGTATATTCAGTTTCAACTGACTCTGAATTTGTTCACATGGAATGGCAAAAGACATCTCCAGCAGTTTCAAAAGCTAAATACGTTATGCTAGCTGACAGAGCATTTGAACTTTCTAGAATGCTTGGAGTTTTAAACGAAGAAGAAGGTCAAGCTTACAGAGGATCTTTCGTAATCAATCCAGACGGCGTTATCACTGCATATGAAATCCACGACATGGGTATAGGTAGAAGCCCTAAGGAATTACTAAGAAAGGTAGAAGCTTCAAAATTCGTTAACGAACACGGAGACAAAGTCTGTCCAGCAAACTGGATGCCAGGCGAAGACACACTTACACCAGGCATGGACCTAGTAGGTACAATCTAAGATATTTACAAGAGTAGGCGCATCTATGCCTACTCTTTTTTACGTCTAGGCCATTTTAAAAAATTATCGAGATAAAGGGATAATTCGCTTGACGTATTAATATATTTAGTTGTATAATAAATATATAAGCAAAACTATGTGTGTAAATTAAGGAGGTTATTTTATGAGAAAAACAGAGTGTACAACTATATTAGTTGGTAAAAAAGCGTCAATAGATGGAACTATCATCATCGCGAGAAACGAAGACTATCATGACGCCATAAACTTAAAGAAATTTGTGGTTCATGAAGAAAAGCCAAACGGAAGCGTTTATGAATCAGATAACACAAAGGTTAAAGTTGAATTGCCAAAGGGGGCAATGAGATATACAGCCATCCCATCAGATGATAAGAACGAGCCAGGCGCTTATGCAGAAGCAGGTTTTAACGAGCTAGGCGTTGCAGTTAGCTCGACAGAAAGCTTATACGGCAACGAAAGAGTTTTAGCTCTTGACCCACTAGTACTTGATGGTATCGCAGAAGACGCTATAAATGACTTAGTTACACCATATGCAAAATCAGCTCGTGACGGAATTAAATTCTTAGGCGAACTTATCAAGAAATATGGTTCAGCTGAAGGCAATGGTATATTATTTGCTGACAAGGACGAAGCTTGGTATATGGAGATACCTACAGGACATCACTGGGTAGCTGTTAGAATACCTGATGATTGCTATGCAGTTGCTCCAAACCACGTTTGCATCGAACAAATAGACTTTAATGATAAAGAAAACTATATGTGGTCAGAAGGCATGGAAGAATTTGTTAAAGAAAATAACTTAAATCCAGACTTCGAAGGATTTAACTTTAGAAAAGTTTTCGGCACATATAGAGAGCTAGACAGGGTTTATAACACACCAAGAGCTTGGTACGCACACAAATTATTATCATCATGCGACTGTGACCCAACTTGCGGCGACATACCATTTATTAAGAAAGCTACAAGAAAGATTTCAGTTGAAGACTGCGCTAAAGTTTTAGGCTCACACTATAACGAAACAGAATTTGACCCACTAGGCTGGCAAGGAACAGAGCAAGAAAAGAAGAGATTCAGATGCATCTCACTTTCAAGAACAGCTCACTCACATATCTTACAAGTATATCCAGACCTAGATGAAAAACTTAGAGGAGTAACTTGGTTATCCTTCGGAACAACAGCATTCAACCCATACGTACCATTCTTTAACTACGTAGAAGACACACCAAAAGAATACAGAACAGTTCCTGAAAAGATGGACATCGACAACGCTTACTGGCTAGCAAAAGTCTTCGCATACTATGCAGAAGAACACTACAAGCTATTCAATAGAGATACACATGAGTTCTTACAACGTATGGCAGTCTATGGCAGACAAAGAGTTATGGAAATTCAAAAAGGAGCAAAGGGCTTAGACGACAAAAAACTTATGAAATATTTGACAGAAGAAAACCAAAAGACAGCCACTTACTTTATCGAAGAAACAAAGAAACAATTACAAGATTACGCAACAAGAGCTTTGTTCACTTCAAAATTAACTTTCCAAATGGATAAAAACTTATAAAATTTAATATTATGTATATGGATGGGGCCTTATGATGAGGCTCCATTTTTTGCTTTAGCATGAAAATAAATTATATTGACTTGACAAATATTATGGGGGGGGTATAATGGATATAATGACTTTAAAGAAGAACGGTTTATTATTAGGAGGTAATTTATGAAAAAGTACATTAAAGCAAATTTAAAATATTTGATTCTATCAATTTTATTTGCACTACTAAGTACTGTATCATTTTATTTTATAACAAGAAATATGGGTAAAGTTGTTGACGCAGCAGGAGCAGGAAACTTTGAAATTATTAAAGAAAGTTCTTTATATGCACTTTTATTCATAGTTCTATGGGTTTTTACTTCTTATCTAATGCTTAATTCTAGCAACAATTTTTCAAATAACGTTGCCTTGTCATTAAATAGAGATTATTGCAGAGCAGTATTTTTAATGCCAACAGCTATATATGACAAGAAATCAAATGATTATTACATAAACTTAATGAACGAAGACTTAAACATACTAAGAAGAGATTATTTTTTAACTCTTAGCCATTTTGCAAGCTATGTAATACAAGCCATAGTTTTCTTAGTCGGCTTATTTTTAATTAGCCCGTATTTTTGTGCACTTAGCTTAGTATTTTCACTTTTACCATTCTTCATAAGTAAGTTTGTCACTAAAAAATTGCAAGCGCTACAAATGGAAGTTTCTCAGTCAAATGAAGAAAAATTTGGCGGAATAAAAGAAATTGTTTTTGGATCACACCCTATAAAACAATCAGGCAATGAAGAAACTTTTATCAATCGATATCTAAGAGTCTTAGGTAAAAACTTATCGACAATAAAAGAGTCAAATATAAAAATGAATGTCTTTAATCAATCAATGCGTGGCTTAGGTTTATTGAGCCAATTAGTAATACTATCTTTAGGTGCTTTATTGATACTAAAAGGTACAGTTACTACAGGTGACCTAATCATGTCAATGTTCTTCATAACATCAGTTTCAGACGCAGTTGGAAATGCCATAGAGACGTATAACAATATAAAATCGACTAAAGGCGTTGGAGATAAATTCTTAAATATGCTTAAGAGTAATGAAGAGCTTCCAAAGGGAAGAGCCTTAGCATTAGAGGCGGGTAAAGTGAAAGACGGAGTAAGCGTTAAAAACTTTAGCTTTGCCTTTGGCGATAGAGATATATTTAAAAACTTCTCATATGAATTAGCCGATGGAGGCGCTTATGCAGTTATAGGTGAGAGCGGTAGCGGTAAATCAACATTTGCAAGACTATTAACAAAAGAGCTTGACGGATACAAAGGAGAAGTTAAAGTATATGGACAAGACTTAAACGAGATATCAGAAAAGTCCTTGTTTGAAAGCGTCGCAGTAGTACCACAAGAAGCCATGATATTTAAAGACAGCTTATTTAACAACATCACAATGTATGACAGCTCTATAAAAGAAGATAGTGACGAGTATAAAGAGATAATTAAGAAATTAAATCTCGAAGGCTTAGCAAAGAAAGAAAAAGAAGGTACCCTTGATGTACTTCAAGCATCTGGCGGAGAAAAAGAAAGAATATCCATAGCCAGAGCCATGATTAGAAAGCCAAAGATACTTATACTAGATGAGCCAACAACAGGACTTGACCCAGACAACGCAAGAGAAGTAAAGGAAATAATCACAAACTTAGACGGAGTTCTAAGACTAGTTATAACACACGATTACGACGAAGAATATCTAAAGAAGTTCGATGGAGTAATATTTATGAACGAAGTTTGTGCTTAATAATTGATAGTAGGTGGAGAGAAATCTTCACCTATTTTATTGAATAAATAAAGGTATTGCACTTTATTTAAGGTCATGATATCATATATATAGGCTTGGGGGTGATAAACTATGTGGAAGTTAAGAAAATATGTTTCGAATAAAGATTTATTTAGCTACATCATCATATATATACTATATAAAATAACTTTTCTATTAAGTCCATATCTATCTGGTATATTTATAGATGCATCAGTTGCGAAGGACTTTGACAAGATGATTTTATATGCTATATACAATATAATTTTGTTTGTGGCAGGACAGGGGGTTATGTACTTTTTTGACATCATTGAGGGAGAGGCAAGTACACGCTCGACCATTAATATATATGAAAAGCTTGATGATAATCTTTTAAGATACAATCTCAAAACTAATAATATTAGCCGAGACAAGATCAATCAAGAGATAACGCATAACCTTGATGCTGTTAGTAAATACATATTCAAGACACCAGTCAATGTAGTTTTTCAATTTTTGACAATGATTTTCATTTTTGTGATAATGCTTACTATATCGGTACAACTTGCTTTTGTCATGCTTATAAGTGTGCCAGTCGGTGCTTACGTTTCATACAAGCTTGGAGATAAAATTTCTGATTACTCCGAAGAAAATATTCAAAACACACAAAATATCAACGGCTACATCTTGGATAAGTACGAGATAAACAAGTCAGAGAGACTTTTAGATAAGAAGCAGCTCTTTAATATTAAAGATTATTTAGAAAAGTATAAGAACACTTTGTTTAAAAAATTCAAATTACAATCCTTAGTTGAAAATTGGATGATATATTTTATTTTAAATGGTGTCATACTTATGATGACTATACTATCAGGCTACTATGTTTTCAACGGCAGTATAAGTATAGGTGCATTCTTTGCTTCACAGCTGTACGTTTCACAGTTTTGGGGACCAGTGCAAGAGCTCTTTGATATAAGAAATGAGTATTTAAGCGATAAACCAGCCATCAATAATTTTGCGGAATTTTTAGAGATAGAAGCTGCTAAGTATAAAGATGATAAGATAAAGACTATTGAACTAAAAGATTTTGAGTGTTTAAGTAAAGATAATACTATTTTGAACGAAAAAGTCAACGCCTCTTTTGATGCATCTCATATCAATATTATCTGCGGGGACAATGGTACTGGTAAAACAACTATAGTCGAGGCAATACTTAATTATAACAAGAGATATAAGGGCAAGATATATATTAACGGTGAAGAACTAAAAGACCTTTCATATTCAGACATAGTTTATATACCAGCAGATTACTTGATATCAAAGTTTGGCGTGCTTGAGGACAAGGCGAAGATGTCGTCAGGACAAAGAAAGAAGGCGCAATTTGATTTATCACTATTAACAGATAAGAGCGTGTATATAATAGATGAGCCAACAAACTTCTTAGATCTTGAGAATAAAGAAGCAATTGCAAGGCTTATATCTGATTTATACGATAATGGCAAGATAGTTATAATGATTACACACGATAAAGACATTATAAATAAATTAAACAATGTAGAGACTATATATTTAGAAAGAAAAGTCGTAGCTTAATAAATTGACTATAGGTGGAGAGAAATCTTCACCTATTTTTTATCTAAATGGGTACATATATAAAAGAGGTGGTTATATGCTAAAGAGATTTTTTGATCTTAGTGGTGACGAGATCATTAATTTAAATAAAGATGAATTGAAACAAGCGATTAAGTCTTGTGAAGCGAGGATTGTTTTGTCTGAAAATGTTGTGGTTCAAGAGCCTGCGACTTATGGCGTGACATCGTCTGAGCTTGCTAAGGCTTTTGGCGCTGACCTAATTTTATTAAATTTCTTTGATGTAAATGAAAAGAAAATCAAGGGCCTTGATTATAGTGGTGATGACATCATTAAAAAGCTAAAAAATCTTGTAAAGAGACCTATCGGTTTAAATCTAGAACCAGTTCAAGATAAGAATATGTTTAGCGAAAAGAAAATTATTAGCGAGGGAAGAAAGGCAAGCGAAGAAAATATTAAAAAGCTTGATGAGATGGGCTTCGACTTCGTTATGTTTACTGGAAACCCTGGTACTGGCGTTGACAACGAGGGCATTAACGAGGCGATAAAACTTGCGAAAAAACATTTCCACGGACTTATCTTTGCTGGCAAGATGCATTCATCGGGCGTTGATGAAAAGATTGCTGACCTTGATGTTTATGAAGGCTTCTTAATCGCAGGCGCTGATGTGTTATCTGTACCAGCTGTTGGCACATGTCCAGGCGTTTTCGATGAAGACGTTAGAGCTATCGTGGAGCTTGCTCACAAAAACGGCGCTCTTGCCATGACAACCATCGGCACTTCGCAAGAAAGTTCGCCAAAGGAAGTCATTAGGGACATTGCTCTAAGAAATAAAATTATAGGCGCTGACATTCAGCATATAGGCGACTCTGGTTACGGTGGCCTTGCCATTTGCGAGAATATTTTCGAACTTTCAAGAACTTTAAGAGGAGATAGACACACATTTAAGCTTATGGCTGCGTCTATAAATAGATAATGGATACAGAAAAGTTTATTCGTTTTAGAAAAGAGCTTCACAAGATGCCCGAGGAGGCTTTTAAAGAGGATAAGACTAGGGCTTTTATCAAAAATGCTTTGAAAGATGTTAATGGTCTTGAGCTTGTGGAGGATAAATCTTATTTATTATATAGATGTTTTAAGGGCGAGGACAAAAAGTCAATAGTTTTGCGCTGTGACATGGATAGTATTGTAAATAGCAAAAAGACACGCTTTCACGGCTGTGGACACGATGGTCACATGGCGATAATGCTTGGCACTATACTTTCAATGGATATGGCTAAGCTTGACAAGAACGTTTATTTTTTGTTTCAAGCGGCTGAAGAGACTGGCTACGGAGCGCTTGATTCTCTTGAAATTTTTGATAAATACAGAATTACTGAGGCTTATGGCCTTCATAACTACGCTGGAATCAAGACAGGAACTATATCTACGAAGAAGGGACTACTTTTTCTATCGTCCTTTGGTTTAAAAGTAAATATACTTGGCAGGCAGTCGCACGCGTCTATACCAGAAAATTCACTAAATCCGATATATGCATGCAGCGAAATTATTAAAGATATAGAGCCATTCATAAGGAAAGACGCTTACAAGGATTTTACTCTTCAAGGCGAAAAATTCTCTGACAACATCTTTATAACCGTTGTTGGCGTAAAGCTTGGCGGGGAAAATTTTGGTGTGTCGCCAGCAAATTTAGAGCTAGATTTAACTTTGAGAGCATATAATGATGATGATTTGGCGAAACTTAAAAATATTTTCGAAAATAAATATAAAAAGTCTTTAGAAGAGATGGGTTTTGTGGTAGAATTAAATAGTACGGATGAATTTCTATCGGTCGTGAACGACGAAGAGCTTTATGCTTCTTTTACGAAAGCTATAGATGCGGATGGACTTCCATTCGAAGAGAGAAAAGAGATAATCAGAAGCAGTGAGGACTTCGGCTACTACAGGCGCAAGGCGAGAGAACTATTCTTCCTACTAGGCGTGGGCGAGGATCACAAGGACATTCACGATGAAGCGTATGAATTTAATGATGAGGCTATAGAAAACGGTATAAAAGCGTTTTTATCTATAGCGTATAGACTTTAGGAGGGATTAGATGAGCTGTGACAACGATTGCAAGGCATGCAAAGACAAGTGCGCGTTTGAAAAGCTACAAGTGAATGATAAATCAAAGATAAATAAGGTAATAGGCGTCGTGAGCGCGAAGGGCGGAGTTGGCAAAAGCTACGTGACAACGCTACTTGCGAACGCTTTGGCAAAAAAAGGCTACAAGGTCGGTATACTTGACGCGGACCTTACAGGACCGTCGATACCAGCATCTTACGGCCTTCATGGCATGATTACTTCAGAAGATGGTGTGAACATCGAGCCAGCTGAAGCGGCTCATGGCGTTAAAGTTGTGTCAATGAACTTACTTATGGAGCACGAAACAGATCCACTCGTTTGGAGAGGACCTATGCTGATGGGCGCCTTGAGACAATTTTATCAAAACGTTAACTGGGGCGAACTTGATTATCTTTTAGTTGATATGCCTCCAGGAACATCAGATATACAGCTAAGTATATATCAGCTATATCCATTAAATGGACTAGTTATAGTTACATCGAGCCAAGAGCTTGTTGATATGATAGTTCAAAAAGCCTTTAAGATGGCTGGGCTAATGCACATTAAGGTATATGGCTTAGTTGAGAACGTGGCATACTTCATCTGTGACGAGTGTCAAAAGAAGCACTACATCTTTGGTGAGCCAAAGGCAGAGGCACTAGCTGAGAAATTTGGCGTGAAAGATTATGCGGCACTTGCACTAAAACCAGAGAACACAAGACTTGTTGACTCAGGCCAAGCAGATTTGATAGAAGAAAAAGACTTGGACGGCATAGTAAAAGCACTGGAAGAATAATTTAGGCAAAAAATATAAGAGAAAAAATATTTATATACAAAATTTATAAAGAATTTTTATTAAAACACATGGCAGAGTATGATTTTCGTACTCTGTTTTTATTTGAAATAAGAAAGCGGAAAATGGATTCTTATTTCAGAAAATGATGATTATTTGAAATAAGGAAGTAAAATACGATTCTTATTTCAGAAACTCTTGACTTTTTGAAATAAGAAGTATATAATGTAATCACTATTTCAAATTGGAGCTGATTATATGAGTAAAGAAAGAGCAGGTAAGTTAATAAAAAATCTTTCTGGGATAAGCGAGTACTATTCATTCAGACCAAGTCCACTGCCACCAGAGCCTGCTATTGCAATTGACAATGAGCTTAACAATTTAATGATAGATGCACATAAGATGCTTGCCATTTTGGACGATAGAGCAGAGAAGATCCCTGATATGAATTTATTTATATCTATGTATGTGAAGAAGGAAGCGCTTCTCTCATCACAAATAGAAGGCACACAGGCAACGCTTGAGGACATCTTTGAAGTGAATCGCGATGAGAGCATAAACGAAGACGTCGAAGAGGTAGTTAACTATGTAAAGGCGGCGAACTATGCTATAGATAGATTAAATACCTTGCCGCTATGCAATAGACTGCTTTTGGAAACACACGAAATTTTGCTTTCTGGCGTAAGAGGCAATGAGAAAAATCCGGCCGAGTTTAGACGCAGTCAAAATTGGATTGGCTCAAAGAACTCAAATATCACTACGGCGAGGTATATACCGCCAAATATTGACGATATGAAAGAAGCTTTGTCAGATTTAGAAAAGTTTATCAATGACGATAGTCCATACGATACGCTGATAAACGCGGCTCTTGTGCATTATCAGTTTGAGAGCATACATCCGTTTTTAGATGGCAATGGCAGGATAGGCAGGCTACTTATAGTTTTGTATCTACTATATAAAGACACTATCAAGACGCCAGCCTTGTATCTATCATATTATTTAAAGGAGCATAGAATTGAGTATTACGATAGAATGACGGCGGTTCGAGATAGTGGCAATTATGAGCAATGGATTAAATTCTTTGTGCGCGGTGTATATATCTCATCAAAATCAGCGATAGAGAGCGCCGACAAGCTTATTGAGCTTAAAAATTCTGATGAAGAAAAAATAAATAGCCTAGATATAAGTGATAGAAGAAAGATAAATATAATGAAGCTTTATAGACATCTCTTAGCAAAACCTATAATTGATATAAAAGGTGCAGCCGAAGAGCTTGAACTTGCATACAACACAGTTAAATCTGCAGTTGACGTGCTTATGGACTTAGATATAATTAAGCAAGACAATAATCAAGAAAGGAATAAAGTTTTTTCGTATGAAGCTTACTTAGCTGTATTAAAAGAAGGAACAGAGATAATTTTATAGATAAAAAATTAACGCCTCGATTGTGAGGCGTTTTTATCTGTGAGTAATTATTTAATTATATCAAGAATACGTTTTCCTAAATTAGCCCAAGAATATTCGTGAAGTGCAATAGAAATTTCCTCTGTAAACAAATTCTCATCAAGCCTTGCTATTTGCTTTTCTATATTTGCCACAAGTCTCTCGACGTAGGCATGTACGTCCTCTGTATATGGCTTATCAACGTCGCGTATACGAGGAAGCTTTGTAAACTCTATTATGCCGCTATTTACAAGCTTTTCACCAAGCAATTGTCTTAGCCCATCTATCTCCGAAGCGACTACTAATTTGTGGCAGGCAAGTGCCTCTATCGCAACTAAACCAAGGGCTTCGAAGTATGATGGCAAGATGAATATATCTGAGCGTCTTAGGTCTTCCGCCATAAGCATTTGGTTCTCGGCGTCTCGTATAAATAAATTTTTGGAGTAGTTCGCCTCCATCATCATCTTTTCTTTATCTTCATCTGATGCGTTTCCTATGATGTGCAGCTCGACATTGTCGTGATTTTTCTCTAGATATGGCAGTGCTGCTGCTAGAGCAAAAATGCCTTTTGACTCAACTATCTTCCCAGCGTACATAAGTCTGATTTTGCCATCATCTTCATGATTTTCACTAGGGTAGAAGACTTTGTCGTTATAAGCGCCACCAACAAGATGAATTTTTTCCTTAGCTATGCCAAGCAGCTCCACTATTTGCTCGTGCTCAGCTGGAGTTACAGTGAGTACTTGATCAAGGTCCTTAAGATGAGTAAGTCTCTTCAAAAATCTTTCGTTCTGCTTGATTTGCCTTATGTCAGTGCCGTGGCTGATGCCAACGACTTTCACATCGTCAAAAACTTCGCGAACGAGGTCCGTCAAAAACATTAGGTGATGAGCGATAACTAAGTCTGGCTTGAACTCATTTTTCACTTTAACAAGTCTCTTGCGAAAGGCTTCTAGCATTGTATCTATCATATCTTCACTCATCTCGCTATATATAGTCGACTCGTATGGCATGATGTCGCTCATACCGCAGATGTGGAAAGGCACTTCATCCGTGTCATATAAAACTTCTTCTATCATATCCGCGTCTACATTTATCAAGTCTCTGTGCTGTTCTTCAGCGCCGTATATGGCAGCATTCTTTACGCCTGCAGCCTTGAAAGCCGATATTAAATTTGCAAAGTAAACGCCGCTACCAGTTTTAGCGGGAAGTTGTGTCAAGACGTGTAGTACTCTCATCTATGTCCTCCATTTCATATTTAACCTTAATTTTCTCGCCAATTTGATAATTGACGTCGTCGTTTAAAATTAGCATCTCAAGCTTATGCTCATCATTTTCTATATCCAGTTCAATGGTCTCGCCATTAAAAGTTATGTCCTTAATTACAAATTCTTCGCCATTTGCATCAGGGCGAATTTTTTCAGGCCTTACATATTTACCCTTGATAATGTTTTTGTTGCCGATAAAGTCAAGAGTGAACTCGTTTTTCGGATGATTGTAAATATCTTGCGGAGCGCCTTTGGCAACTAATTCACCGTGATTTATGATGATAATCTCATCCGCCATAACAAAGGCTTCCTTTTGATCGTGCGTTACGAATATGGTAGTTATGTTAAACTCTCTTTGTATCCTTCTTATTTCAAATTGCATCTCACTGCGAAGTTTTGCGTCAAGCGCGCTCAGTGGCTCATCCATAAGCAAGATCTTTGGTCTAACTACAAGGCTTCTTGCGAGAGCAACACGCTGCTTTTCTCCGCCTGATAGCTCAGATGGATACCTTTTTTCGTAGCCATTTAGTCCGACGATGCGTAAAACTTCTCTCGCCTCAGCTTCTTTTTCTTTCTTTGATTTATCTTTTTCCTTAAATTTAAGCCCATACATAACATTTTTCAAAACATTCATGTGAGGGAAGAGGCCAAAGCTTTGAAAAACGGTCGAAACGTCTCTATCTTCTGGAGAGAGATTCTTAATGCTTTTGCCGTCAAGGATTATCTCTCCCTCATGTTTGATAAAGCCGCCAATTGAGTGAAGTATAGTTGACTTACCCGAGCCAGATGGTCCAAGTAGACATAGGAACTTGCCTTTCTCCAAAGAAAAGCTCACGTCCTTTATCGCGTATTTGTTCTCATATTTTTTGGAAATATTTTTCACTTCTAAAAACATTTACTTCACATCCTTTCTTGCAAATATCTTTGTAAATTTATTTTTAATATTCTCTCTAAAATCTCTGCTCATCAAAAGCCTTAAACATATGTTAAACGCAAGGCAAATTAGTATGATGTAGAAGGCAATTACTGAGCCAACGCCATATTTCCCGCTTTGAATTACGTCAAACATAACGAGCGTCATCAGTTTCTTGCCAGGGTAGACAAGGAAAATGATTGTTCCGACAGTTGTCATCGTCGTTGTGAACGCGTTTATCATCGATATCATTATTGAATTTTTTGAAAGAGGCAAAACTCCGTCAGTAATTTCGTTTATGGACGAGCCGCCTAAGTCTCTGATTGAGTTAAGTGTATTCGTGTCAATGTCCATCATAGCTGCGCTTGATGCCCTCGTTGAGAATGGCAGCTGCTTAAATAAAACGTTTAAGACAACTATCGCCGCTGTTCCTGTTATTGCTATAGGAGGCGACCTAAAGAATAGCAAATAACCCAATCCAAAGAATGTTCCTGGTATGATGTATGGTAGATTTGCTATCGTGTCAATGACCTTCATATATTTATATCGTTTAATAATTAAGTAATATCCGATTAAAAGTCCAATAAAAGTGCCGCCAATGGCCGAGATTATACTATAGATAATACTTCTAAGTGCGACGCCGCCTATAAATACCTTGGTATTTTTAAAATTATCAAGAGTAAATACAAGTTCGCCGACACGCATCTTAGTAAAAGCATTTAAAATGATGGACGCATATAAAGATACTATCCAAAATATGAAAAAAATTGCAAAAGCACTGATTATATAATACAAAATGCCATTTCTTTTAAGTGGAACTTCTTCCTTACTAGGTGAGCCGCTTGCTAGCGTGCCTGATTTAACTGCCTTTGACGAGAATAAAAATATAATTAGTGTTGGCACTAGTATAAATACGTTCATGGCAGCCGCTCTGCCAAGATTGCCATTGGCAATGACTTGGAAGTAGCTTTCAAGGGCCAATACTTCGTAATTACCACCGATTATGGCTGGCGTACCGAAGTCTGAAACGCTTCTAAAAAAGCTAAGCATCATGACAGCCTTGATACCATTTTTCATAGCGGGAACAATTATATCGATGATTATGTCATTAGTGCTCGCGCCTAGGCTTCTTGCCGAATTGATTATGCTCTTGTCAAGACTTTGAAGAAAGCCTATGAGCAAAAGACTGTTTAGTGATAAATCCGATAGAGCCTGCATAAAGACAATGCCCCACATGCCATAAGGGTTCATGTTTAGGCCTAAGAGTTTGTATGTTATTATCCCGCGTCTGCCAAAAAGTGTGATATAGCTTAGCGACGATACAAAGGGCGGGCTTATTAGTGTGATTGAAAGTATAAGTATAATGAGCGTCTTTACTTTTTTCCTCGATAGATAATAAAATATAGCTACGAAAGATGAGGAAAGTGTTGCGACTACTGTAGTAAGCACACCCATCTTAAATGTGTTGGTAATGAGCTTTTTATTAGAGAGAATTTTTTGGTAGTGCTCTAAAGAAAAAGCACCATCTACAAAGAAACTCTCTTTAAAAACTGTTAAGAATGGGATGAGTATGAAGATTACGACTAGCGCTGAGAGCACAGCCGCAATTGTGTAGTCTATTAACTTAGATGATTTAATCTTTTTCATATAAACTCCTATATCTGATATGCTTTAGGCCATATGCCTAATATGTAAAAAAATAGTGTGACAGTAAAAACTATCACACTATAGATTATTTAAACTTATTTGTCTTCAGTTTTACCTTTTGAAATTTCGTTAAACTTTTCTAAGATTCTTTCTCTGTCTGAACCGAATGTTGATAGGTCTTCCTTAACTAGTCTGTCCTTTGGTAAACCTAGGTCAAAGCCTTCGATACCAGGAACGATAAGTTGGTTAGAGTCCTTTCCGTCGATTTCAGCAATCATCTTTTGAGCGTCTTCACTTAACATGAAGTCGATGAAAGCCTTTGCAACGTCAACGTTTTCGCTACCTTTGAATATAGCAACTCCTTCTGGTACCCAGCATACGCCGTCTTCTGGATAGATAACAGTTAAGTTATTGTCCTTAGCAGCGTCAAATGCTTTCTTGTCAGCAGGAATTATACCGATGGCGAATTCGCCTTGAACAGTTTTTTCTTGTGGGTCTTTACCTCTCTTTGAGTAGAAGTCAATGTTATTGTTGATGCCTTCAAATACTTTCCAGCCTTCTTCTTCTCCGTAGATGTCTAGTAAGCCCTTAAGAGCTGCATAGTTAGTACCTGATATAGCAGGGTTACTCATGATAACTAAGTGTTGGTACTTAGGATCAGCAAGGTCCTTCCAAGTCTTAGGTGCTTCTAAGCCTTTTTCTTCTAAGATTGCATCGTTAACGATGAAGCCAACAACTGTGATACCCTTAGAGATGTATGCGCCGTCTTTGTCCTTGTATTCTTCAGGAACTGTAGCAGTTACATCAGATGTGTAATTTTCTAGAAGACCGTCATCTCTAGCAGCCATGAAAGCGTCAAGTCCGCCTCCGAACCAAAGATCAGCCATTGGCTTGCCTTCAGCCTTAGTTCTTGAGATAACTTCACCACTTGACATAGATAGGAATTCTACCTTAGCGCCAGTTTTTTCAGTGAACTTGTCAAATAAAGGTACATATGAATCACTTGTAGCAACTACGTTTAAAGTTTTGCCTTCAAAGTTTTGTGTATCTTTATTTTCTTCTTCATTGTTTTCTTCTGTGTTGTCAGCTGTTTCTGTTTGAGTGTTTTCTTCAGCTGGTTTTGTGTCATTGTTATCTTTTTTACCACAGCCAACTATTACTAGTGAAGCCATGATTAAAACTGATAACAATACTAAAAATTTTCTTTTCATAGTTTTATCCCTCCAGACGATATTGTAACAGAAACTTTACAAATAATCAAGATATATTGATTTATTAAATATTGAGTGCTATTGCTATAGAAAATATTTATACTTCTTTTACCTAAGTGACGTGTCACTATGTTTTACGATATAGTAAACAATTTTTTCTAAATATTCTTTGTCAATGGCGTCAAAATTACCATATTCATACGAGTCGATGTCCAAGACACCAACGCCGCGCGTCATATTATATATAGGAACGACAATTTCACTTTTACTCATAGCGTCACAAGCGATGTGTCCAGCAAAGCTATTAACATCGTCGACAACAATAGTCTTTTTGCTTGAATAAGCAGTGCCGCAAACGCCCTTGCCAAGCATTATCCTGTTGCAAGCGGGTTTGCCTTGGAAGGGACCAAGCACAAGATTAGTTCCGTCATATAGGTAAAAGCCCGACCATGATACGCCATCAATCAAGTGATATATGATGGCAGCAGTATTCGCAAGGTTCGCTATAAAATTCGTCTCCTCTTGAAATTGACGCCTAATCATTTCGATGGCAAGCTTGTATTTATCCTCTTTACTTAATTTATTTGCTCTACTTATGTCAATCATTTAATCACCTCAAGAGAATATTAACATAAATATGATATTTTGTAAATAAAATTCATTATTTTGGGTAATAGTAAAGCGAGGGGGAGATATTATGTATTCAATTATAGTTGGAGCACTATCAGGCTGGATAGCTTCATTAATTATGAAAGTTGATAAACAAATGGGCTGGATCAAAAACATCCTTGCTGGTATCATAGGCGGCGGCATAGGCAAATGGATTGCGAAGCTTGCTGGCTTCGAAGCAAAGGGCGGCATGATCAACGACATCATAGTTGGTATTGTCGGCGCAGTTGTACTGATCTGGTTAGTTAATATGATTTTTGGAAGAAAAAGATAAATATTTAATTAGATGAAGAAACTCTTGGGCACTTGCTCAAGAGTTTTTTTGCTATATATAATGCGAAGTGACATTTAATAAATATAAAAAGCAAGTGCATATATTGTTTTTGAAAAAAATGTGCTATAATGTATTTATTATAATGTGTATTAATTATAACATTATATATAATAGGAGGCAATTATGAAATTAGAAATCAAAATTTTGGAAAAAATAAAAAAATCAACCATAATAGAACTTATTTTTTCACTATTATATACTATGTGTATAGCGTTAATACCATATGTTCAAAAAGAATTGTTTAACGGTATAGGAAATAATACTAAAGATTTATTAATAAATTTGGGAATTACATACTTGGCATTAATATTAGGTAGTGCTATATTTCAATTTATATCACAATACAATGAATGGAAGAGGGATAAGGAATTCGTTAAGTATTCGAAAGACGTTATTTTTAAGTCGATTTTTGGAAGGCCTAACTACGTCTTTAAAGAAAAAAGCGTTGGTGAGTATTTAACTATAACAAATAATAATGTTGAAATCATAGAAGATGAATATGTGTCAACATATGTCGATATAATTAAATCTATTGTACAGTTACTTATATATACAGTTTCCTTAGTTATTTTTGTGGACTATAGGATAGCCATTGCTATTATTTTAGCATCACTAATCAGTGTAATAGTTCCTAAGATAACTGCCAAGAAATTAGCAGAAAAAAGAAAATTTTATCAAGATAGTTTTGGTAATTATACTGACATTTTAAACGATTTCTACTTGGGTCATATGGGACTGGATGAAGCATCAAAACATGGAATAAGAAAATATCATTATCAAAGATTATTTGAAACAGAAGATCAAAAATTAGCATTTGGCAAATTTAAAACTTTTGTTAATATTGTTAACGGTTTTGTTATGGATTTAGTTAGTCTTACAGCTTTTATAATGGTAGGCTATTTACTTATTAGTGGTGAAATTACCATAGGAGCAGGGGTTGCAACATTTGCTTATATTGAAAGTTTTATTTATCCAATTAAATATATTTTAAATGATATAAATGCAATAAACTCTTGTAAGGAAATCGTTAGAGAAGCAAAAGACATAGGGAATGAATATTTAGAAAATGAAAAAGAATGTAGCGCCGCATTAGCTGAATACAATGAAATATCTTCTTTGAAATTAAAAAATTTAGAATATGCAATAAATGATTTTCATTTAGGCCCAGTAAATATTGAATTTAAATCAGGAAATAAATATCTTATAATAGGTGAAAGCGGCAGTGGCAAGTCAACTCTTCTGAAGACTATCGTTGGACAAATTGAGCGCGATAGAGGGGACATATATATAAATAATGAAAGCATAAGTAATAGTTTGTCTGAATTTGCTTCAGAAAAAATATTTTATATTACTCAAAATTCACATGTTTTTTCAGTACCTTTTCTTGAACAACTTACGCATTTTAATGCCTATGACGAAAATGACATTTATTCTTATTTGAATAAATTACCTAAGACTATTGTTAATAGATTAACAAATTCAAATAATTGTAACGAACTAAGCGGTGGTGAAAAGCAAATACTTAATATTTTGACCTGTGCCTTAGCTAAAAAAGATATTGTTTTAGTCGATGAAGGACTGTCAGCTATTGATATTAATACTAAAAAACTTGTTCGTGATGAAATTATTTCTAATTACAATAGTAAGATTTATATTGAAGTATCACATGATCTTGGCACAGATAATATTGATTATTTTGACTATATAATTCGAATAAAAGAAGGTGAAGTTTCAAATGTATATACCAAGCAAGAATATATCTTGGCAAAGAATATTTAATGAAACATATAATAGGAGGCAAGTATGATAAGAGATAAATATAAAAAGAATTTTTCTAAAATTTTATTATTATTCATAACAGGTATAATCGTAGGTAGTTTAAGTATATTTCCTATGATTTTCATTCAAAAGGTGATTGACTACTTAACATTGGGTGTGCAAAGTGAATTTATAAAATACATAGTACTTTATTCGCTTGTTTACATTTTTGTTAATATGTTTAAGATAGCTCTTGTAAATTTTGGATCAAAATTTGAATTGAATTTGAATAGATATATAAAGGATGAAATTGTAGAAAGTATTCTTAGTACAAAGATTGAACAGTTAGAGCAAGCTGGACGCAGCAACGTCTTTAATGTAATTATTGACGATTTAAAATCACTTGACGACAAACTGATACCATTGATATTTGATTTAGGCTTTTCAATATCAAGCTTTGTAATTGGTTCTATCATAATCATAAAATACGACTACATCATGCTATTTGCGATGATTATAATATCTGCCATATCGACACTAGTGATTCAAAAGATTTTACAGAGTTCAGAGACAGCATCTGAAAAGAGCCAAATGCAAAGGCTTAATGTAATTAATAAATTTTTCGACATCATTGTTGGCGCGAGAGATATAAAGCTATTTAATAAAGAGAAGGTATTTACAAATGAGTTTCACGAAGAGAATCACGAGTTAACTAAGCTTGATAAAAAAATTGTAAACATTAAAAATGTTTCTCAAGCCCTTGTTAGTTTACTGTTTAACTTGATTATGGCAACTTTAATTTTTATTGGAGGTATGCGTGTTAGTCAAGGCAGTCTCTCTGTCGGCGCGCTAATCGCCATCATTTTATATGCATCGATGATTACCGATCCAATATTTAATATCATAGAGAATCAAAAAGAAATATCCGCTTTTAAAAACTCAGTTAAAAGAATAGATGAGACTTTCAACAGCATAGAGAGAGAAAATATTAATTTAGTTGAAGATTTTAATACAATTGAATTTAAAGACGTTTCACTAAATTATGGGGACAATCACATCTTAAAGAATTTTAACTTAATTATAAATAAAAATGATAAATTGAAAATAAATGGCAGAACTGGTTCGGGCAAATCGACTATTGCAAAGCTAATTACGAATATGTATAAGCCGACTTCAGGCCATGTTTATGTCGATGGCAAAGAAAATCAAACGATATCTTTATCAGCAGTTTTTCAAGAGAACAAATTGTTTAACATGTCAATCATTGATAATATAACATTCAAGTCCAAAGTGGACGAGGATAAGCTTAATAAAATCATTAAGATATGTAGATTAGATGAAGTTATTGAAAAATATGGCTTAAATAATATTGGTTTTGATAGCAGCACTCTATCTGGCGGCGAAAAGACGAGAGTGCTGTTAGCAAGAGCTTTATATAAAGATTGTGAGCTATATATCTTTGATGAGATAAGCACAGGACTAGACGAAGCGCTATTTTGTGAGATATTCGATGATATTATGAAATATTTAGAATTAAAAACAATTATCTCAATCGATCACAAAGAGATTAAAGAAGATTATTTTTCAAAAAGTATTTCTATATAAAATAGTATACAAGATTTTACTTAGTGGTTTTAGAATGGATAAGAATTTAATTTCTTATCCATTTTTTGCGTAAAGAAAGGCAGAACCATATCGTTCTGCCTAATATAATCTTATTAAACTTTTCCTGTCACTATTTTAAATGCTAAATAAAATATCGATGCGACTTCTTGTAAATAGTTTTTAACTAGTATGTCATTTGGCGTTTTGGCTGAGTATAGCTCATGCTTGATGCCGAGGTACTTACATATTAAATCGATTCTAAACATATGAAAGCCGTTTGACACGATTAAGTACTCTTTATCCTTGCCGGCTATGTCGCTTGCGTACTCAAGATTCTCTATAGTATTAGTAGAGTGCTCTTCAGTGATTACGTCAGCTTCATCAACTCCAAGCGATACGAGATAGTTCTTCGCAGCCATGGCTTCGCTTATGGTTTCGCCTTGACTTTCAGCGCCTGTCGTGATTATCTTGACAGCTCCATGTATAGTGTAGTACTCATACGCAGCGTCAAGCCTATACTTTAGTGCGAGCATCGGCTCATTATTCTTGCATCTCGCTCCTGGTACTATGATGTACTCGGGTGAGCCAGATGGTCTCTTGCTATTGTTAAAAATAACTAAGATTTCTAGAACTATTGCCAAAGCTAAAAATATTTTAATGAATAGCTTAATTAGTTTTTTTATCATTTTAAAATATAAACCATAACTGGTCTTCTACCAAATTGCATGCACTCCCAAACTGTGTCCATGAAAAGGTCAATCTTATTACCTTTGATGGCGCCGCCAGTATCTTGAGCGATGGCAAAGCCATAATCAGGAACGCCTGGTGTAAGGCTCTTTATATATAGCTTAGTGCCAAGCGGAATTACGCGTGGATCGACTGCAACAGTGCCTCTCTTGGCTCTTGCGCCCGAAGCAGTGATACCGTAGCCCTTGTCGCCAGGTCTCTTGCCAGTTGATCTTGGGCCCGCTTCATATGCAGTTGCCACCATCTTGATGGCTTTTCTTGCGGTGAAGTCGCCTCTGTCGTTAGTAAAAACGTCTTTTGTTCCTTCTTCAAAAACTTGGTCAATAGGCTTAACAATAGTCTCAACGTGAATTACTTCTTCTTTAATAAGCTTGTCACCTGCATAATACTCTTTGCATTTGACTTTGTTCTTGCCGTTCACACCTTGAATTAAAATTTTGCTTTGCTTATGAGTTAGCTCTTTGTTTTTCTTCTTAATAGTTTTAAAAGGCGCTTCGACCTCTTTTTCGATGACTTTAACGTCTACCTTTATTATACTAATCTTTCCTTCGCTCTTAAGCTCTGTATCTAAGTCCGGTATGACGATGTCGTCATCATCGACTTTAATCTTTAGATCGCTTAATAGTTCTTTTACTGTTTTACACGATGTTTTATATGTCTTAACGACTCCATTGTTATCAATCTCATATACGTGAGTTTTTGCATCTTTAGCAAAAGAAAGACTTGTTACTATTAATAAGAATAGTATAAAATTAATTATTTTTTTCATAGTCTTCTCCTTTCGAATTTGTCATATATGATATTATAACAAAATTAAATCGCTTTTGTCAAATCGAGGCTAAAACTCTATATCAAGTGAGACTGGACAATGGTCTGAACCCAAGACATCATCAAGGATTGCTGCGTCTTTAATATTGCCTTCAAGCTCCTTTGATACTAAGAAGTAGTCGATTCTCCAGCCAGCGTTTCTCGATCTTGCCCTAGTTCTGTATGACCACCAAGAGTATTTGTCTTCAAGATCAGGATAGAAGTACCTGAAGGTATCGATGAAGCCCGAATCAAGTAGCATATTGAACTTTTCTCTCTCTTCATCAGAGAAGCCCGCTTTGCCTACGTTTGCCTTAGGATTTTTTAGGTCAATCTCGTTATGAGCCACATTTAAGTCGCCGCACACAACAACGCCCTTAGTCTTTCTAAGGCCATTTAAGTAGTCTCTAAACGCATCCTCCCAATCTTGTCTATACTTTATCCTTTTAAGTCCATCTTGCGCATTAGGCGTGTAGACATTAACGAAGAAAAATTTTTCGTACTCAAGAGTTATAACTCTTCCTTCAGTATCGTGCTCAGCGATGCCAAGACCATACGTCACGTTTATGGGCTCAGTCTTAGTAAGTATCATAGTGCCCGAGTAGCCCTTCTTTTCAGCGTAGTTCCAGTACTCGTGGTAGCCTTCACGCTCCATCATCAGTATTCCTTCTGAGATCTTAGTCTCTTGAAATGCGTATATATCAGCCATAGTGTCATCCAAAAACTCATTAAAGTTCTTTTTAAGGACGGCCCTTATACCATTAACATTCCACGAAATAAATTTCATTTAATCACCTCTTTTAAAAATTTTCACATCCTTATCACTATTCTATCACAAAAGACATTTATAATAAAGTTAGAAAATCAAAAGGAGGACAAGATTATGAAATTCGATGAATATGGTAATGAAATCATTGACGATGATGATATCATTGAAAATCCAGAAGTAGAAGAGCTTCATGATGATGAAAGTACTTTTACTCAAACAGATGAAGACGTTTATGAGAGAAGGACATATAGAAGGGCCAATGGTCCTGAAAGAAATGATTACGACAGGCCAAGCCCAAGAAAAGCAAAGTTCTCATACAACGAAGTTAATAAAAAAGAAAAGAAGCGTTATGGCAAGGGCGTACTTGTGTGGTCAATTATATTTTCCATCTTCTTTGGCGCGCTAACAGGTTTTGGCGGCGCTTACATCTTTAACAGAGCAAACAATGCATATAATTATGTGCACAGCGAAGCTAAAAACGATACACAAAAGATTACTATCGATCAACCGACTGAAATAGTCGAAGCGGCTACTAAGAAGGCTATACCATCTGTTGTAGGTATAACTACTCAGGTTATATCGAGAGACTTCTTTGGTAGACAAGCTCTTGGCAAAGGCACTGGCTCAGGCGTTATCGTTAGCCCTGACGGTTACATCATTACAAACGCCCACGTGGTTAAATCAGAAGTACAAAACACAAACGAAGGCTTCGACGATTTTCCATTTGGGGATGACTTCCCATTTGGCGGAGGCAGCTCAGGCAATAAGCAAGGCAAGACTAGTGATGATGAAGATGATGACGATGATATCGATATAGATGAAGATAATAATAAAGCTTATGATTATAGCAGCAAAGATAAAGATAATATGAAGCAAAACAAAGGCGGCAAGATAAGCGTTTTACTTGATGATGGCTCAACACATAAGGCAAAGATAGTTTGGATGGACGAGGACATGGACCTTGCCATAATCAAAATAAATGCAAAGAATTTACCAGTTGCTGAACTAGGCGACTCAGACAAAGTGCAAATCGGTCAGATAGCTATCGCCATAGGTAATCCACTAGGACTTGATTTTAATAGAACAGTTACTTCAGGCGTTATCTCTGGTAAAGACAGAACTATAAAAGTAGATAAACAAGTTATAAACAATTTAATTCAAACAGACGCATCCATCAACCCAGGTAACTCAGGCGGACCGCTACTAAACTCAAAAGGCGAAGTCATCGGCATCAACACAGTTAAGCTTACAAATGCAGAAGGCCTTGGCTTTAGTATACCTATCAATATGATTAAGGGCGTTTTGAACTCAATCTTAAAGACAGGCAAGGCGCAAACAGCTCAACTAGGCCTATCAATCTACAATGCAAAGGACTACGAAGCCGCTCTTAGAGTCAAACTTAACACAAATAAAGGCGTTATCGTTCTAAGCGTTGCGAGTGGAACTGCAGCCGACAAAGCCGGTATCATGGCGGGCGACATACTACTAAAGGTAGATGATAAAGAAGTAACTGATGTCAATACACTTAAGTCGATAATGTTTGGCTATAATATAGGCGACGAAGCGACACTTAAGATAAATAGGAATGGCAAGGAAATGGACGTCAAAGTCAAGTTCACAAGCATGAATAAAAACTAAGACTTTAGTACAATTATAAAATAAATTTATATAAATGATTGACAAATCTTATTAAGTATGCTATACTATATATAGATGTAGATCAAGTATATGAAGGGTGGGATTCATCTTATGAACGAAATTAAGAGGATTAGAAAGAGTGTTGAGAGTATTTTAGGTAAAAAAGTGCATCTAACGACAAATGTTGGTCGAAATACTTTTGTCGAGGCACAAGGAGTGATTACCTCAGCATATCCAAATCTATTCACAGTTACGCTAGAAGATGGACAAAATAACGATCAGGTTATATCGTATACTTATTCAGATGTATTAACATCGACGGTAGTAGTAAAAATAATCTAAAAAATTTTCCTCACAGTGATGTGAGGACTTTTTTTGCCTTTTTTCGTTTTTTGTTTAGCGGGGATGATGGCAGGTCCACTTCGTTTATAAAAGTGATTTCATTATGACGAGCGAATGATATGTGACGAGCGAATGATATATGACGAGCGAATGATATGTGACGAGCGAATGATATATGACGAGCGGATGACATATGACGGGTGGATGGCATATGACGAGCGGATGATATATGTCGAGCGGATGATATATGACGGGCGGATGCCATATGACGGGCGCTTATATAAGCACGCACAAATCATATAAAAAATAAAACTATACATTGAATTTAAAATGTGTTATAATTAAATTAACAGTGGAGGAGTATGTGAAGGTCATGATAAAAACAAAATCTTATGCGAAAATCAATTTGCATCTAGAAGTCATCTCTAAAAGGGACGATGGCTTTCACGACATCATTACTCTTATGTCTAAGATAGATCTTTATGATGAGCTAGTCTTTAATAAGGCGAGTGGCTTCACCATTAGCGCGGATACCGATATAAAAGATAATATCATGAAGAAGGCGTATGATTTTGTAAGAGAGATAAGAGATATAGAGGGGCTAAGTATAGAGCTTAAGAAGAATATACCTATGGGCGCTGGCCTTGCTGGTGGCAGCTCAAACGCTTATGAAACACTTAAGGCGCTTGATGAGCTTTATGATTTGTCCTTGACAAAGGAAGAATATTTTGATATCCTTTTAAAACTTGGTAGTGACTGTAACTTTTTTACTTCGAAGTCGGCTTCCATATGCACAGCTAGAGGCGAAAAAATTAAAGAAGTAGAAGGACTTAAGAAGCATCACGTGCTCTTAGTTAATCCCGGCATCAATATTAGCTCAAAAGAAGTTTATGAGAGCATGGACTTTAGCGGTGAGCACCTAAGTACTAAAGAGATTGAAGAGCTTGTAAAGAAGGATGACTTTACAAAGTTTAGAAACAATATGCAGGACTTTGTCTTTACTAATTACATAGCTGTTAAAGAGCTCTACGACGAGATGAGTGCTTTAGGAGGCTTCAAGACTATGATGAGCGGCTCTGGCTCGAGCATCTTTAGTCTATATGACGACGAGGAAAAGCTTGATAAGGCTTATAAGCATATGAAAAACCGCTACCAATTTGTGATCAAAACTCAATTGATATGAGGTGATTTTTTGTTACAAAAGATATTAGAACCAATATTTACATTTTTATATATATTAATAATCATCGTTATGGATAACTTTATCAACAAGTATAATTATGCTGATAAGGACTTTAAGCTGCAAAGCATATTTACAAAGACTTATGTGGTCTTCGTCACCGCCTTCTTAGGCATCAGGACTTATGCTTTGTTCTTAAATGATGACGAAAAGATAATAAGGCTTACAAACATCTCTTTGTTTATAAGTTCACTTATGGTGCCAATACTACTGATAATTTTTTATTATCTAGCGGCTAAATCGCTTCGCAAGAGAAGAATGCCTGAGGCGTCGAGCATAATATACTTACTTGTGGCGATACTATTAATATTAACACTACTACCACAAAATGGCTGGTTCCAAGACAGAATCAGCAGATTTATGGAAGTCTTTAGGACCATAATCTCGCTCGTACTAACGGTACTAATCTTTATGAGCGTATTTAGAAATGCCGTCAGACGAAGAAACGTCTCTATACAGAGGGCGTCCTTAATATTCTTTTTAGCGGGACTATTCTACAGTCTTGGCAATCTTCTAAAGGCTGTTAGGGTAAAGAACATATTTTATGTATTAAGTTTAGTACTTATACTAATTATGATATATTCGTGGTACAGAACCATTCGCAAAAAAACTGAAATATATAGAGTTTAAGGAGGTTATAATGAAAAGACCTGTTTTTGAAGCATTATCAAAACTAAAGGATGAAAATTCCATTTCTTTCCACATGCCAGGGCACAAAGGAAAGAACACACTATTTAACTGGGGTGACTACATCCCTGCAATTGATACGACAGAAACTTATGGCATGGACAATTTGCTTGAACCAAGAGGAGTTATTCTTGAAAGCGAGAAGGAAGCTGCTAAAGTATTTGGCGCGATGAACACTTTTTACGCTGTTAACGGTTCTACTGGAAGTATATACATCGCTATAGCGACTATTACTAAGCCAGGTGATACTGTTATTGTACAAAGAAACTGCCATAAATCAGTATATAACGCTTTGATACTAAATAGACTAAATCCTGTTTATGTATATCCAAAGTATAACGACGACTATCACGTATTAACTGGTGTTGACCCAGATGAGATAGAGGATTTAATTCTTGACAATCCTGAGGTAAAGGCTGTTATAGTAACTCACACTAACTACTACGGCATCGCTTCAGACCTTGAAAGGATAGCTGAGATCTGCCATAACTACGGTAAGATACTTATGGTTGACGAGGCTCACGGACCTCATATGAAGTTTGATGACAGACTACCTAAGTCGGCTCTTGAATGCGGCGCGGACATCGTTATTCACTCAACTCATAAGACGCTAACTGGATTTACACAAACATCGATGATACATGTTGGCTCTGAAAGGATAGACATCAATAAGCTAAAAGATAGATTCCAACTATATACAACTACTTCACCATCGTATTTATTTACGCTATCGAATGAAACAGCTTGTGTGTATATGGACGGCGAAGGCAAAGAAAAGCTTCATCACAATGTGACTAAGTGCTTGGAATTTATTGAAGAGCTTAAGAAGATTGACAGAGTTGAAGTTTTTGAAGGCGATGAATTTGACAAAACTATAAAGTCAAAGGATAACACTAAGATATTATTCAAGCTTGAAGGGGTTAAGGGCTCAAGGCTTAGAAAAGAGCTTTATGAAAGACACAATATTAGGCTTGAGATGAGTGACTACTACTACGCTCTAATATTTGCAACGCTAATGAATGAGGATGAAGACTACGAAAAACTTCTTGAAGCAATCAAAGATTTATCTAAGAACCTTTCTTATGAAGAGGTTAAACATATAAAGGTTAATATGCCTGATCCGAAGATTATAATTAGACCAGCGGATGCATATTACTCATCAAAGAAGATAATTAGCTTAAAGGACTCACTTGGAGAGATAGTTACTTCACCAATAATTCCTTATCCACCTGGAGTACCTCTACTAGTGCCAGGCGAAGAGATTACTGAAGAGATACTTGATCACATACAATTCCTTAAGGAGTCAGACCTTAACATAGTTGGTCTACTTGGCGATGACCAAGACTCATTGGTTGTAGTTGACTAATGAAGGGACTTGTAATAGCTCTTGAGGGCCAAGACGGAACCGGCAAGAGCACTGTAATAGACGCAATTACAGGCTACTTCGATGAGATGGGCCTTGATTATATAAACGCGAGAGAGCCTGGCTCGACCGATATTGGCGAGAAGATAAGAGATATCTTAGCTGACAAAGCTAATAAGGATATGGATTATCACACAGAGGCGCTTCTCTTCGCAGCATCAAGATCCGAGCTATATGACAAGGTTATTAAGCTAAATGTGGCCAATGGCACTTCGGTCATATTAGATAGATTCTTACTATCGTCACTTGCTTATCAAGGCGTAGTGAGAGGACTTGGCGTAGATGAGGTTATGAAGATAAATGATTTCTTCTTAGATGGCTTTAGACCCGACCTTACTATACTTATGGATTTGGATGCGAAAGAATCTTATGAAAGACTGAAAAAGCTTGGTGAGCTTGACAGGATAGAGTCTTTGGGAGAGGACTTTCAAGAGAGGGTTCACCTAGCATACTTAAAGCTTTATGAAGAAAAACAGATGAAGCTAATTAAATTGGATGGTACTAAGGACAGAGCGAACCTTGCTCACGAAGCCTTAGAGGAAGTAAAAAAATTAATGAAGGAGTGTTAGTATGAAACTAATTGTAGCAATCGTTCAAGATCAAGATGTTAATGCGCTAATGGATGCTCTTACAGAAAAAAAGTATAGAGTAACAAAGCTTTCTTCAACAGGCGGCTTTTTGAAATCTGGCAACACTACATTGCTTATAGGTGTTGAAGATGACAAAGTAAATGAAGTTAAGGAACTTGTTGATCATAATTGCAAGACAAGAGAGATAACTACATCTTTACTTACTGTAACTATGCCTGGAGATACTTTTGTTCCATATCCACTTGAGGTAAAAGTTGGTGGAGCAACATTATTTGTGTTAAACGTAGAAGAATTTTTAAGAGTTTAGGAGTAAATTTGTGTTTGAGAAAATATTTGGGAATGATGAAGTAAAAAAAATACTTTATAACGATATCAATAATAATAAAATTGTATCGTCCTATATTTTTGAAGGCAAAGACAGTGATTATCTAGAAAGCCTTGCGATGGAATTTGCAGGGCTTCTTCTTAAGTCAAAAATTCCTGAGAAAAAAGCAGACTTTGCTTTGTTTGGTAAGAGTGATAAGATCAAGAAAGAAGACGCTCAAAGCATAGCAAAGGATGTTTACATAAGGCCCTTCGAGCTAGATCGAAAGGTCTATATGCTTCTGGGCGCAGAAGACATTCAAGTCGAGAGCCAAAATGTTTTATTAAAAACGCTTGAGGAGGCGCCAAGTTATGTTGTAGTTATCTTAGTTACTAAGAGCCTTAACATGATACTTGACACTATCATCTCAAGAAGTAAAGTGATTAGAGTGATGCCTCTTAGTGAAAATGAGCTTATGGCATACATCAATGAAAATTATCCGAAGCTTGATAATAAAGAGCTATATGCATCCATTGCCATGGGTGATATAAGCGCGCTTAAATCCTTTATTGAAGATGAAAACGAGATGCAGCTTAGAAAGAGGGGCATAGCGGCAGCCATAAACGTATTAAAGGCAAAGCGTTATGAGAGCATCAAGGACCTTGCGTTTTTAGAAGAAAATAAAGATGATATTGAAAAAATACTTACATACTTTGAAATTTTTATCAAGGATATAGCTTCGAGCGAAGAAAGGATAATTAATCTTGACTACAAAGACGAGATTAAAAGTCTTAAAGGGCTCGCTCTATATGACTTGGTTGACAGCATTGACATGATAGAAGAGACTAAAAGATACTTGGGTAACAGCGGCAACTTTAGACTGCATCTCGAGACTTTAGTTTTAAATATGATAGAAAAATTTGATAGGTGATTAAATGAATAAAAAAATAATAGGCGTAAGATTTAAGCCCATAGGAAAGATATTTTACTTCGACCCTATGGAGCAAGAATTTACTACTGATGACAAGGTCGTGGTTGAGACTGTTAGGGGTCTTGAGCTAGGTGATGTTGTCATCGCAAACAAGGAGATAGACCTTGATGAATTTGGAATACCTCTTAAGCCAATCATCAGAAAGGCGACTGAGAGGGACATTGCTCAAAAGCTTGACAATGACAAGAGAAAGGCTGAAGCGAGAGAGATATTTGTTCAAAAGAATGAAGAATATGGTCTTGGAATGAACTTACTTGACGTTGACTTCACTCTTGATTTAAACAAAGTTATCTTTTTCTTTACGGCTGAGGGCCGTGTTGACTTTAGAGAGCTAGTTAAGGATCTTGCAAGAATATTTAGAATGCGTATCGAGCTTAGACAAGTTGGCGTCAGAGACGAAGCAAAGTGCATACCGTCAGTTGGTAAGTGCGGCAGAAAGACTTGCTGCTCGTCATTCTTGGGTGATTTCTCACCTATAAGCATAAGTCTTGCAAAGAACCAAGACCTAACGCTTAATGGAAGCAAGCTATCTGGCCTTTGCGGTAGACTTATGTGCTGCTTAAACTATGAAGCAGATCAATATAACGAGCTAGTTGGCAAGATGCCTAGGATAGGTGCGATAGTTATTACTGATAAGGGTAAGGGCGTTGTTATTGACAGATACATTCTTAAGCAATCCTTAAAGGTCGAGCTTAAGGAAGGCGACAACTTAGGTAAGCTAGTGCTTACATTTGCTGATGAAGTTAAAGACACAGGCAAAATCGATAAAAACTACATTCAAGAATCATATACAGACGATGATAATGAAGATATTAAAAATATAGAAGGTGACTAGATGTTTATACAAGATAAAAAATTACTTATTGAATATGCTAAAAAAATGATTATAGACGAGCTAACAGTCGGTACAGCTGGCAATCTAAGTATATACGACCCAGATGAAAAGGCGATGGTTATCACACCATCGGGCATTCCATACGATCACATGAACTTTGACGACCTTGTGGTTATGGACTTAGATCTAAATATACTTGAGGGCAAGAACAAACCGTCGACAGAATCATTTTTACACGCACTTGTTTATAAGAACAGACCTGATATAAGAAGCATAGTTCATACACACTCGATATATGCAACTAGCTACAGCACACTTCGTAGGCCGCTTGAAGCACTTCACTACATCATGGCTGACCTTGGCGGTGAGGACATAAAGTGCGCTGAGTACGCTACATTCGGCACGCAAGATTTAGCTGAGAAGGCTCTTCGTGCACTTGCCGATAGAAAGGGCTGTTTACTAGCTAATCACGGCGTTTTAGCACTAGGCAAGGACCTTAGAGAAGCCTACTCTAATGCTAGAACCATAGAATACATCGCGAAGATGTATCACATAGTGCGTTTCGAAGATGATGTTCACGTATTAAGCAAAAAAGATATAGATGCAGTTATTGAAAGGATGAAGTCCTATGGACAATAAAGATAGGATGGACAAAGACCTTGGCTTCATGCTAAAGTATGAGAACGTTGCTTGGTTTGAAGACGGCAAGGTTAAGATACTTGATAGAAGAGTCTACCCGATTGAAACGCGCTACGAAATTTGTTCTAACTATAAAGAGGTAAGAGACGCGATTAAGAATATGGTTACTCAAAGCGCTGGGCCATATACAGCCGCTTTTATGGGCATGGTACTCGCTGCATACGAAGCAAAAGATTTTACAGAAGGTAAATTCATTAAGCATATGAACGAAGCAAAGCTAGCTCTTGCCAATGCTAGAGAAACAACATCTTTTAGAATGGCGCAAGTAACTCAAAGAGCCTATGATATTGCCAAGGATGCGATAGAGAAGGAACTAGTTCCATACGAAGAGATATTCAAAGGAGCACTCGAGTCACTAGAGAGAAGGTACTCAGCCATAAACGAGGTGGCAAAGAACTTAGCAAAGTTAATGCCTGACGAAGGCGCCATCATGACGCAATGCTTTGGCGAGACCATAGTCGGCTATATGATGCTTAGAGCGAAAGATCTCGGCAAAAAGATCAAAGTTTATTGTCCAGAGACAAGACCATTCTTACAAGGGGCGAGACTAACAGCCTCAGTACTAAGGAGTCAAGGCGAGGACGTTACAGTCATCACTGATAATATGGGCGCGTGGACGATGAAGGAGAAAAACATTAGTTTATTCACTTCAGCAGCTGACAGCATCACTAAGGAAGGCTACGTTGTTAACAAGGTAGGCACTTTGCAGCTCGCAATTTGCGCCAAATACATGGGTATACCGTACTTTGTAACGGGCATACCTGATTTAGGTAAATCGATTGACGATATAAGTATAGAAAAGAGAGACCCTCATGAAGCGACATCCTTTATGGGTAAGAGCCATGTAATGAAGGGCGTTAAGGGATTTTATCCAGCCTTTGACGTGACACCGCCAGAACTAGTTTCGGCAGTCGTTACTGACAGAGGCGTCTTTGCACCATATGATTTAGCTTCATATGGCAATATGGGAGAAGTGGATTATTATTAAAATGTTTAAGGAAATGAATATTTACAAACAAATACTCATCACTATAGCTGTGGTTTTAATCTTATTTCTTGCAGCGACTTTTGCTTTTCCTGATAAAGTAGTCGGCTTTTTGACTAAGCTTCATCTTAAGAGCGAGAAGACCCTTAGTCTTGATAAAGTTTATTCAAGGAATTTGACTTCGGATATGAGAGTTTGCTTTAGAGATGGTCACATCTATTATCATAAAGATGGTACTCTCGTTATGACTGGGATGAGCGACGAAGAACTGATGAGAAGGGACTTTGAAGCGAAGACTGCGAACGTGCTTTTTAAGGACAAGTACATCTACTCGACTGATGCGCCAAATGGCATTGTTAATATTTTGAGCTACGATGACTTAAAGGACGTGAAGGATTTTAACTATGACGAAGCAATCTCATTTATAGATGAAAAGGGCGGCAGATACACTGCTTGGCTGAGTGACAACTTCAATGAAACGCTTCGCGCTTACGACGACGACTTCACTGAGCGCTTTAGATACAAGGCACTAAACCCGATACTCACATACAATGTCGACAAGGACTTCAAGACTATGCAGATAGCATCCTTCGACCCGTATTCAAGTGAGATCAAGGCCTCTTTGTACAAGGAGATCAACAGAAAGGGCGAGAACAAACTTTATTACAAGTTTAACGACGAAGTCATTGCCTTTATCGCTGAACTTAAGGACATGAAGCTAGTCGCAACAAACAAGGCGCTATACTATATGCAAGAGGATGCTATTGTATTTAAAAAAGAGTATACTACTCTTAAGGACATAGCTGTCGATGGATCAAAAGTCTATTTGCTAGCAGACGATAAGCTTATGACGCTTAATAATAAAGCAGAAGTCATTGACGAGCACACATTTAATCAAAATGTGAAGAGCATGCTTAAGTATAATAATGATTACATCGTCTACTCAGAAAGAGAAATCTATATACCATATAAGGCTAAGTATTATATGAAGGATATGCAAGAGGATATAAGAAATATTTATGTGGGCGGGGGCTTTATCGCTGTAGTCTCTGATGAGAATATATCAATTTACTCAATAAAGATAGCTTAAAGTATAAGAATTATTTATAATAGTATAAAATATCTTGACAGAAATCTATTTTAAGTATACATTATAAGTAGGAGGCGGTATTTATGAAGGAAATAGATGCAAGAAAATTGGCATGTCCAAAGCCAGTTATATTAACAAAGAAAGAATTGGACGCAATGGAAACAGGAGTAGTTTGCACACTTGTAGATAACAAGGTTGCTACTGAAAACTTATCAAGACTAGCTGAGTCCATGGGACTTAAGGCTACAGTTGAAGAAGTGGGCGAAGACTACAAAGTAACTATCAATAAAGATCACGCAGTTGAAGTAAAAGCAGATGACGAAACATTTGTTATAGGTGTAGGCACTAACGTTATGGGTCACGGCGACGAAAAGCTTGGAGCAATACTTATCAAGAGCTTCATGTACACTGTTTCACAAACAGCTCCACTACCAAAGACTATAGTCTTCTTCAATGGCGGAGTTAAATTAACTTGTGAAGGCAGCGAAGTACTTGAAGACATTAAGAACATGGCTGACAATGGCGTTAAGATTATTTCATGCGGCACTTGTCTAGACTTCTACGGCTTAAAAGAAAAGCTTCAAGTTGGTGAAATCTCTAATATGTACACTATCTATGAAACATTAGAAAAGGCAGATAGAAACATAGTTTTATCATAATGAAGAGATACGTTTTAAGCTTCAACTCAACTCACCATGCAATACTTGCTGAAGGCGTTTTTAAGAGTGAAGCAATCGAGTACAAGATGATACCAACACCAAGACATGTTAGCTTGTCTTGCGGCTTATCAATAGTCTTTAACAAGGACGACCTTGATAGAGTTAATAAACTTATTGAAGACAAAAGAATCGAAGGCGAGGTCTTTGATTACTAATGCTTTTGTATAAGTTAAATGACCTTGTTAAGATGAAGAAGGCCCACCCATGTGGCTGTGATGAATTTAAAATCATATCAATGGATGGAGCCGTCACTCTTAAGTGCAGTAAGTGTGATAGAGTGATTGGCTTTAGTAAAGAGGACTTTGAGAAGTACGTGAGAAAAATTTATAGAGACGGAAAATTTATTAGCATAAGATGATGGAGATGCGATTATGATTTCGCATCTCTATTTTTTTGCACACAAATCAAAATGGCGACACTTAAAGTGCCGCCATTAGCGTATATAAATTATTTTTCTTCGTGCTTGTATGGTTCCAAAAATGCGTGGAAGTGTCTCATAGGTAGGTTCTTGCCCCAAAGTATTCTCATATTTGGAATGCTTTCTCTGTCTTCATAAAGTGCTTTTACAGCTGCTATAACATAATCAAGATGCTCTTGAGTAAGTCTGCTTCTATCTATAGCGAAGCGCACTACATTAGCTAGTTCAGCTTGTTGCTCAGGCGTCTTAAGGTCATACTCCATAGAGAAGTCGCCAAGTTCGGCAACTCTTATGCCGTAGCGCCTAATAAGTTCAAGTGAAAAGCCTTGGCCAGCGAAAGTATCGTGGCCGCGCTTGCCGTCGAAGAACTCATCCATGTTGATGTAAACCGCATGACCGCCAGCAGGTAGGACAACGCCCTTAACTCCTGCCTTGTAGAAGCCTTGTGCAAGGTACTCGACTTGCTTAACACGGCTGTCCATGTAATTAAAGTCGCAGCTTTCATATAGACCAACAGCTAGAGCCATGATATCGTGGCCGCTCATGCCGCCGTAGGAGTCGTTGCCGTAGCAAGAGATTTGCTTAACCTTAAGTCTTACGCCGACATCCATCTTCATGGAGCCGTCTTCATTAAAGTCAGAGAACTTTTGCCAGAATAGACCCTTATCTCTAAACGCTAGCATGCCACCCATATTAGCGTGACCATCCTTTTTAGCTGACATACAGAAACCGTCGCAGTATGAGAACATCTCAGTCGCTATCTCAGCGATGGACTTGTCTTCGTAGCCTTCTTCGTTCATCTTGATAAAGTATGAGTTTTCTGCCCAACGAGCCACGTCAAAAATAAGTGGTATATCGTATTTGTGAGCGATCTTATTTACTTCTCTGATGTTCGCCATGGAAACGGGTTGGCCGCAGACAGTGTTATTAGTGATGCACATGAAGATCAGTGGAACATTTTCAACACCAACGCCATTTATAAGCTCTTCTAATTTTTCAAGATCCATATTGCCTTTAAATGGATTCTTGTCATATTTACCGCCCTCAGGTATTTCATATAAAAGTTTTTTGTTATATAAGTTTCTTGGGATAGAGCCCATTTGCTTGATATTGCCTTCAGTTGTATCGAAGTGACCGTTCGATGGTATAGTGAAGACCTTGCCTGGATGACGCTCAGTTAAGATATTTCTAACTATCTCCATAAGAACCGATTCAGCAGCACGTCCTTGTTGAATGATAAAGGAGTTAGGTCTTTCCATTTGCGCTGCGCCGCCATTGAAGAGGCCGCCTTCGTACTCCGATAGATAAACATCGTCCATCATCTTTTTAACGTCTCTGCAATCAGTTCTAACTAGATCTAAAGTTTTCTTCCAGTTCTTTTCGCCGCCGCGTTCAAAGATGTCTCTAAAAGTATCAAGAAGAACGTAGTAGCCAGTGTTTCTGCCATAAGCCTCGTCACCTAAGAACATCGACGACCACTGAGTGTTAGTCATGGCAGTCGTACCCGAGTCAGATAGCATGTCAATAGTTAAGAGCCCCGATGGAAACGCAAACTCATTGTAGTGAGTTGCCTTAAGTGCCTTTTCACGCTCTTCTACTGTTACCTTTGGAAGGTCCTTAACCACATATGTAAAGTGTGTTGGCGTAGGAACATTTAATGGATATTTTTCACTCATAATATACCTCCTTTGAATTTTATGTGAGCCTAGTCCACTAATTCTAGTATAAGCTTTTAGCATGTGAAAGTCAAGAGAAGAAATATTTTATAAAAAACCATTCTCTCCTTTTTAAAATCATTGAAGTAAAGACTTTTTTGTGTTATAATCATCTTGGAGATTATTTTTTTAGGAGTGATACTATGACTAATGAAGAAAAGGAGCTTCTTGATATCATCAAAGAAGATACCATGCCTGCCCTTGGATGCACCGAGCCTATCGCCGTGTGTTACCTTGGAGCGTTTATAAAAAAGTACATAAAAGATGACATTGCTAAGGCTAATGAGATTGATGTAGTTGTTAGCAAGAACATCTATAAGAATGGTAAGAGCGTTACTATACCAAATACTGGCACTTGCGGTCTTGACCTAGCGGCTGTCTTGGGCCTAAGCGGAGGCAATAAGGACGACGGTCTTCTTGTTTTAACTAAATTTACTGATGAGATGATAGCTAGAGCGAAGGAGCTTAGAGAGACTTTAAATATCAAGCTAAGCTACGATGAAGATACACCTGACATATACGTTAAGATGAGTGTAAAATTTGACGACATGACAGTAGAGGGCCTATTACAAAAGGGACATACTAATGTTGAATACATAAAAGTGGATGACGAAGTTCTTTATGAGAATAAGCTAGACGAAGCAAAGGACGATGTGAAGGAATTTATGTCAAAGCTTACTCTTAAGAAGATTAAAGAGCTTGTCTTATCTACGCCAATGGAAGAGCTTGCCTTTATTGAAGAGGGCGTTGAAATGAATATGCGCGCTGCAAATGAAGGACTTAAGCTTAAAAACTCGAAGCTTTTAGGACAAAGCCTAGAAGAGATACAAAATAAAAAGATATTGTGTAACGATGCCTATACAAGAACTAGAATACTAACTGCGGCAGCTGCTGATATGAGAATGTCGGGCGGTAACTGCATGGTTATGACTAGTGGCGGCAGTGGTAATCAAGGCATAAACGTTATCATACCTATATATTTAATATACGAAGAATTCAATCTAAAAAAAGAAGATATGATCAGAGCCATATACTTTGGTCACGCGATTAACAGATTTGTTAAGACATTCTCAGGAAAATTATCGGGCATGTGCGGATGTGCTATAGCAGCTGGTCTTGGCGCTGCAGCAGGCATCACCATGATGATGGGGGGAACAGACGAACAAATCGAAGGTGCTTGCTCAAACATGTTCGCGAACCTTACTGGACTTATCTGCGACGGGGCAAAAAACACTTGCTCCTTAAAGCTATCGACATGTGCAGGCGAAGCAGTACTTAGCGCGTTTTTAGCACTTAACGGCTGCACTCCTAAGGAAAATGTCGGAGTTGTTTCAGGCACTATTGAAGACACTATCAAAAACGTTGGACTTCTTTGCAGAAGCGCGTTTAACAGAGTTGACGACGTGATGCTTGAGATTATAAAATAAATTTTAACAGGAAAAAATTATGGAAAGAAAATTTAAAAAAGCCATCAGCTTAGAAACATTTATCTTTTTGGCAGTACTATTTGCCTTTTTCTACTATCTTTCATCTAAGATGGGAACCATCAATTTAATTAATACCTTTATGAATACAGCTTATGCCTTGCTTATGGAAGTCTGCTTCTATATCATGGCCATAGCCGTTGTGGCAGGAGGACTATCAGCCATACTAAGCGAGTTTGGTGTTATATCCTTAATCAATAAGCTCTTGTCAAAACTAATGAAGCCGATATACGATTTGCCGGGAGCGGCATCTGTCGGCGTTTTGACATGCTACTTATCAGATAACCCATCGATACTTGCTCTAGCTAAGGATAAAAACTTTTTAAGGTATTTCAAAAAATATCAAGTGCCAGTCTTGACAAACATAGGCACAGCCTTTGGTATGGGCTTTATCACGACTACTACTATGATGGGTCTAAAGATAGACGGCAGTATAAAGGCGGCGCTTATAGGTAATTTAGGCGCAATCATCGGTTCAATCGTAAGCGTTAGAATTATGATGATATTTACTAAGAAGAAATTTGGCACTGAGGCGATGGCTGTCGGCGATGCAGACGCATCTAAGGCAACTATGGACCTAAGACCAGTTAGAGAAGGATCGATTTTTAATAGATTTATAGACGCCTTACTAGATGGAGGTAAGATTGGTGTAGACATGGGCTTATCAATAGTTCCGGGAGTTATACTTATCTGCACTGTGGTACTTATACTAACTAATGGACCGGGACCAGATGGGCTTTACACAGGCGCAGCAAAGGAAGGAGTTAAGCTACTTCCGATGATTGCGGACAAACTAAGCTTTATAATCAAGCCACTTTTTGGATTTACATCAGGTAAGTGCATAGCCGTTCCAATCACAGCACTTGGTTCAGCAGGAGCTGCTATAGGCCTAGTACCTGAACTAATCAACACAGGTGCAGCAAATGCCTCAGACATAGCTGTCTTCACAGCTATCTGCATGTGCTGGTCAGGCTATCTTTCTACACATATTGCGATGATGGATGCCCTTGGCTATAACGACTTAGCAGGCAAATCAATATTCGCGCATACTATAGGCGGCTTAGCAGCTGGCTTTTCAGCACACATACTATTTACACTATTAGCATAGATAGGAGAAGAAATGGACGAGAGACAAAGAGTAATTTCATTATTTAAATACATTAGGCAAACTATTGACGATAAGTACAAGCCTATATTAAACGTTAAGGACGAGCTTTGGAACAAGTATTTGGACGAGATTAACCTTAACAATAAATTCCTCTACTTTTCTTGCGGAAGCGATTCGACGAGCGACGTGATTCTTAGAATCACTAGACCTTATTCGCAAAAAACGCAAGAAGATATTAGAGTGCAAAATTTGTTCAAGGAGTTCAGAGAGCTATATTACAAGCTTGAGAACGAATCGCACCTATATGAATTAGTCTTTGCCAATGGAATTTTAATCTCAAAGTACGATAAGAACATTTATCATCCTATATTAATAAAGAGGGCGGCAATTGATTTTGACTCAAGGAAGGATAGTATAGCGATACGCGATACAAACAGAGACATGACTCTTGACATTAAGCTAATATCTATGATTGAGAATATTAATCACTTGGAGCTGAAGAATATCATGGAGCACATCTCCATGAACTACTACCACCCATTTGATACAGCGTCAATGGCTGAGCTAATGAAGTCTATGGTGAAGAGATTACATACGGACTCATCTTATGAAGAGGCTGGTGTGAGCGAAACGGATAAGGCTTTCACTATAATCAATAGGCCACTATTATTCTTAAGAAATAAAGAGACTGACTTTATACAAAATCTTGACGAGATGATTGAGTCCATAGAAAAGGGTTCGGAAGTGAACAAGAGCCTACTTAATCTATGCGGCGTAAACATCAAGGAAAAGGAAACAGAAGAGAGGGCGGAAACGCTTGAGGATAAGATCAGAAACATCGAGGGCATCTCGCAAAGCGTTTTATTCACTAAGGAAGCGAACAAGGAGCAACTTGAAGTAGCTGAGAGAATTGCTAACTACGATACTGTTTTGGTGCAAGGACCTCCGGGCACAGGTAAAACGCATACCATAGCAAACCTATTGGGCGACATCTTAGCAAGAGGCAAAACTGTTTTAGTTGCTTCACAAACAAAGAAGGCACTATCGGTACTTAAGAGCATGACCCAAGAAGAGATCAGGGCCCTTTGCGTATCCACTATTGATGACAACAACGAGGACATGGAGAAGTCCATTGACTCGATTACTGATTATATAAGCAATCACTCCATAGAGGAGCTTAAAGAAAAGATACAAAAGCTCAATATGGATAGAAACATTCTTATAGAGAGACTTAATGAAACAAGAAAGAAAATCTTTAGCATCAAATCATCTGAGCTAAAGAGTATTAATATAGGTGAAGAAGTCTTCAGCCCAATAGATGCGGCAAGATTTTTGCATGATCACGACGGTCTAAACAAGATACCAGGCGAGGTTAAGCTATATGAGGCGCTTCCTATATCAAAGGGAGACATAGACTTTTTGTACTATTCAAACGAGGCTCTTACGAGAGAGGACGAAAAGGAATTAAACATAGGATTGCCAGATCCAAACACTATACTTAATCCGGAAGATCTTGAAAAGACTATAGATGCGATGGATGCGGCGCTTCTTAGAGCGAAGACACTTAAGGAAGAGATCAGAAGAAATATCACTTTAAACGAAAGAGTCTACCTTGATCAAAATGCACTTTATAATGGCAAGGCCGATGAAGATTTTAGCGATATCTACGAGAAGATTGATTATATCAATAGTCTTGATGAGCTAGAAGATTGGCAGATAAAAGTCATTGTTAGCGCCAAGGCAGGAAATGCTGACAAGAAGAGCTATATTAGGCTAACAGAGCTAATCACAGAGCTTGATGAATACTACGATAGAAACGTTGAGCACCTAAGAGGCAAGAGACTTATCTACCCAGCTGATATGAATCAAAAAGAGCTAAGGCAGTCACTTGAAGAGATGAGGTCAAGACTTGTTGATGGCAAAAAGATCAAGGGTATATCCGCGATGTTTAAAAACTCGTGGAAGAAAGTACTTACAAGCGTTAGCATCAACGGCCAAGGTCTAGTAACTGTAGAGGATATGGACGACGCCATAGTCAATATCAATCTAGATATAAAGATATCCGAGTTAAAAGCTTTATTCGATGAACTTATATATAAGACAAATGATGATTTCGACAGAGAAAAGCTAATTGAAAATAAAGAACTATTAAGCTATTTACCACTAATCACTAAGTACATGAAGTTCTACGACGAAAACGTTCAGTCCTTATTTAAGCTAATGCAAGATAAGGGCATAAACGTGAACAGCATCTTTGTCAACAACAAAGTTCTTTCGCCGCACGATTCATTTATTAAAGAGATGAAGCTGATTAAAAATGACTTAAGAAAGTACATTGAGCTCGCTGATGAATATGATTTAAAATATATTCCTGCTAAGTCAAAGCTTGATGATACGCTTGATAAATTAAAAGTAGACGAGGACAATAAATCTGATTTATTATTACTTATGAACACTGCGATTGAGACTAAGTACTACGACAGCTATAGAGATAGTTTTGAAAATCTTAAAAAGACTTATGAAAAGATTAAGATACTTAAGAAGAGAAATGAGTTTCTTGATGAATTGGCAGCTGTAGCACCTACTTGGAAAGAGTTTATATATAACCGCTTTGATATACATGGACTTAAAGACGCACCTGAAAATATCGAAGAGAACTGGTATTACAAGCAATTTGATGGCATCATCTCAAAGATAAATAGAACGCCTTATGAAAAATACCAAAAGATGATGACTTGGTACAAGAAGCAGCTTTATGATATAACGAAAGAGCTCGCTTCAAACATGGCATGGCACTCATTTATGCTTAAGATCAAGGACGATATAGAGAAGAAGCAAGCATTGCAAGGCTGGCAGCTAACTATGAAGAAGATTGGTAAAGGCACTGGCAAGCAAGCGATTGGCCTAAAGAAAGAGGCAAAAGAGCTTATGAAGAAGTGCCAAAGAGCTGTTCCTGCTTGGATCATGACCATTGATAAGGCGCTTGAAAGTCTTGACTATAATCAAAAATTTGACTATCTAATCATAGACGAAGCATCTCAAGCGGACATTTCGGCTATACCTATACTTCAATTAGCAAAAAAGGCTATCATAGTCGGCGACGATGAGCAAGTCAGTCCACAAGCAGTCGGCATAGACCAAGACAAGCAAAGAAATCTTATCGATATGTACATTAAAGACAAGGTGGCCAACAGCCATTTATATGATTTAAATTCATCCTTGTATGACATACTTAAGACAAGCTTCCCAGTCTTAACGCTTAAGGAGCACTTTAGAAGCGTTCCAATGATAGCTGCATACTCAAATTTCATTTCTTACGATGGCATAATAAAGCCACTTAGAGAGTCATCTTCGACAAAGGTTCAACCTGCGCTTAAATTAGTTAAGGTCGATGGCATAAGAGATGATGACAGAGTTAACGAGGCAGAAGCAAATTACATTGCAGATGAAATCCTAAGGATAAAGGACGAGCCTGATTATGAGGGCAAGACTATCGGCGTAATATCGCTTGCGAGCGAAGATCAAGCTAAGTTTATAGATAAGCTTCTTATAGAAAAGCTAAGCCTACAAGATTATGACAGGCTAAATATTTTATGCGGTAGACCAGCGGCTTTCCAAGGCGATGAAAGAGACATCATCTTCTTAACGACAGTTGACTCGAACGAAAAGGATGAAGCGATGAAGGTCTTAAACGAAGGCGCTTACGATGTGAACAAGAAAAAATACAACGTAGCAGTATCAAGAGCCAAGGACCAAGTAGTTTTAGTCACTTCGCTTGACTACAAGAAGGACCTAAAGCTAGGCGATATTAGAAGAACTTTAATCGAGTTCTTTATAAACCCTGAGGACAAGATGGTCTTTGACAAAAGAAACAGATATGAGCTATCGTCATTTGAAGAAGACATCAAGAAAGAGCTTGAAGCAAGGGGCGTCGAAGTAAAAACGAATGTCGAAGCAGGTCTATATAACATTGCCTTACTCGCTATTAAAGACGATAAGAAATTTATAGTAGAAGCAGAAGGATCAGAATTTGATATAGATGACGAAACAATCATCGACCAAATGGAAAAGAGAGATATTTTGGAAAGAGTTGGCTGGAACTTCGTCAGCATCAGAAGCACAAAGTATTACTACGATCCATCAAAGGCGATAGATGATTTACTTAACGATATGAAGTAGAAGGTGATTTTTTGGATACACTTAGAGAAGCAGGCATACTTTTACCCATAAGTATATTAAAGAGCAAATACAAGCACGGCACTTTCAAAGACGCAATGAAGGCGGTTGATTTTTTAAACAGAGCAGGTCAAAAGATTTGGCATATAGAGCCAATCATGTATATGGACGGAGATTTAAGAAGCGAAAAAAGCATTTCTCAGTTCGCTCTTGACCCAATATACGCAGATTTAGATGAGTTCATCAACATGGGTCTACTTAGCACGGCAGAGATATTTAAGTTAGATGAAGAAGCTGAGAAAAAATTCGAAGCGCACGATAAAGAGCTAATCAAGGCTGAAAAGATAAAAGCACTGCGCCTTGTATATAAAAGAGCTTACCAAGACTTCACGAAAGAGGCCATTTACCAGGACTTCATCAATGAAAATCAATATTGGCTAAAAGATTTCTCCCTTTTCATGACTATATATAATAAGAAGAAAGTCTTTGAAGAATTTTCAGATGAAGAGATAAATATCGCCATTTACAAGGATAATATCGATGAAGAAATCGAAGAAGAAGCGAAATTCCAAGAATTCGTTCAGTTCTTATTATATAGGCAATATCTTAAGTTAAAAAATTATGCCAAGGACTTAGGCGTAAAAATCTTGTGCGACGTTCCTTTTTATGCTAATGAAATTTCTTCAGAGGCGTGGGCTAAGAAGGATTACTTCGAAGTCGATAAAAAGCTAAGACCACTTAATTATGCTATAAAAGCCATTGAACAAGACAAGGACTTAAATCAAATTGATAAACGATTGGTTTATAGTTTTGATTTCATCGCCTTCGACGGCTATGAATATATAAAGGAAAAGTATTCTTACTATGCAAAGCTATTTGATTATATTAGGTTAATCGATATTGAAGACTACGAGACAACAATCAAAGTCGATGCGAAGACCATGGACCTAGATACTATAAGTGCGGATAAAAATCCTATAGAAGAAATTTTTTCTGTATTGAAAGATATCGATGTAGTAAATAAAGTATTTACTGATTATATTAGATGCAATTCTAAAATTATTAGAAAGATAATGAAAGACGATAGGATAATCGAGTCAAGGACTATACAAGACGCCTTTGACGTAAATGCTGATGAGAAGAACTTGCCGCTTAATGTTGACAAGACTTGCTTATACTACAGCTCGGACTTTGATATGAAAGAGCTAAGTAAGTACTTAAACTCATCGAGCGATATGAAGCTAAGGATAGAGGACTACACGATGAAGAAGGACTTCAATAACTATGACATCATCGAAAGGATGTACAGCTCCAACGCTTCTAAGGTAATTATTGCTCTTTGGGACTTAAGTGGCGAGGTAAATAAGAAGACTTGCGAAGTCGATATTAATGAAATAAGCCTTAAGCTCGAAACGATTTTGAAGCAATACATGATACAATTCTCACGATAGACGAAATAAAATATAAGCACATAGACGACCACATGGCTCCGATATATGAATTTATAAGTTCAATATCGGAGCTTTATTATTGATTATTATTCAAAAAACTTGACTTTTATGATAAGAAAGTTTATAATAGTCATTGTAGATACTAATTTTATTTTAAGGAGGAAATTAAAATGAAAAGCAAAAAGTTTTTAGCTTTACTATTAGTTTTAGTAATGGCTATAAGCGTACTAGCAAGTTGTAAACCAGCTGATACACCAGCAGATGCTGACAAACCAGCTGAAACAACAACAGATGAAGGAAAAGACGAAGGCAAGGAAGAAGCTCCTGCAGATACAGGCGCTTTAACTGAAATGCCAACAGACGGTGAACCAGATGCTGATCAATATATCAACACATTTGATACAGCTCATCCAAACACATTAGACCCTGCAAAGGGAAGCGATAGTTATGGTAACGGTATATTACTTAACATTCTTGAACCACTTGTAAGAATTCAAGACGTAAAAGGACAAATGGGTTCAGTTGAATATGTACCAGCTGGAGCTGAAAGCTGGGATCTTTCTGAGGACGGTCTTACTTATACATTCCATGTTAGAGAAGGAAACGTATGGAACGACGGTACTCCAGTAACTGCAAAAGACTATGAATATGGTATCAAGAGATGTATAGATCCAAGAACAGCATGTCCATATGCTAACAACACATACTATATCAAGGGAGCTGAAAAAGTTAACAAAACTAAATTAGCTGAAGGTCAAGAACCTGATTATTCAGAAGTAGGCGTAGTTGCTAAAGATGACAAAACTCTAGAAATTACTCTAGAACATCCAGTTCCATTCTTTATCGATATTGTAACAACAAGAATTTTCTTCCCACAAAGACAAGACTTAGTTGAACAATACCAAGACACTTACTCAACAAGTCCAGAAACTGCTCCACAATGTGGACCATTCATTCTAAAAGACTGGGTTATCAACTCTGAACAAAACTATGTTAAGAACGATAACTATTGGGATAAGGACAATGTAAAATTAAGCAAATATAAAGTATCTATAATCAAAGACTCAAACACTATTTTCAACGCACTTAAAGCAGGTCAAATCGACTACGCAGGTGTAGGCGATCCTAAGTGGAAAGGCGAATTCTTAAATAACCCTGACTACTACAGCACAGTAAGAGCTAACCCTGATACAACATATTTCATGTTTAACTGCAACGCAGATTCAAATACTGGAAATAACAAGGTTAGACAAGCTATCTCTATAGCACTTGACAGACAAGAATTAATCGATTCTTGCTACAACGGTGTTCCAACAGCTGCATTTGACTTCGTACCACCAGCAGTAACTTGCCAAGGTAAAGAATTCAACAAGCTAGGAGAAGGTTGGGTTAAGAAATTAGCTGAAGACAATCCAGATCCAAAGGCTTTATTTGAAGAAGGCGTTAAGGAAGCAGGTTTAGGAGATCCATCAAGCGTTACTATCAAGCTTATGGGTTCAGATACATCTCAAGAAGGAAGAACTTCTGGAGAATTCGTACAACAATGTCTAGAAGAAGCATTAGGATGCAAAGTAGAAGTAGATAACCAAGACTGGTCACAATTTATCAATATCGTTAAAACTGGTAAAGGTTGGGATATTGCATGGTTAGCTTGGGGTGCAGACTTCAACGACCCATCAAACTTCCTAGAAACTTGTCATTCACAAACAGCTGCTTATCCTACAGGATACAAGAACGAAGAATTTGATAAGCTATTAGACGAAGCTAAAGTTGAACAAGACGCTGATAAACGTGTTCAATTATTCCACGATGCAGAAAAGATTCTTCTATATGATGACGCAGCTCTAAGCCCAGTAATTCACAGAATTGCTAACGTATTTAGAAGATCATACATCAGAAACGCTAACTACAGCTTCTTCTCAACAATGGGTATGTCAAGAATATTCACAAGCGGAAGAAAGTAATTTTAACAAAATTTAATTTAGGAGAAGGGGAGTTCTCCCCTTTTCTTAGATTATAAGAAGAAATTAGGAGGATAATATGATAAAGTATATCGTAAAAAGAGTTGTTTACTTATTTATTACTCTTTTTATAATCACTACTGCAACATTTTATCTAATGCATACTATTCCTGGAGATCCTTTGACAGCAAGAGTACAAAAGAATTTACCAGAACAAGTTAGAATTAACTTTGAGAAGAAGTATGGCTTGGATAAGCCGTTGTATGAACAATACGGATTGTTCCTTAAAAACATGACTCAAGGAGACTTTGGCGAATCAATTACATATCCAGGTGTAAAGATTGCTGACAGAATTTTTAAAACTGCACCTATATCAGGTGCTTTAGGCGGAACTGCCTTAGTTATAGGCTTTGTTTTAGGTATGGTTTTAGGTATAATTGCCGCTTTAAATAGAGGCAAGTGGCCTGACTACCTAGTAATGTTCCTTGCAATTATAGGTATAGTACTACCTTCATTCGTACTAGCAACATTATTACAATATGTTTTTGCAAATAAATTAGCATTATTACCAGTTATGGGTTGGGGCTCAGTTAAGAACGCGGTTCTTCCTGTTATAGCTCTAAGCTTTGGTACTATAGCTACTTATGCAAGATACATGAGATCTTCTGTACTAGAAGTTATCAACTCAGACTATATCTTGACTGCAAGAGCAAAAGGCGTAAGTGAATTTAATATAGTAAGGAAACACGTATTTAAAAACGCCTTTATTCCGTCACTAACTATACTTGGACCACAAATCGGCGGTATCTTCGCTGGTTCATTCGTTATTGAAAAGATATTCTCTATACCAGGACTAGGTTTCTTCCTAGTAACATCAATTCAAGATAGAGACTATCCGATGATTATTTCGTCAACAATATTCTTTGCATTCTTATTTATAGTTGCGACTCTAGTTGTAGACGTACTATATGTTATAGTCGATCCAAGAATCAAACTTACAGAAGATTAATCAGGAGGTAAACATGGAAAATAAAGATTTAAAACTTACTCCTGAGATGTTCAAAAGGATACCAAAAAACGATGAAGAAGCAGAACTTATTGCTAGACCTTCAATATCTTTTTGGCAAGATGCATGGAGAAGATTAAAAGAAAATAAAGTAGCTATGCTAGCACTTGTGCTATTAGGCCTACTTGTATTTTTAATTATATTTGGACCATACTTTAACAGCTATAGTCCTACAAAAATTCAATCAAAATTAAAAGATATAACGCCAAACTCACAATTCTGGTTTGGTACAGACAGCTCTGGTCGTGATATATTCACAAGAGTTTTCTTTGCTGGTAGAACATCACTTATCGTTGGTGTTGCCGGTGCCTTGATATCAACTATAGTTGGTCTTTTATATGGCGCTATCTCAGGCTACGTTGGTGGAGCAGTTGATATCGTAATGATGAGAATACTAGAAATTCTTGCTTCACTACCTTATCTACTAGTAGTAATCGTACTACAAATAAGACTAGAAACAAGAAACATATGGACACTGTTATTAGCACTAACCATAACAGGCTGGACAGGTACAGCTCGTATGGTTCGTGCTGAAGTACTAAGAATAAAAGCACAAGAGTACGTTCTTGCAGCTAGAACACTTGGTGTTAGCTCATGGAAGATAATTACTAAGCACTTAATACCAAACGCAATGCCTATACTTATAGTAGGTATTACATTTGACGTTCCAGGATTTATATTCTCAGAAGCCTTCCTATCATACTTAGGTATAGGTCTTCAATCGCCAGCAACTTCATGGGGTATTATGTGCTCTGAAGCTACAAGTACCTTCATGTATTTACCACATCAAATGTTCTTCCCATCGCTAATGATAGCTATAACAATGTTATGCTTTACACTACTTGGTGATGGACTTAGAGACGCACTTGATCCAAAACTAAGAAAGTAGGAGGCTAATGATGGAAAATAGAGAAAAACTATTAGATGTTAAAAATCTTAACGTTTCTTTCCATACTTACGCTGGAGAAGTAAAGGCAGTTAGAGGTTTAGACTTCCACCTTTATCCAGGTGAAACATTGGCTTTCGTAGGTGAAAGTGGATGCGGAAAGAGCGTTACAGCAAAATCACTAATGAGACTACTTCCAAAGGACAGTAGTGAAATAAAGAAAGAATCACAAATTACATTTAACGGTAAGGATGTCTTAGCTATGAACTCTAAGGAATTAACAGACCTTAGAGGTAATGATATATCTATGATATTCCAAGACCCAATGACTTCATTGAACCCAACTATGCGTATAGGGGACCAAATCAAAGAAGCATTAAAGATACACAGACAATTAAGCGGAGCTGAAGCTGACAAGGTTGCAACTGACTTACTTGAACTAGTTCAAATACCAGAAGCAAAGAACAGACTTAAATCATATCCACACGAATTATCAGGCGGTATGAGACAAAGAGTTATGATTGCTATTGCACTTTCATGTAATCCAAAGCTTCTTTTAGCTGACGAGCCAACAACAGCACTTGACGTAACTATTCAAGCACAAATACTTGACCTATTACAAGACCTTAAGAACAGATTAAACACAGCCATCATACTTGTAACTCATGACCTTGGCGTAGTAGCTAACTTTGCTGAGAGAATTCAAGTTATGTATGCAGGTGATATCGTTGAAGAAGGAACTACAGATGAAATCTTCTACAATGCTAGACACCCATACACATGGGCTCTACTTAACTCTATTCCAAAGGTTCATGCAAAAGACGTTGAACTTAGAGCTTTAGGCGGTACACCACCAGACCTATTACTACCATTACCAGGATGCCCATTTGCAGCTAGATGCTCTAGAGCGATGGAAATCTGTAAAAAGGTACACCCTCCTAAGACTGAACTATCTCCAACACACCACAACTGGTGCTGGCTAGAACATGAATTAGCTGGAGATATTGACTGGGATGCAATGAGAGGAGGAGCATATTAATGGCTAAATTTACTGAAAAACTTATAGAAGTTAAAAACTTAAGCAAACACTTCAATGTTGGCAAGGGTAAAGTTCTTAAAGCTGTTGATAATGTTAGCTTTGATATCTACAAGGGCGAAACATTTGGCGTTGTAGGTGAATCTGGTTGCGGCAAGACAACTTGCGGTAGAACAGTTCTTGGTATGTATAGAGCAACTAAGGGAGAAGCTTTGTTTAATGGCAAAGACATTCACTCACTTAGGGGTAAAGATGCCATAGCGTTCAAGAAGAATGCACAATACATCTTCCAAGACCCATATGCATCACTTGACCCAAGAATCACAGTTGGTGACATCATTGCTGAAGGTATGGATGTTCACTTCAACTACACTAGTGAAGAAAGACAAGCTAAGATAAATGAATTGCTTGACAAAGTTGGTCTAAACAAGGAACACGCTCTTAGATACCCACATGAGCTTTCAGGTGGACAAAGACAAAGAGTTGGTATAGCAAGATCACTTGCTGTAGAACCATCATTTATTGTCTGCGACGAACCTATCTCAGCTCTAGACGTATCTATTCAAGCGCAAATCGTTAATCTACTAAACAAGCTTCAAGACGAACTTGGCTTAACATACATGTTTATTTCACACGACTTATCCATGGTTAAGCACATTTCTGATAGAATCGCAGTAATGTACCTTGGATCAATCGTTGAACTTGCAGAAAGCTCACAAATTTATGAAGCATCACTTCATCCATATACACAAGCTTTGATGAGTGCTATACCAGTACCAGACCCACATGCAGGATCAGCTAAGAATAGAATCAAGCTTGAAGGAGAAGTGCCTTCACCAATCAACACTCCACCAGGATGTAAATTTGTTAACAGATGTAGATATGCTATGGACATTTGCCACAAAGTTGAACCTGAACTTAAGGAGTTAAAACCTGAACACTTCTGCGCATGCCACTTGTATGACAATGGTATGATAGACTTAAAAGATGCAAAGGTAACACAAGATTTAGGAAACAAATAATTCAATAAAGAATATGATTAAAGGGGGAAGAGATTTTCTTTCCCCTTTAAAATATTAGGAGCCTAAGAAATGAAAAATAAAAAATTAATAAAAATATTATTTTATATCTATATTGCTTTTTTGATTCTCTTTGTCGTTTTAAAATTCGATGGCAGTTTTGAAAGAATCATATCCTTACATAATAGCATAATTGAAAATGAAAAAGATGGTTTAAGAAACATAAACTTAATTCCATTTAGAAGCATATCTCCATACCTAAGAAATATTACAGAGCCTTATGCTTTTAAAAACATTCTTGCAAACATTCTAGTTTTTATACCCTTAGGAATTTTTGTTTCGAATAAGAACAGTAAAAATGTATTTAAGACCTTAGTCATTTGTTTATCTGTAATACTTTCAATTGAGTGCATTCAATTATTATTCAAAATTGGATTTTTCGATGTAGACGATATAATATTAAATTTTATAGGATCATTAATTGGTATGGGTATTAATAAAATTTTGATTAAAGAAAGTTAAATTATTATTTATTAAGTATGTAGTGATATCTTATTAGTTTATTGTAATTAATTAGAATGGAGTACTATACTTTGACAATTAAAAATTTAGGCTGTATAATATCTATTGGGGAGTAAAACCTCAATAGATATTTTTTTGATAAAA
>OASD01000063.1_pt1 | contig 78148 bp, 71 predicted proteins | sample 1475531 | NCBI WGS metagenome assembly OASD01 (sample SAMEA3360668, study PRJEB22359) | human gut metagenome | biome: ENVO:urban biome; feature: ENVO:human-associated habitat; material: ENVO:feces | place: Bangladesh | collected 2011
CTGATGATACTCTGTGTTACTCGCAGTTGGAAAGTAGGTCGTTGCGGAGTGTGTTAATACTTAAAAATCTCAATATTAATAAATAGTTTCTTCCGATACATTTGCTTCATTGAAAATAATTAAAATTTTAAAGATATTGTAAATCCTTATGGCCTTAATGAATTTTTGCTTTTTTATTGTATTTGTTAGTGATATTCCTTAATTTATACAAGATTAAAAGTAATACTTCTAAAATAGCATTGTAATTCAGGTAACTGTGTCAGGTTTTAAAATTTTATATCTTTTATTTTTTTATTTCTGTAAACGTTTCAGTAGAAAATAAAATATCGTATTTTATTTTTAATTTATATCTTTTATTTGTTTATTATCACAATAAAACGTATTTAACAAATAGACTTTATAAATTAATATTAATCTATTTTAATCTGATAATAGAATTATAAAGATTTTATTTAAACTCTCTTTTCCGATAACAAAATATATTAATTTTTAAAAGCATAAATATAAAATATTTAAAAACCGCTATAATTTTTTACATTGTAAAATATAAATTTAAGAAACCATGCTTTATAACTGAAATGGTTAATGTTAAAAATATGTAGTGAAATATTAAAATATGAATATATTATCCGTATAAAAGCGATATAAAATAAAGCTGTTTTATCTCCAATACAAGATTATAATTTATATTATAAAACTTATAATAATTCAAACAATACTCACAATGTATAATAAAAATTATAAAGCCGTGTAAATAAAAAATAAAAAACACCAAAGAAAAAACATAAAAACGTATATACAAAATAAGTAATCAATCAACAAAATAAAGCGGATAAAAAAGCATGTAAAGTAAAAGATGAAGTTAATAAAAAAATATACAGATAAAAAAACAAAATAAATTATAAAAAAATAATCAAAGATGTAATTTAAACAAATAACAGCGGATAATTATTTATTATGTAATTTGCTATGCTTAATTAGTAAAGCGGTATTTATTATTTAAAATAAATTAAAATTTATGTAATTATAGTGAAGCTTATAAAATTTATACACTTTTATTTAAATGTAATAAAAATTAATGATTTATAGTCAAAAACATTAAATCATTGTTTTATGTTATTAAAGATAAAACTTTAACATTAATTTGTTTAATTATATAAGAAGTCCAATTCATAAATTTAAAATAATATATAAATAAATTTAGCTGCAAATAACTGTTATTTTATGCGATGAAATCAACGGTATGAAAGCGGATTATTGATGATGAAACTGCATAAAAGATAAGCGAGCCGGGTAGATTTAAAGGAAAATGTAAAAAGATTTAAAATTTAGTAAAATTTTATTTTACTAAATAATTTTTATATGATGATAAATCAAAATTTAAAATTAATTACTTTTAAAAAATTTTCTTTCTAAAAATAACTACAAAAATGAGTACAACAAAAAGCCATACGGACATTAAAAAATACATATTTTTATATCCTAGAAATTGTGAAATTATTCCGGATATTATCATTCCTATAAAAATTCCGCTATCAAATCCTACAAAAAATGTAGCATTCGCAGCTGCTAAATTGGAAGATCTTTTAATTGCCATAGTTTGAAAGCTTGCAATCAAAGCACCGCTTCCTAATGCGTAAAATAGAGCTGAGACAATTATAAATTTTTCGTCCCACGCATTACATAAAAATAAAAATGATACACAAAGTCCTAAAAATCCTATCATACTAATGCCGAAAAAGCCTTTTTTATCAACCGCAAATCCAAAAAGCGGTCTTAAAATTATTAAAGCAAGAGCTGCAACCGCAAAGAAAATACCTATGTTTGAGACATTTATCTCTTTTGCAAAAAGCACGATAAATGAAATTATGCCACCATAAGCACTATTTGCGCAAAGCATCAAAAAAGCCGGTATCAGAGCATTTTTTTCTAAAAATAGACTTTTTGCATCACTGTGTCGTTTTATATCGTGCATAAAAAATGATATCACAATCGCTGCAAGAATAGATGCCGATGAACTCAAAACCACCGCATTAAAACCGAAATGTTTATAAATTTCAATTGCTAAAATCGGCGCCAGCATCATTGTAAGACTTGGAGCAATGCTAAAAAAGCCGATTCCGCTTCCTAAATGTTTTTTCGGGATAATATCCGTTGCGATTGTATTGCAAGCTGTATTGGATGCGCCCCAGCCCATTCCATGAACAAATCTTAAAATCAAAAATAGCCATAATGGAAGCGTGAAAAAATAACAAAGTGTAGCTATAAAAAAAATTGCTGTAAAAAAATAAAAAGTGCCAAAACGGCTGAATATACCTAAAAGTTTGCCGCTAAATGGGCGCGCGAAAATTGCAGCCAGTGTAAAAGTCGCATTTATGATACCTATCATAAAATCGCTTGTATCAAAGCTTTTAAGATATAGTGGCAAAACTTGAAGTAAAGAAGTAAAGCTAAAAAATAGCAAAAACGTGCTTAACGTTAAAATTCCTAAATTTTGTTTCCAACTCATTAAAATGCGATTTGTTTAAATAACGCGATTAGGCACAAAATTAAACTCATCGGAACAAAGACAAATTTACCGATAAAATGCCAAATATTTCCGTAAATTTTATCGCTTCCTGTATTTATCTCTTCTAAAAGCTCTTTTTTAGGCAAAATCCAAAACCACGAAACAGCGCCTATAACTGCGCCGATTGGAATTATATATATAGAAACTAAATCCATCCAAGGTCCCCACGAGCTGATTTTCTCCATATTTACACCGATTCCGAAACTTATTACGCATAAAATAATAAGCATCATTGTGCGAGAAATTAGCGGAAATTTATGCATTACGCTTTCGGCTACAACTTCAAACATATTTTGAAGTGATGTAATTCCACCAAAAATTACGGCTGTAAATAGAATAATCGCAAAAATTTGACCTCCCGGCATATCTTGTAAAATTTTAGGCAAAGTCACAAAAAGAAGTCCAGGACCTCCTGCTTGTTTCATTCCATAAGCAAAAACAGCCGGAATTATAACTAGTGCTGCCACAAGTGCGGCAACCGTATCAAAAAAAGCCGTTTTCTTGGCGCTATCTATGATATCTTCATCTTTTGCAAGATAAGCGCCATATACAATCATTCCAGAACCAGTAATTGAAAGTGAGAAAAATGCTTGTCCCATTGCGCTTACCCATACCATAGGATCTTTAAGTTTGCTCCAATCGGCTGAAAACAAAAATTTATATCCTTCAAAGGCTCCATCAAGTGTAGCTACGCGAATTGCCAATATAAAAAATAGAATGAAAAATAGCGGCATCATAATTTTATTTGTTTTTTCTATACTTTTTGCACCGAAAAACAGTGTTAAAAGTGTGCCTACGATAATTATCAAATGATACCAGACAACCGAATAGTTTTCCTTTATAGCAAAATTCTCAAACCACGTCGAAGTATCCACGCTCATAAGAGAGCCTGTGAGCGCCTCAAAAAGCGCTTTAAAAACGTAGGCTATAATTACAGCATATCCTATTGCTATACAGATTGACCCTGCAAGCGGAAGCCAGCCTATAGCTTTGCCGATTTTATTTAAACCGCGACTTTTCCAAGCATATTCATAAGCGCCAAGAGTTCCGGTTTTTGCGCGTCTTCCGATAGCATATTCGGCCGATAAACCGCAAAAAGCAAAAATTGCTATAAAAAATATATAAATCAGCAAAAAAGCTCCGCCGCCATTTTGATGGACTTTATATGGGAAACCCCAAACATTTGCCATTCCGACGGCAGATCCAACGCAAGCTAATATAAACATCCAACGAGATGAAAAACTTTTATGGCTCATCTTATTCCTTCTTGTTTAAAAAATTTCATTTTGTAGTTTATTTAAAAATTTATCAAAAACATACAAAATTTATTTAATAAATCCTCATTATCATTTAAAATTTCAATTAGATAAAATTTTGAAATTTTTATAATTTATGTTGCGAAAACTTTGATTTAAAATCAAAATAACGATTAAATTTAAAATTACAACAAATTTCAAAAAAATTTGCCACAATGTTTTAATTGCACTCTTGAATAGCTTCTTTTAGATTTGTGACGTATCCTTCACTATCGGTTATTAAAATTCTATCGCAACAATCCAGTTTCGGCACACTTTCGCAGTTGTCATCTTCACATTTTTGCTCATATTTTCCGCTTTCTTTACAATTTTTCCATATATATCTGTTTGCGCCGTTTTCATCCTGTATAACTTTATTCGGTGCACCCCAAAGTGAAGTTATTGTGGTTATTTTATACATTCCACTTTGTTCTTTTGTGGCATTATGCTCTTCAAACGATTGTGTAGCATTGTTTTCTACGGTTCCGGGGATATCGTTTTCTATCATTACAAAATCTCCGTTATCATCACTGTTTTGTTCTATTTGAGTCGTTTGATTATTTGTGTTTTGCGGCTTTGCAGATCCTGGAACCGCAACATTTCTATCAACTTTAATTTTGTTGTTTGTATTGTTTGGTTTATTTAAGATATTCCAGTCAGTATAAGCGCATCCTACGAATAAAAGCGCTAAAAATACAATTAAAATGTTTTTTTTCATCTATTGAGCCTTTCTGCGATTTAAAAATTTGATTATGATATCAAAAAAATATTAAAAATTTGCTTTTGCAGTTTTTGTTATAAATATTTTTTAATAATTTTTTTCTTTTAAAGTATTTTTTATTTAAGTTTAGTTAAAATTCAGTTTACCTTATATAGAGAAGGAAAATTAGACGAAAGGATATTAAAATGAAAATCACAACGATTTTTTTAGGCTCAGCTTTAGTTGCAAGCTCTCTTTTTGCGGCTGATAATTTAGCTAAAGCAGCTAAAGACGCGGGACTTATTGCACTTCCTACAAATCAAGCAGCTCTTGCTAAACTTGCGGAAGAGACAGCAATTGACGCAAAAGATTTTCCAAGCACACCTGAAAGAGTTGAACTTGGTAAAAAATTATTTTTTGAACCTTTGCTTTCAAAAAGTGGAATTATATCATGTAATACCTGTCACAATTTAGCTCGTGGCGGTGTAGATGGAATTCCTGCTTCTACAGGCCACAAATGGACACCAAACCCTCACCATGTAAATGCGCCTACCGTTTATAACTCAGTATTCAATACTGTTCAATTTTGGGACGGAAGAGCTGCTCACCTTGCAGCGCAAGCACAAGGTCCTATGACAGCTGATCCTGAAATGGCTTCGTCTCCTAAACTTGTTGAAGATAGAATAAACTCAATGCCGGGATATGTAGAAGAATTCAAAAAAGCTTGGGGCGATCAAAAAATAACATTTGAACTTATTACAGGAACAATTGGAATTTTTGAAAGAACTTTAAATACTCCTAGCAGATTTGATGAATTTTTGGCAGGCAAATCAGATGCTTTAAATGCTGATGAAAAAGCAGGTCTAAAATTATTTATTGATAAAGGTTGTACAACTTGCCATATCGGCATAAATTTAGGCGGAACAATGCAACCGCTTGAAGTTGTTAAAAAATACAAATTCGCGAATGTAGGAGATTTCAAAGGCGATGCAAACGGCTTGGTTAAAACTCCTGTTTTAAGAAACGTAGAATTGACTGCTCCATATTTCCATAACGGTGCTGTTTGGAAATTAACAGATGCGATAAAAGAAATGGGAAGCATTCAACTTGGTATAGATATTTCTGATAAAGATGCAAAAAGTATAGCTGCTTTCTTTAAATCTTTGACAGGTAAAATGCCTGAGGTTATTTATCCTATACTTCCTGCTCAAAGTGAATCTACGCCAATTCCTGCGCTTGATTACTAATTTTATTTTCCCACATTTTGTGGGAAAACCCTTTTTAACATCAAAATTTAAATTATTTGAAATTGATTGATAAAATTTTATTTTCATTAGATTATTGCTGCTTAAAATATTATTAAAATTTAGAATTTTAGAATAATAAAATTTTAAAAATTAAATTTATTACCGTTAAAAAATATAAATTTTCGGCTATTTTTTAAAATTTTACCATTTATAAAAATTTATTTTTGTATTAAAATTCTTTGAAGTTCCAAAAGTTTTGCAAGTAAAAATATCTGTTTGTCAATATTTTGTTCAGTTTTTAAGCTGAATTCCGTTTCGTTTAAATGTTTAAAAATTTCAAAGAATTTTTTTGTTGATATTTCGCCAGCTCTTCTTTTTAAAGTTTGTTGAATATTCCTAGGCGGCGTGTATCCGAAAATAGCTTTAAAATCAAAATTTCCGTAAATTTTTGCGTAACTATGAATTTTGAAAATTTTAAAAATTGAGCGATAAAAAAAGTTTATGAATTCCATTTCATCATAGCTACCGCTTTTTGTATAAAGAAAAAAATCATCTCTAAAATCTTTTTTATCCAAAATTTTTTCAAAAAGGTCTTCAAAACTGACTTCGCTTAGTCCGGAAACAATTTTATTGACATTTTCCAAACTGATTTCTATACCAAGACGTGCGAATTTTTCTATTTCATTTGCACAAAGACTTAAATTTTCGTTGTGAATTTGATAAATTCGTAAAAGCGCGGCATCGTTGTTGGCCATTATTTTGCACATTTTACATTTATTTTCAAGCAAATTCAGCGCTTCTCTTTGTGAGTTTGGTTTAAAAAATCTTACTTCGTTTTTATTAAAAAGTGCTGTAAAATCTTTTTCCACAGAGCTGTATCCATCCTCATCAAGCTCGTAGATAAAGTGATTTAATTCATCTTTTTGCGTCATTGAGATTAGGTTTTTAATCTCTTTTTTATTAAGAGTTTTGTTAGTTTTTATATAAAGTGTGTTTTTGCCGCCGAATAGACTTGGCTCGAAAAAACTGACTGCTTTATCGTAATCGTAATCATCAAAATACATACTTGTTAAATTTTCACAGCCAAAATATGAGATTAAAATTTTTGCATAAAGTTCGTTTTGAAATTCGTCAATTCCTCTTAAAAGTATATAATTCGGCACTTTTTTTGCAAAAATCAGCCCTTCAAGTTCATTTCTATACATCCTGTTTTTTTACCACTTTTCCTGTGATTTTTGCAGTTCCTATATCACTGCTTTCAAGTCTTACAAGCACCGGCGTTAAAATATCGCATGTAAAATTATCTATAAAAATTCTTGCACCTTTTAATTTATCATCAAGCCTTGCTATTGTTTGAGTCGTGTTTTCGTCAATATAACAGCGAAAGATTTTACCTAAATTTTCTTTTGCAAAGCGCGCAAATTTTCTATCGTTAAAATCAAATTCAACTTTGTCAGCTTCGCGTTCAAGGATGTTTAAATTTTCGCAAATCTCGCCGATATTTAAAAGCAAGTAATTGTAAAATTTAGTATCTTTTTTGGCGTTTGCCTTTAAAAATCGATGCAGCAAAAGATCGCTGTATCTTCTGATCGGGCTTGTAAAATGTGTGTAATTTTTAAATCCCAAAGCAAAATGTCCGAGACTGAATTCACCATATTCCGCTCTTTTTTGCGCTTTTATGATTAGTTTATCAACCATTTCGCGGATTCCTATTTCATCAGCTTGGACTTGAATTTTTTTAATCATTTTAGCATTATCACTTTCATAAACGGCGTCAATTCCAAAAACTGCGAGATCTTCCAAAAGCGCATTTATTTTTTTAAGATCCGCCGTGCCGTGATTTCTGAAAATCCCATGCTTTATCCTGGCAGCGGCTGCTTTGTTTGCTAAAAGCATACAATCCTCAACCAGTTTGTGAGATGGCGTATCGTTTTCGTAGCGCGTGCTTTTTATAAGACCGTTTTTATCAAGTGTCAGTCGAAGTTCTTTTGTGCGGAAATCAAAACCTTTTTCAAGCCTTTTTTCGCGCAGTTTTTCACAAATTTTGTTTAATGACAAAATCCAATTAAATTGTTTGTTAGGAACTTTTTCATCGTTTAAAATTTTATCTATTTCATCATAATTGAACCTTGCTTTCGAACAAATTATAGCTTCGTTTAAAATTTCATTTTTTACATTTAAACTTTCATCAAGTGAAATTTTAAAAACATACGCAAGCCTTGGCACATTCGGTTTTAAAGAACAGATGTTTTCGCTTAAATTTCGTGGCAACATAGGAATTGATTTGTGCGGAAAATATATTGAAAATCCTCTAAATTTCGCCTCTTTGTCAATCGGAGAATATTCGCTTACATATTCGCTTACATCGGCTATTGCGACATAAATTTCGCGTTTTTGTTCATCAAAATATATTGCATCGTCAAAATCTTTTGCATCAATCGGGTCAATCGTGCAAAACGCCAAATCTTGCAAATCAAGGCGATTCGGATACATTTTTACATCTACTTCATCACCGAAGCTCGTGGCTTGCAGTTCGCATTCTTGGCTGAAAATATCGTTTTTGTTGTAAATTGCAAGTGAAATTTTCTCATCAACCAAAGGATCGTTTAAATTTCCTAAAACCTCAACTATTTCATTTTTTAGATTATCAATTTTTAAAAGAGTAAATTCAGGCAATGCTTTAAGCGATTTTTGCGTCGCTCTTAACATGGTTGCAACTTCGGTTTTTATATTTACGCCTAAAATTTCTCGGCCGAATTTTTTAGTATAAACAACGCTTGTCGCAAATGCAGGAAACACGCACATAAGCACTTTTGCATGAGTTCTGGCCTTTTTTTTACTGATAATTTTCGCTAAAACCGTATCGCCAAAATGTGCACCGTTTATATGTTTGTTTTCTATTATTAAATCGTTTTCGAATTTATCGTCAAATGCGCTTAAATAACCGGTTCCATTCGATGAAATATCAAGTTTTCCAAAAACAAATCCGTCATTTTGATAATATTTTCCTTTATATTCGCTGATTGCGCCCACATTAAGCAAATTTCTTGTAATCTCCTGCTCTTTTGCGCTAAGCGAATTTTTGCTGACGCCTATGTTGAAAGACTTTAAAAATTCTTTCATAAATTTAACTTTTTGATTGAGCGTACGAATGCGTCTTGTTCAAAAATGTGTTCATCAAGTAAATTCAGTGTATTGTCTATACTTCGCTCATCCAATCTGTGATAGATATTTACGGCTGTTTTTACGATTTTTATCATCGCGCACTCTTTTTTTATGTCTTCATCGGCATCGTCAATTATACTTGAAAATTTTGCATACAAAGCTATTTTATCAAGCCCGAAATGCTTAAACAGCAATGCCGCCACGATTTCTCTGTTTACACCTGTAAATTTTTGTTCGACATCGGTAAAATCGGTCGGAAAAATACAGTGTTTTATTTCATCATAAAAGCTGATTTCAACGCCTAAATTTGTAATAAGTTCATCAATAAAAATGCGTGAAAACTCAATTAAAATCGTTGTGCTTAAAATTTCAGCGTTTACGTTTTTAAAATTTTGTATCCATTCAAACATCAAGGCATTTCTTAAAAGCGAAATCTCAGTAAAATTTTTAGCGTCTATTTTATAGTTAGTTAGTTCATTTGGAAGCATTTTTCTAAATACGGCAAATAAAAAAAATGCTTTAACTTCTTCTTTTCCGTAAAAATTTAAAGCGTCTTTCAATTCTTTAAAAATCGCATTTTTTTGTAAAAAGTGATTGTTTGCAAGATTTAAAATTTCACTTTTATAATTTGAATCCGTTAATGCAAAAATGATATCATCGTTACTTTTTTCAAAAATATTTAAAATTTCACAAATATCTGCTGAAAATTGCGGTAATGCGGTTATTTTTTTCTGTATAAAGTCTTTCATAAATAGAATTTTCTCCCAAAGATTTAAGTAATAATAGCCAAATTTTGCTTAATCAAAAAAAATTTTATTATTATTTTAAACTTTTTTGGTAAAATTTCAAAGATTTCAAATCAAAGAAAGGAAAACGAGATGGCAGTTACAGTTTATTATGACAAAGATTGCGATTTAAGTTTAATTCGTAGCAAAAAGGTTGCTATGATAGGTTTTGGCTCACAAGGTCACGCTCACGCTTTAAATTTAAGAGATAGCGGTGTGGATGTCGTTGTAGGACTTAAAAAAGGCGGAAAAAGCTGGGCTAAAGCAGAAGCTATGAATTTCAAAGTCAAAAGTGTGGCGGAAGCTACAAAAGAGGCTGACGTAATTATGATCTTAACCCCTGATGAACTTCAAGCCGATATTTTTGCGTCGGAGATTAAAGATAATCTAAAAGAGGGTGATACCATAGCTTTCGGACACGGATTTAATATCCATTACGGTCAAATCGTGCCTCCAAAAGGCGTAGATTGTATTATGGTAGCGCCAAAAGCACCAGGCCATACGGTTAGAAGCGAGTTTGTAAAAGGCGGCGGCGTACCGAATCTAATCGCTGTTTCACAAAATGCAAGCGGACAAGCAAAAGAATTGGCTCTAAGCTATGCAAGTGCCATCGGAGCCGGAAGAACAGGCATTATAGAAACAACTTTCAAAGATGAAACGGAAACCGATCTTTTTGGTGAGCAAGCTGTTTTATGCGGCGGACTTTGTGCTTTAATAAATGCAGGTTTTAATACCTTGACTGAGGCTGGATACGAACCTGAAATGGCATATTTCGAGTGTTTGCACGAGATGAAATTAATCGTTGATCTGATTTATCAAGGCGGAATGTCAGATATGAGATATTCTATTTCAAATACAGCGGAATATGGTGATTATATCAGCGGCAAAAAAGTCATCAACGAAGATAGCAAAAAGGCTATGAAAGAGATTTTAGGAAGTATTCAGGATGGAAGTTTTGCAAAAGACTTCATTTTGGAACGAAAAGCGGGATATGCAAGAATGAATGCGGAACGTAAAATTGCAGATGCAAGCCTACTTAACAAAACCGGCGAAAAACTTCGCGCAATGATGCCATGGATTAAAAACGGCAAATTAGTTGATAAAGATAAAAACTGATTGAAAAAAATATCAAAAGGACGCCATAAAAAGCGTCCTGAACTCTTAAAATTTACAATAATTATACTGTTTTGCATTGTTTGTATTGCGTTTGGTTACTGGATTTTAGAACTATTTTTCGGGCGCATTCCGACCGAAATTTCAAAAACTGCACCAAAAACGGTAGAACAAAATATATCATCGCCTAAAAAAAATGATGAAATTTTAACTATAGAAGAAATTGTAAAATACAAACCTAATAATATTGAATCAAAAAATGTTGAAGTTGCAAAAAGCGCCGAAAATTCCAAAATAGTTGGCGGCACTGAAATTTCAGATCAGAATTTAGATGTAAATACAACAAATGAAATTTCAGGCATTGAAGGCGCGAATTCGCAGATAAACACAAAGATTTTTGTCAAACCGCGTTCTAAAAAGCCAAAACTTGCGATAATTATCGATGATATGAGCAATGAAAACGATGCCAAAAATTTAAAAGCTGTCGGGTTAAAACTTACACCATCTTTTTTTCCGCGTTCAAAATTTACGCCGCATACCCCGCAAATAGCAAAAAATTTCAAACATTTTATGATTCATTTGCCGCTTGAAGCGTTAAATTATAAAGACGAGCTTGATACGATTTTAATCGGAGATTCCGCATTGCGTATAGAGGCTAAAATTCGCTCAATTCGCAGCGATTTTCCGAATGCAAGATTTATAAATAATCATACAGGTAGCAAATTTACAAGTAATCAAAAAGCTATGGAACGCCTTTATAACGTACTTTCAATATACAATTTTGATTTTGTGGATTCACTTACTGTAGGGAATTCAAAAGTTCAAAAAGTAGCGCAAAACCGTGGCAAAAGATATATTTACAGAGATATTTTTTTGGATAATATCCAAAATGTCGCAGAAATACGTAAAATGCTAAAAAAAGCGGTTAAGGCGGCACATGAAAAAGGTTTTGCAATCGCAATAGGGCATCCTAAAAAAGAGACTTTCAAAGCACTTGGTACAAGCGGCGATATTTTGGGCGATGTAGAAATCGTGTATGTGGACGAAATTTATGAATACTATAAATGAAATTCCTTTTAATATCGCACCTCTTTCAAGGCTTGGTAAAAATGCACCGAAAAAATTATATTATTGTGGAAATTTAACGCTTCTAAATATGCCGAAAATTGCAATAGTAGGTTCAAGAAAGATGAGTGTTTATACAAAAAATCTTATCATTAAAACCGCTTGCGAGCTTAAAAACAGAGGAATTTGTGTGGTAAGCGGCGGAGCGATCGGCTGTGATATAGCTGCGCAAAAAGCGGCATTTCCATACACAATCGGCATTTTTGCAAACGGACTTGACATAATTTATCCAAAAGAAAATTCGGAGCAAATCAGTAAAATTTATTCCGACGCACTTGCAATCAGTGAATATGAAAACGGTACCTGCGCGCAAAGATGGCAGTTTCTGGAACGAAACCGAATAGTGGTGGCTATATCAAGCGCTGTAATAATAGCGCAGGCTGATCTGAAAAGCGGTTCGTTAAATAGTGCCAAAATTGCGCTAAATTTAGGGATTCCAATCTTTACATTTCCGCACCGCATTGATGAAAGCAGAGGCACAAATATGCTTTTGGCTGAAAAAAAGGCATTTTTGATTGACGATGTGATGAAATTTGCAGATAAAATTTGTGATAAGCTAGGCGTGCAAAATTTTCAAACCTCCTTAAACAGCGCGCCAAAAGATGAAATATTGGAATTTGTGAAATATAATAATGATTTAAACAGCGCGCTTTTGAAATTCGGTGATTTGATTTATGAGTATGAACTTGCCGGAAAAATCGAAATTATGGGCACGAAAGTGATGGTAAAATAGTGGAAATTTCAGCAGGACTTGATGTCGGGCTTAAAAGAATAGGCGTGGCTTTGGCGTTTGATAAAATCGTAATGCCGCAAAACGCGGTAATTCGCAAAAATAGAAATCAGGCTGCGCGTGAAATAAGCGAAATTTTACAACAAAACGGCGTAAAAAAATTGGTAGTCGGAATTCCGCTTGGTGGATCAAGCGAAGATGAAATGAAGCGCAGAATTACACATTTTTGTTCGCTTTTAAATTTTAAAGGAGAGATAATTTTTATGGATGAGAGCTATTCCAGCGTCGAAGCCGATGAAATGAGGCAATTTTCCGGCAAAAAAAAAGACGGCAAACTGGACAGCTTAGCTGCAATGGTAATTTTAAAAAGGTATTTAGGTGCGTAAATTAATTTAAAGAAAATTAATCTTTTTTATTATCTATTTAAATATAATTTTTAATATTCAAAGTGCAAATCAGGTCGTTTTTTATTATTACGTAAATTTGCTGCAATTTTTATATCTCGAAAATAGAAATTTTGCAGTTTAAATTTAAATAATTTTTTCATCATCTGAATTATTTGATTTTTTAATATTCAAGTGCTGTTAAAATTATAGTTTATAACGTTATAAAATTATTTTCATATTTTAGTTATTTCCAAATCTCTTAAAAACTGTTACAAAAACATAGGTATATTGTGGTTTGTTTAACTGATAGCCAAAATCTTTTATTTCGTAAAATTGAACGGTTTTTATCGGATTTTTTGAAGCTTATTGATGTTTTTTTGTGTTATATTTGATGTTGGCGTTGTGTTTTTAATTATTTTAATTAAAATTTTAATATAAAAAAAACTGAAGTTAAGTGACTATGATTCAGTATAAGATAGAGCAGCGGTTTATGTGAAATGGCGATTCTAATCAGCACTACTATTTTCAACATCATATACGAAAGACTTGCAGATGCAAAGCTCAGGAGAATTCTAACGAATTTACCGCCGCAATATTATAAAAATTCTTATTTCTTAACAGGAACGTTGAATTTTCACTGCTAAAGAGGAACTTAATAAAATCTTAAAATAAAAAAATATGAGTTATGATAATTTTATAAAATAACAAAATTAAAAAAAATGTTTAAAGGTGCGCTTAACGGACTTTTGAATAAATTCGCTCTTTAAAATTCAAAAAAATTATTTTATACAGATATTTTTATAAACTCAAATTTTAATAAAATATTCATTTAAAGCGGGAGAAAATCTTTCTTACTTTGTCAATGTTATCATAATCAGCTTTTAACGGCAGGCTCTATTTTTTTTGATTTTAATTTTTTCGTATACTTTAATCTAAAATTTTTATAACGCGTCATAGTAAATGATTTCTCATAGAAAATAAATAAAACAAGAGAAATTCCAACCGCCAATGCAAAAACAGCTGCAATTGCAACAAAAATATTATTAAAAAATATGTCAAGATAATGAATTTGTTGAGCTTCGTCCGTCGAGTTTATAAATTTAAAAATGGAAAGAACTGATGTATAGGCTTGTAAACCTGGAATCATCGGCAAAAGTGCAGGGAAAGCGATAACTTCAATAGGAGTTTTTATGCGTTTTGCAAGTAAAAATGAAAACAAACCGACTGCCATTGAAGATATAAATGTAGCCAAAACATAGTTGCAAATTTGTGAATTGATAAGCAATAATCTGATCGAATAGCCTATTCCGCCGAAGAATGAGCACCAAGGCAATACGTATTTCGGTGGATGATTTGCATATGAAAATCCAAGAGCGGCTATTGTAGCGATAATTACATACATAAAAAATTCAATCATGACAATCCTAAACTTGTAATACTTAATGTTATATAAATTCCAATACTCATACAAATGATTAAAATCGACGCATTTATCATTCTTGCAAGACCGATCAAAACATTTCTATCCAAAATATCAAACACGGAATTTAATAACATAATACCTGGAAAAAGATACAAAATACTTGAACTTATTGCCGCTGTCGGCGTGTTGCTAAGACCGAATCGGTATGCCAAATAAGCTACAAAAGATGAAATAAAAGCACAGATAACATAAATAACGCGAAGTTCAACGTTATTTTTACTTAAAAAGTATCGTACGCTTACACCACACATTGTTCCGAATATTACAAAAATTATACTGAATAAATCGCCTCCAAAAAGTTTACAAAATGCCCCGAAAGCTGTACTTATAAATATTAACGACAGTATAAGCTTACTACCTTTTTGTTCTAAAATGTGTGAATATATCGCTTTTGCTTCATCTAAATTTAGATTTTCATCACAAACTGCCCAACTTAAAGCGCTAAGCTCAGAGACCATGGCTAAATTTACCGGGCGCGGTGTAGTCTCTTTGACCATAGTAAATCTTTCGTCAATATTTTCTTTGCTATAGACGCTAATTGTAATCGATTTTATCATTATAAACAACGAAACATCATATCCGTAATGATTAGCTATTCGTTTTACACACCGACTTACTCTTGAGTTGTAACTGCCGGCGCCTATAAGCGTATCTGCATAATTAACAAGGAAATTCATAAGGGTTACAGTATCTGTTTTCATCGGATTATTATATGCAAAATTTCATAATTTTTTGCTAAAAATAATTTAAATTACGATGCTGATTTTATAAATATAATGTCGTATAGGTGCTTTATAAAAGATATGAAATTAAACTTATGATTATGTGCTTAAATAAATTAAAAAATTCAGAACAGTAATTTTATAATAAGTTTCGGAAAGAATTCCTTTTTTAAATTTCAAAATAACGATAAAATCAATGGATAAAAATGAAAGAATATATGAAAAATTTAAAGCTGAATAGTGCGGACTAGAACCCGCTATACGCATAAACTGCTGCCTTGCCTTATACCCGACCATAGCTATTCAGCTTTAAAAAATATAATAAAAATAAAATAAAAGGCAAGGAAAAAAGATGATTTTTTGATGAATTATAAATATGTTTAAAAAGCTCGATAGAGTTAAAAAGAAAATATATGCGAAGGAGTAGGCGGATGCTCCCTCTATCATACCGCGGTAGGCTTCCCGACCCGCTGAAAAACTCCCCGCGCCGCCCGCGCTTTGCACATGGCAAGCCTTTTGTATATGATATTTGAGAAAAAATTATAATAAAAAATAAAATAAAAGTCAAGGAGACAAAATGATTTTTGATGAACTGAAAGAAAAGCTGAATCTGATTCCGATTGCAAACTACGCTCAAATAGCTCAAAATGGCGACTATCTGATATATGACAGCTCTTCCAGGGAAAATGCGAACACGCAAATAAGGAATTTTCAAATAATTCTTGCCAGAAATACGCTTGAAATGGAGACTTACTTTATTTTAAAAGAGCTTAAAGATATGGAAGATAAAATTTTCAGGTTCGAATCTGAAAGAAGACAGACAATATTAAACGGCGTTAAAAGCGCATTTATAACAAACACTCTTTATGCTTATATATTCAGTCTTGAAATTAAAGAAAAAAGGGTTTGTTAAATGGAAATCAAAGAGCTTAAAAACTATCTTAAAAATCTTCCTGATCTGCTTGATAAGGAAGACGCCGTTAAAAGGCGTAAAAAAGCCCTTAAAAGCTTCGAATACTTTGTAAAAACATATTTCGCCCACCATATAGGCGGCGAAAATATTAAAGAGACAAGCGAATTCAGGCGTTTTATTTATAAGAATTTGGAACGATTGGCACTTGAAAACAGACACCTGGTATTTGAAAGCTACAGAGGAAGTGCAAAGACTACACTTATTACAAGGCTTTTTACACTGTATTCTCTAATAAAGCGTAAAAAATACGCAGTAATTATAAGCTCTACATTAGACATTGCAAAAGAAAGCCTTGAGACTATAAAAACGGAAATTGAGGAAAATGCGAAGCTGAAAAATGATTTTGCACTTGAAGTAGGCTATTTATGGACTAGTGATGAGATAATTTTCCGCGCCTCCCGCGCGATTAAGAAGATAAAGGTTTTCGGTGCGGGCAAAAAAATAAGAGGAACCAACTTTCTTGGAAATCGTCCCGATCTGATAGTGCTTGATGATGTGGAAAATGACGAAAATATACAGAGCAAAGCACAACGCGATAAGCTTTTTAACTGGTTTTTCAAGGCTATTTTAAAACTGAATTTCATAGGCAGCAAAGACTATAACTATATAATAGTAGGCACAAGGCTGCATCACGACGGACTTTTAGCAAGACTTGCAGATATTTACAGCAGCTTTAAGTTTAAGCTCATAAAGGAATTTCCGCCATTTTTCGATGAAATTACAAAAGAAAATTATAGAAATTTCAACTATTGCGATATGAAAATAGATGATGAAAAAATGGGCGCGGGCGATTTAAAATGGATAAATATGCGAATTTTAAGCTATTTAAAAACGTTAAATTTCAAGTATTTGCAAAAGTTTAAGAATTTTCTGCCAATAAATTTAAAAATAGCGCTAAATAAAGGCGCTGTAAATTTATCGGTAATAAAATTTCCGAATCTGATAAAGTGTTTTAGAGCTAAAATAAAGTATTTTGTAAATAAAAACATAAATAACAAAAACAGAACAAATATAAGCGCGCCTGTCGGTGGGATATATATCATTTTCATTCTCCTTTTTATTATTTTAGCATATTTTTCTATTTAAGGACAAAAATGGATGAGAATAAAGCATAAACGTTGAGCGACACGGAAGGCGCGAAAAAGCGGGAAAAGCGTTATTTTCAATACAAAATTTGTTATAGCAAAATTTAACACGGTTAGAAACTTCAGCATAATAACAACTATTTTAATACAAAATTTGTTATAGCAAAATACATCTATATTCTGTTCCGCTATATCTTCATTACCTATTTCAATACAAAATTTGTTATAGCAAAATAGTATTAGTGAAGACGGAATTAATCAAGCTTTTAAATTTCAATACAAAATTTGTTATAGCAAAATTGCTTGATATTTCTTCTATTGTTTCAAGCATACCTATTTCAATACAAAATTTGTTATAGCAAAATAAGATGTCAATATTCCTAAAACAAGCGACTTCTACAAATTTCAATACAAAATTTGTTATAGCAAAATAAAAGTTGCATGTGGATCAATAGATATTTTATCTTTATTTCAATACAAAATTTGTTATAGCAAAATTAACCTCCATCAGCTGCATCTGAAACCATAACCATATTTCAATACAAAATTTGTTATAGCAAAATAAACAAATATAAGGACAGCCTACGCAAAAGCGAAATTATTTCAATACAAAATTTGTTATAGCAAAATTTTATCAAATTAAAAGAGATATCAAGAGTTTTTGAAATTTCAATACAAAATTTGTTATAGCAAAATCAGTGAGTGAGCGAAGCGAACGAACTGCGTGCCACTATTTCAATACAAAATTTGTTATAGCAAAATGCACGGATTAAACCGCTATTTACTTCGTAAAAAACTATTTCAATACAAAATTTGTTATAGCAAAATGCACGGATTAAACCGCTATTTACTTCGTAAAAAACTATTTCAATACAAAATTTGTTATAGCAAAATTAAGCATAAGAGCTTGGGCTAAAAAGCACAAACTTAAATTTCAATACAAAATTTGTTATAGCAAAATTTGGCTTAAATTTCCACCTTTTTTGATTTTTTAAAATTTCAATACAAAATTTGTTATAGCAAAATTGAAGCTACATTGTGTTATTTAAGAGATACGGAAATATTTCAATACAAAATTTGTTATAGCAAAATGCTTACATATGGCGGAATAAAGCCCGGAAAAGAAACATTTCAATACAAAATTTGTTATAGCAAAATCCCTGCAAAAATATGGTATATAGCGTATTTTGCAAAATTTCAATACAAAATTTGTTATAGCAAAATAATATATGATCTGTTATAGATTGCAAAATGATGAATTTCAATACAAAATTTGTTATAGCAAAATAGTTCATTTCGAAGATGATTTAGGACTTCCGCCTGTATTTCAATACAAAATTTGTTATAGCAAAATTTTGGTTCATCAGGTTTTGGAGTATCGGGAGTATTATTTCAATACAAAATTTGTTATAGCAAAATAATAGGAGGCGAATTTAACGGCGTAGGACTAAGCGCATTTCAATACAAAATTTGTTATAGCAAAATCGCTTCAACTTCTTTAAAAGTTTCATCGATCGGGGCTATTTCAATACAAAATTTGTTATAGCAAAATAAAAAGCAGGAATTGCCGATGAAGCTTGCCGAACTATTTCAATACAAAATTTGTTATAGCAAAATAAAAAGCAGGAATTGCCGATGAAGCTTGCCGAACTATTTCAATACAAAATTTGTTATAGCAAAATAAAAATTATAATAAAGGTTTAATTACAGCTTTAGTATTTCAATACAAAATTTGTTATAGCAAAATATTTCCATCTTGAGTAGAATTATTATCATTACCCGAAATTTCAATACAAAATTTGTTATAGCAAAATAAATTTAAATAAAGTTGCAAATTTTATGTATGTAACATTTCAATACAAAATTTGTTATAGCAAAATTTTATAGTCCATAAGAGTTTTGCCGCTTTTATTTTGATTTCAATACAAAATTTGTTATAGCAAAATTTTATCGTCGAATTTTTCGGCAAATTCTAAAATTATTTCAATACAAAATTTGTTATAGCAAAATTTATTTTTAAGCCTTAAATAATGTAATTTAGCAGTTATTTCAATACAAAATTTGTTATAGCAAAATTATAATACTCATTTCGGGGCATATAAAGATTTCAAATTTCAATACAAAATTTGTTATAGCAAAATAAAATAATAGTTTTGATGATATTAAAAAGATCGTATTTCAATACAAAATTTGTTATAGCAAAATTTTGGAAGCCTGAAGAACTTGTCGACATATATTGTTATTTCAATACAAAATTTGTTATAGCAAAATCTTATATGTATATCTCTTAATTGTGCTGAAAAATTTATTTCAATACAAAATTTGTTATAGCAAAATAAATACATAAGTTAAAAAGAGATATGTCTAATAGATTTCAATACAAAATTTGTTATAGCAAAATTAAAGCTTCACAACCTTTTTTAATCTTAGTAATGTAATTTCAATACAAAATTTGTTATAGCAAAATGTAGGTTCAGCTGTTTCCAAACTATTATCAATTAGATTTCAATACAAAATTTGTTATAGCAAAATTAAAAGCAAAATAGAAATTTTAAACGATATAAACAGATTTCAATACAAAATTTGTTATAGCAAAATTGCAAAAACACCTACAGGTAGAATTAGTTGCTATCATTTCAATACAAAATTTGTTATAGCAAAATACCGATTTTATTTATTTTATGAGATTTCCTAACACTATTTCAATACAAAATTTGTTATAGCAAAATCAGCCATCACTATTCACTACTGAAACTTTATTTGCATTTCAATACAAAATTTGTTATAGCAAAATAATATTAAATCTATTTACATCAAGTGTTTCGCCTATATTTCAATACAAAATTTGTTATAGCAAAATAAAGAGGTTGGCGAGCTAAGAAAAGTAATAAAAAAATTTCAATACAAAATTTGTTATAGCAAAATTTAAGAATGCATATGAAGTCTTAAATATACTTAATAAATTTCAATACAAAATTTGTTATAGCAAAATGTCTTTAAGCCCGGTATATTGAAGCGGCAAAAAGTTATTTCAATACAAAATTTGTTATAGCAAAATCGGAGTTTCAAAGTGCTACGCAAACAGCATTAAATGGATTTCAATACAAAATTTGTTATAGCAAAATGTTTAAGCGATGTGATGTTACCGGATTATCTATATGGATTTCAATACAAAATTTGTTATAGCAAAATACAATAGTTATAGTTTTTATAAAAAGGGCATAAAATTTCAATACAAAATTTGTTATAGCAAAATAAGGGCCGAATTTACCGCGATGGACAGCCTTACCGATTTCAATACAAAATTTGTTATAGCAAAATCATTTTGCCTTTTAAGGCAAATTTTTAAAAAAACCAAATTTCAATACAAAATTTGTTATAGCAAAATTCGTAAACGAGCTTTTTAAAATTACGAACCTGCGATAATTTCAATACAAAATTTGTTATAGCAAAATATCATATTCTAATTTTTCAATGGGATGTTTATCATATTTCAATACAAAATTTGTTATAGCAAAATACTTTTATCAGATATGCATTAGAAAAAGCTGTTAAATTTCAATACAAAATTTGTTATAGCAAAATTATACCGCCGCCACACTTCATAACATCGTCCATTATATTTCAATACAAAATTTGTTATAGCAAAATCGCGATAGAAATCACTACGCAAAAGAGTTGGCGCTATTTCAATACAAAATTTGTTATAGCAAAATATAATGAAAAAATGGCGCTTGAAAATGCAAAGCTTGAGCTATTTCAATACAAAATTTGTTATAGCAAAATAAATACTATTTTAAGCTGACATGTTCTGTTATCACATTTCAATACAAAATTTGTTATAGCAAAATCTTTATCATGCGGATTATATATTTCTTTTGCATTATAATTTCAATACAAAATTTGTTATAGCAAAATAAATCAAAGAGTGCTAATTTTACAGGAAACTCTTTGTTATTTCAATACAAAATTTGTTATAGCAAAATCAATTTGTAGGGCTGAAAACTCCAAGTCCCGCTTGTATTTCAATACAAAATTTGTTATAGCAAAATTCAAAAAATTTTGTTTTTTGGGCGTTTAAAAGTAGTATTTCAATACAAAATTTGTTATAGCAAAATAAATATCATTTAACAGTTTAAAATTATTTTAAACCGCGAAAAGTTCATAGAAGCCTACATTTTATGAAAATTTTCCAACCGTTTTTAATTTAACAATGAGTTGTTAAAGAACGGCTTAAAATATCCGTAAAATAAATATTTCAGAGCAATTATACCAAAATTTTATTTGGAAAAATCAAAAAAAGTGAATAAACAATAAAAACTGAAACAAAATCAGGTTTAACTCATAAAAATATTTTATCGCTATCATTTTCGCCGATTATTATCTCTTTTACATCTGTTTGTCTAAAAAGCCTAAGTATGGTGATTGTATCCAGGTTTTTATCCGTTACTTTTTTGATTTCGCTTTCAAATTTTATAAAATTTGCAGGTGTTATTTCGCCTTTAAAAACGGATTTCTGATGATGCAAAAAGTATTTTTTGCATATCTTAAAAACCTTTGTCACACGCCTTTTTCCGACTTCACTTTCTTTGTCGCCGATATCGTAGAAAACATAAGCGAAGTTGTAGTTTTTCACATCTTTTCCTTTAGATTGAACGGCTTAAAACTAACGCCTTCGCAGATAAATTTTATTAACTTATATCCATCAAATTTTATAGCTGTTTTATATGAAATTTTGCGTTTAAGTTTAGCGTGTAAAAACAGTTCGTTTATACGGTTTTCAAAACTTTCTATAAAAATTTTTCGTCCGTTTTCGTTTAAAAGACAGTAATTTAATTTTTTATCGAAATGTTTTTTGGCGTTGATTTTTCTTAAATTTACCAGTTCAAAAATCGTTTTAAATACTAAAACAGGCTTAAAAACTTCGCTTAAATCAAGGCTTAAACTAAATCTCGCGTCACTACTTTCGTGCAAAAAACTCACGCTTTGATCAAGATGAGTTTGATAAATCGCGCTTATTGTTTTTGTGTATAGAAGTGTATTTCCAAAGCTTATCATCGCATTTAAAGGATTATCTGGCGGGCGTCTTACTCTTTTTCCAAGACTGAAACTCTCATCCAAAAAGATACTGAAGCTATCATAAAATTTGTTCCAGATCATTCCTTCTATAAACATAATCTGATTTATCGAGTTCGCTTTTTCAAGCATTTTTTCCACATCATTTTTCAGAAAATCAAGCAGGCCAAAAAGCTCTTTTTTGCCGTGCCTGTAATAGTGATAAAGTACTTCATGTATATTTAACGATATACCTAAAACTATGCTTTTGGCGATTATTTGTCTGTATTTTAAAGCTTTTACCTGCGAAATTAAAACTCTGCCGCTTATAAGGGCTTTTCTATAAAAAAAGCTTCCGCTGTAATTTCCATAATAGTTGAAAAAATGAGCACTTATACCATATTTTGCGAAAAAATCCAAAAGTTTGCTGTTCAGGTTTATTTCATTCATAAAATATATCTCTTTGACACCTTCGACAGGGATATATACAGTACCTTTTTCGTTTTTAAAAGCAATAGAGTTATCTTTTCTGGATAGCTCGCCCATGGAAAAAATATATCTTGTTTGAAGTTTTGACATTATTTTCCTTATATGTAGCAATAACTGAAATACGCGCATTTTCTGCATTTTTTTGAAATTTCGGGTTTTGGCGGATTTGATGATGAAAATAGAATCTTAAGTTCTTTTAAAATTTGGTTCAGCTCGTTTTCTTTTTTGTCGGTAAGTTCGATTATCATCTCTTTTTCGGGCAGTTTTTTATTTTCACCAAATTTTAATTTTCCTTTTCTTAATATTCCTGCATCTTTTAAAACTTTAAGATAATATAGAAGTTGCCAACATGCCGCCGTTTCGTCGCTATCGCTTTTTTTAAACTCGATTACAAATTCGCTATCTATTTTATCAACAGCGATATTTTTAAACTTTATTTCATCTTTAAATTTAGTCTCATGCAGCGCCTTTCCTATTTTCACATCTTGGCTGTTATCTTCTAAATTTATGTAATTAAAAGCCAGATAGCACTGTCTTTTGCAGTGAAAATAGTAATTTATCAAAGTAGCTGTTACTCTCACAAAAACATACTTTCATTTTTAAACTTATTGTCAAAATTCTCTCTTAAAAATTTGCCGTTTTCATCGACTAAATTTTCAAAATCATCTATAAAATGGTATCCGTATTGCGGGCTTGGTAAAAATTTATTATAAACGTTAAAGCTGAAAATTTCAGCCAGCGCATTTAGGCTTATGGCTTTGATTTTTCTTTTTGAGTAGGATTTTACTTCGTTTATATTTTTTACAGCTTCCCAAACTTTTTGTCCGCTAAGTTTGTTTTCGTCATCTAAAAGTTCGCTTATATCGCCGTATTCGCTCACATCAAACTCTTTTATATCGATACTGAAAGGTAAAAATATCTTTTCGGAGTTATCTTTTATAAGCTTCATTTTATTTGAAATTTGCATAAAATTCAGTGCTGAAATTTCATTAAAAAACTCGTCTCTTTTTGAAACAAGTGAATTTTCGGCTTTTGAGTTTTTGCTAAAAAGCTCATTTAAAAGAGTATTATAATAAGGTGTGAAATTTTTGTTTATTAAAGACTTTCTTAAATTTTCATCTTTTGTGTTGAATTTCATCCGTTCATCGTCTCTATAAACTTTATTCGCATCATCGTAATCAAAAAAATAGACCTTAGCCCGCTTTAGCGAATTTCTGTTGATTCTACCTAAAAACTGCTCTTCGCTTTCGATTGTAGCGATATCTTTAAAGCCGAGATCCATATCTATATCTACACCGGCTTCGATGATTTGCGTTGCTACGACAATACATTTTTTATTCTCTTTCGTAGCGGCGATAACTTTTTTTCTATAAAGTTTATTATCATCGCCGCTAAGCTCGAAAATTTCATAACCGTTAAATTTATCCAATATAAAATTGTAAAATTCTCTTGCCGATTTTTTTGTGATGAACTCAAAAAGTATCTTGTCGGTTTCTTTTTCTTTAGCTCTGTTTATAAGCTCGTTGAAAATTTTATCTTTTTTGATTTCAAGAAGTGAAAAGTCAGGACTTACTCTATCTTTAAAAAGCGGATTTGAAAATACAGCTTCGCGGTTTTTTAAAAGTTCCACCCACTCGTTTTGTGAGTTTATAAGATTTGAAATTTTAGGCAAAGTCGCCGACATAATGATAAATTTGATATTATAGAATTTGGCGAACTCATCAAGGAAAAATGCCATAAATTCCCATAAATTAGGATCATAACTTTGAATTTCATCTATTATGACAATCGAATTCGCCAGACAAAAAAGCGGATAATTATTCTCTTTGCTAACGCCAAAAAGTGTTTCAAACAGTCTTACATGGCTGGTTAGAATAAAAGGATGATTGAAAAAAGTTCTATTTATATAAGTTTTTTCATATTTGCTTTCATCATTTTCCTGATACGCATCATCCTCATTTTTAGATACAGGCGGAGTTATGCTGTTGATTACGGCGATTTTTTCGTCATCTTTAAAAATATTTTTGAAAACTTCATAAGTTTGAGAAATCAGTGTATTAAATGGAAAAATATAAAAAATTTTATTTAAATTTTCATTGTTATTCAGTAGATTTAGCGCTAAATTTAGTGAAGTTAAAGTTTTGCCGCTTCCTGTCGGAGCTTCCAGATAAAAGATATTTTTATTTAAATTTTCCAATAAAGTCCGCTCGGAGCTTTTAAAAATTTCATTTCTTAAAATATCAATTTCCTTATCTTTTGATAAAGAGTTGTAAAATGTCTTGAATTTATTAAAAAAACGCTCTTTTTCATCAGTTGAAAATATACCGAAATCGGTAGTTTCGATATCGTTCATATATTCGCTCGTCGCATAAAAATCACAAGCAATCAAAAGCGAATAGTGAAGTTTTACAAGAAGATAAATTTCCTTACTTTGTTGTGAGCCTTCTCTATCGATATTTCTAAAAGAAACGTCCAAGATGCTCTCACCCAAAATATCGTAATTCAGCCCATCTTTAAGCGTAGAATGATGATTTAGCACATTTGATAGAAGATGATAGAAAATAAATATAACTGTGTCATTATGAGTTTTTAAAACTTCTTCTTCATAAGATTTTTTTATCTCTTTAAAAGATTTATCCGAATGCGTTGAAGCCACGCGCCTATCTCTTTTGTAAGCTTTATTTTTCATCTTCATAGCTTGAAAAGTCGGATTTATCTTGCCGATATCGTGCCAAATGATTAGATTGTCGAAAATTTCAAGCATTAAACATTTAAATTTAAGCGCGTTTTTATCTTTTAAAATTTTAACAATTAAATCATTTATCACAATATCCAAATTTTTAGCTTTTTTTATCTTTTCCAAGTAAATTTTCGTAAGGTTTGTATGTTCGTTTAGGGTTTCAGGAGTTTTATCATCACGTTTATGAGCCCAAAAACTGTCATTTACAGAAAACATATCGCGCTTTCTTTGTATTTGTAAAATCCGTCGCCAATCTCATAAGTTTGATTTGTAAAGATTGTTTTTTCTAACGTATAAAAGCCATTTTCATCAAATCCGATCGGATAATATTCGCTAAATATAAAACTGTCTTCACTTGGGTTGTTTTCCGGATTTTTAACGTTTTTTTCTAAAACAAGCGAGATAATTTCGCCTTTTTTTTCTTTAAATTCATCCAAATTTACAATTTTGACTTCGCTTATGCTTGCAAAGTGATCATTTTTACCAAGATATGGTATAAAAATCGCCTTTTTTTCCATTAAAAATTGTGATATTTTGGAAAATTCATCACTTTTATCATCTTTTATCAAAATTTGCCAGGCCGGATTTTCAAGCCATTGTTCTTTTATGATTAAATTTCCACCGCTTTCCATACTCGCGTATCCGACGCCGTTATTAAAAGTTTGGATTTTTTTATTAAATCTTCCAAATTTTGCAAGCGGGATTAAAGCGATTTTAAGATGCTTTAATTTTTCATAAAACTCAGGGTTGTTTCTGTTACCAAGTTCGCATTCTTTCGCATAGCCGCCAAGTCCGATTATAGCTCCTAAAAAACCAAGCAGAGTTGGTTTTGGAATGTTATTGTATGAGAAATATACATGTTCATTAACGTCAGGTTTTTTAAAAAATGCAAATTTTCCGCTAAGTTTAAAGCTTAAAGCTTTCATTGAAACTTTTCTCCGCTATAAAGATCAAATTTATCAAATTTGCTTATAACTTTTAAAGCAAGCGGATTGTAAAAAATCTCAGCTTTTTTAATTTCGCTTGATGATAAGAGATTTTCAATCGTGTTTAAATTAAGCTCTCTTTTTTTGCTATCAAACTCTAAATAGTTGCTAAGATCCGGTAGATATGCATTTTCAGCTGTTTCTATAAACATCGCAAACTCATTTTCGCAACCGAATTTTGAATTTGAGTTGAAATTTGTAGCTGCAAATCTGGCCGCTTTTTTAAATTTCTCATAATCGCTGTCGCTGTAGCCGAAATGCGGATCGTTTAATATATTTTTATACTCATCATATGTGCTTGGATTTATACAAAACCCATAAAAGTAGTGTGCCTCATCGGTCATTATTTTAGTGCCAAGAGTGCTTTGCTTTGCCTCTTCTTTGACCGCAAAGGGCGATAAAATATCTTGAACTTCCACATTTGTAAGCTCAAATTTATTCATTCCCTGACCGATTTGAACGGCTCCTGTTATGGAAATGTTAAAACCCGCTTCCGTAAAAGTTACACCGAAATTTTTAATATCGATGCAATTAAAAAGATTTCTTAAAACTTCGCTTGTTTTGGTTTTTTTATCCAACTCATTAAAAAGTAAAGCATACCTTTCTTTAAGTAAATTAGGGGCCAGTTTCCCGTCTTTATTTTGTTTTAAATATTTTACATACAGCACTTTTTCGCCGCCCTTTTCCCACATTTTTTTCATGGGAAATTTAAGCGCTTTATCACTTCCGAAAATATCACCGTTTCCTGTACTTTTCGGGCGTCCTGTAAAATCTGCATTCCAGTTTGACATCAAGGCTCTAATGCCGATAACTCCATAAACTCTATTCATCACTTTCTCCTTTTTTATTATCATAGATTAAATTTTGTGACATCATTCCTGCTAACATCAAACTTTCAAAATCGTTGTTTATTTGTATATCGTCGCTATTTTGAATTAAAAGATAGGCTTTATTGAATCTTTTAGCATAGATTGAAATCTCATATTTATATCTTTCAAATTCGTTTTTTAAAACGCTTTTTAACTTGTTTGTAGTTTTTGCTTTAAGATACGGTTCGGCTAAAGCATAAGTTTTGTTTGCGGCTTTACTTTTACTCATCAAATACTTTGCAATTTGACCTGCCAAAAAGAAATATTCATTGCTGTCAAGCTTTGTAATATCGCTTTTTAAGGCATTTTCCAAATTTTCTTTTATTGTATCTAAATCCACGGTTACTCCTTTGTAGTCTTTTAAACTTAAGATAAAATTTATAGCTTTTTTGGCGTTGAGTTCGCCATACTCTTTGCCGGAACGAAGTGCAACTTTTATAAAATCACTTGAGTATTTATTGACCATCTGATAAAAATCGGCTTCATTGTTTTTATATAAAAGTTCTATCACGGAATTTCTTGTTTGATAAATCAATTCTTTTAACATTTTATCGTTTATATTTATTTTGTTATCGAATAAGTTGTTATCTGAAAGAGATTTTTGATAAAGAACTTCATTTATCTTCGCTTTTGCATTTTTATTATTAATCTCATATAAATCAAGACCCGCATCGATAAAATCAACAATTTCGATTTTAAAAGAGCTTTTTTCTTTTTCTATTTTATGATGGCTTTTTACTTCAGACGGAATAAACGGAATAGATTCAAAGTCAATAATAACAGCTCTTCCTTTGAGATTTTTTTTCAGCAAAAAAACATTGTTAAAATTATCTATAAACTCTCTTTTTTGATAAGAGAGCCAGTCGAAAAAACTCTTCTCATCTAGCGCTTCTTTTTGTGAAATCATACTCGGTAAAATGCTTTTTCTGCTTTTATGCTCTAAAAACGGCTTTTTTGAATTCATTCCCATATTTGAGTTTGACAAACCGTAAATTTTACCATTTATGAGTTTATTATAGGAATTTGCGTTAAAAATTTTTAATTCCGTATAAATTTGTGACTCTTTTTCATAAATTTCATCCGCTTCATCTATGAAAATTTTCACATATTCTTTTGTTTTGTTCTTTTCCACAAAATTTTTTATTTCACTTAAATTAGTGCTTATCAGCTTTTTAGCTTTATCTATTTTTTTCTGTCTTTCTTCGCTGTTTATATAAGTCTGATACTTTTTAAGTATGGCTTTATCTTCTTTATTGTTAAATTTGCCGAATGTCTTGAATACATCGAAATTTTTGTTTAAATTTTCAACTATATAACCGAAATTTTCTATTTTAAAAAATAGGGTTAAAAAATTTGCGTTATGAAATTTTTTGTCAAATACACTTTTGTTGCTGTCCAAATAAACACTTAAATAATCATTCTTTTTAAACCATTTTTTATCTTCTTCTACGACTTTATCGCCATTTTCTTTATATAAATCATTTTTAGATTTTTCCTGTTTCACTATAAATTTTTGCACATATTTTTCGCCGAGTTTTATATAAATACCTGATTTTAAAGTGTAACTGTCAAGTACCAAATTCGGCGTTTCGTTAAATCTCTCAATAAGATCTTTTTTCATCTATCTTCCTTTTTCGCAAAAGCCGAATGTCAGACTTCCTTTTTCGCCAAGACCTAGAGCTAATGCAATTTTGGCAAGCTCTCTTGCGTATGAATTATTTGCAAAATATACCTTATAGCGGTATGCGAAAATTTTGCCGCTTTTATAAGGAAACATAAACGGCTTATCGTTTTTTATCTCAATAAGTTCGATAATATCATCATTAAAAGAAACGCTATTATCTATAAAAAGTGAAAATTTATTTTTAAGATTTGTCTCAAGCGAATTTTTAAGAGTTAAGATATCGCTATCTTTTTTAGTCCAGCAATAAGATTTATTATCAATGCTGATTGTAACGACGGCTGGGCTCATAGTGTAAAGACTTTGTATATTTGTCGGTGCAAAATCAGTAGTCAGAGTGCCTAAAACTTGAAAATCAAACCCTTTACTATTTTCAAGGCAATATTTCATACTTTCAATGATTTCAGGAGAAACGCTTCTTATCTTAAAGAATGCGATTTCATTTACATCAAACAGATCTTTTCTTCCTTCGTGTGATTGTAAAAAACTTAAAGAATAAGGTTTTATATGGTTTTTGGAATGCAAATTTTTTAAATCTTTATCAAGTAAAAAAGAGTAATTTATATTTTTACTAATAAATCCAGGAATTTGTGAGAATTTGACAGCTTTTTTAAGTTTTACAGTAACATTCAGTTCATATATTTGCATATGAACTCCTTATTTAAAATCAAAATTTTGATTTTATTATAATATATTTTTTCATATTTGTCAATAAATTATTTAAAATTATAAAAAAACAATTAAATCATATTTAATAAATGAAGTTTTAAATTTAAACCGGATAGACGTCGTATAAAAACAAAAGACAGAGTATTTTTTTAAATTAAACAAAGTATGCTGATTTACATACTTTGTTTAATTTCGTTCAGTCTTGCGATGCGATCTTTTGTGCTCGGATGAGTTCTAAAAAGTTGTGAAAAGCTGCTTTTTACGCCGCTGAACGGATTTATTATAAACATATGCGCGCTTTGCGGCGTTGCATTTTGCATTGTGCGATTTTGCGCGTAATTTTCAAGTTTGTTTAGAGCCGAAATAAGCCATTCAGGATGTTTTGTCAGATTTGCAGCTCCTGCGTCGGCTTTGTATTCACGGCTTCTAGAGATTGCCATTTGTATAATTGCCGCAGCTATCGGCATTATGATTGCAGCTACAAGCATTAAAATTCCATTTTGACGATTATTTTCATTTCCGCCGAAAACGGCACCGAATTTAGCGAAGTTTGCTAAAATTGCGATTGCGCCTGCAAAAACAGCCGCCACGGAGCCGATTAAAATATCATAATGTCTGACGTGGCTCATTTCGTGTGCCAAAACTCCCTCTATTTCATTTTCGCTAAGTAAATTTAGCAGTCCTTCCGTTATCGCAACGGCCGCGTTATTTGGATTTCTGCCTGTTGCAAATGCGTTTGGAATCTGCTCGGGGATTATATAAACACTTGGCATCGGTACATTTGCGGCATTTGCTAAACGGCGCACAATCGCATAAAGTCCGCCTGCCGAGTTTTCGTCGACTTTTACCGCGTGATAATGTTTTAAAACCAATTTATCACTAAAAAAATAACTGAAAAAATTCATTCCAAGAGCAACTATAAAAGCTATAATTACGCCTTGTTCGCCACCTATCAATCCGCCAAAAAACATAAAAATCAAAGCCAAAAAAGTCATTAAAATAAACGTTTTTATCTGCTCCATATTTTTCCTTGTTTTCAAAATTTCATCGTATTTTACAATATTGTCGTTAATAAAACTGAAATTTTTCCGTGATGTGCAAAAAATTTGACGACAAACATAATAAGCTGCAGTAAAAAAGATGAAATTTTACAAATTTATTTTTTTAATCGATAAAAAGTCGGAAAATGTTTAATAAATAATTTTTAAAATTTAATTTTTAAAATAAAATCCGATTTGAGAACCTGATCCGAATTGCGATTTTATCGAAAGTTTAAAACCATGAAGTTTTAAAATCTGTTTTACTATAAAAAGTCCCAAGCCAAAAGAATTATTCCAGGAGTTTGTATCTACGCGGAAATATTTTTTGCTTACAAGTGCGATATTTTCAGACGAAATTCCAATCCCTTTATCAATAACCAAAAGACATTCATCGTTTATTTCTATTAAAACTTCATCTTGCGAGTATTTAAGTGCATTTTCAAGCAAATTTAAAATTACCTGTTTTATTAAAATTTTGTCAATTTTCAAAATTTTATGTTCGCCTTTGATTATTATTTTGCGATCCGTAAATTTTGCCGGAATTTCATCTTTTGCTTCGTTTGCAAGCTCGAAAATATCATATTCGCTGAGATCCGGTGCCATATGATTATCAAAAGAAACTCTGATTTTATCTATCAAATCCACGATTTTTTGACAATTTGCATTTATTTTATTTAAAAATTTATCTTGCAAATTTCGCGGCATATTTTTATCTTTTTGCAATGTCTGACTTGCCATTTCTATGATTGCGATCGGATTTTTAAACTCATGTGAAATGGAGCTTAAAATCGTTTCAAGCTGCATATTTTTAAGGCGTATTTTTGCATTTTTCTTTCGCGTTTTTTTATCAAGTTTTAAAATTGTATTTCTAAGATTTTCAAGTCCTATGTTTATTTGTTTAAACTCCGTTATTTTGGTATTTATATCGATTTCCCCATAGTCTTTATTTGCGATTTTTGATAAAAAATTTTCTATTTTTTTAAGTTCATTACGGTTTACGGAATTTAAAATTCTTGCTATTAAAAATGACAATATAAAACAAATAAAAAAAGCGACAAGAATTTTAAACATTATATCTTTAAATTTTACGAAAATACTATCCAGATTCGATGCGACGACGATTATATATGATCTGTCGTCAATTATCGTATCAAGCGCATAATAAAGCACCTCTTTATCGTCTATGGTATCGATTTGAGTTTTACTTGTAATATTTTTAAGTCCCAGAAATATATCCATATCGATAATATCCGAATCGCTGATTGTAAATTTTCCAAGATCTTTATCTAAAATTCCTATATATGTCCCACTTTTTACTGCAAGACTATTGATGAAATTTTTATTTAAATTTCCGTCAAAAATGGAAATTTCGATGATTTTTGACATTATTTTGAGACGATTTTCAGCTAAATTATAATTTAATATTTTTTGATTTTGATACAAAATAAATGAAAACGCTCCGAAAAAAATCATAAAAATAAATAAAAAATTTAAAAGAAAAATTTGGTGAATTTTCAGCACAGTTCATATCCTTCGCCGCGAATTACTTTTATATAATTTTTCTCTTTTTTGGGATCAATTTTATCTCTTAAACGTTTTATGGCGATATTTATAGTTTGTTTTGACGTATCTGTATCGTGCCATACGCTTTCAGCTAAATATTCGCGGTTCAAAACGATTGATTTGTTTTTTATAAATTCTGTTAAAAGTGAAGTTTCCAGTTTTGTTAATTCGATTTCTTTATCGTTTATGAATGTTTTTGCACTTGTTGAGTTTATCAGTATATCTTTAAATTTATAAATTTCGGCGCTTTTTTGTGTGCGTTTTAATACGGCTTTTATTCTTGCGATTAGATTATCCAAATCAAACGGCTTTGTTATATAATCATCCCCGCCTACGCCAAAACCTTGCATTTGCTCTTCTTTGCTCGTTTTTGCAGTTAAGAAAATAACCGGCGTGTTGTATCCTTTTGCGCGTAAATTTTCTACGAATTTACTTCCTTCGATACCGGGCAAATTTCTATCTACGATAAGTAAATCCACATCTTCTTCGTTTAAAAATTGTTCAATTTTATTTGTATTTAAAAATCCTATCGCATCAAATCCGGCTTTTTTAAGATTGTATTCCAGAAGCTCAAGCAAATCAAGTTCATCGTCAATAATAGCAATTAAGTTTTGCAAATTTTTTCCTTTAAAGTTTTAAAAAAATTGTAAAATTTTAACCAAATTTTATGAAAAAATGAATTTTGTTTTAAAATTTCAGATAACGAACTTGATTTTGTGTCGTAAATTTTTGCCGCATTACTAAAAACCGAAATATAAAATTCATCATTATGTAAAATTTTATTTTTTATACCTTTTTTAGTATCGTAAAAAACGTCAATTTCAAGTCCGTATTTTTTGCCGAATTCATTAAGCTCTTTGCGAAGTAAAATAACGGCTTTGTGTGAAATGATACAGTTTTTCTTTTGCACTATAAAAAGATCGATATCGCTTGAAAATTTTGCTTCACCTTTTGCAAATGAACCAAAAATCCAAATTTCTTTCGGATTAAATTTAACAATGATGTCAATGAGCTCTTTTTGAATATTTTTAGGAAGTATAACATTATCCAAATTTTCCGCCTACATACTCTTGCAAAAGCTTTTCTCTAGGAGCTTCGAAAATTTGTTTCGTATTGCCGAACTCAACTAAATCACCCAAATACATAAAAGCCGTATAATCGCTGATTCTTGTTGCTTGTTGCATATTATGAGTTACTATAAGTATTGTATATTTTTCCTTTAATCTGTTTATTAGCTCTTCAATTGCGATGGTTGAAATAGGATCAAGAGCCGATGTAGGCTCGTCAAAAAGCAGGATATCAGGACTTACCGCAATCGCTCTTGCTATACAAAGTCTTTGTCTTTGACCGCCACTAAGGCTTGTAGCGTCGTCGTTTAATCTATCTTTTACCTCTTCCCAGATATTAGCGCCTTTTAATGATTTACTCGTTGTTTGAGCCAATATCTGTTTGTCTTTGACTCCTTGAAGTTTAAGACCGTATTCCACATTTTCTTTTATACTCATAGGAAATGCGGTCGGTTGTTGAAAAATCATACCGATTTTTGTGCGAAGTTCGATTAAATCGGTTTTTTTATCCAAAATATTTTTGCCGTGAAATAAAATTTCACCTTCATAGCGATTTCCGGGATACAAATCATGAATTCTGTTTATCGAGCGCAAAAGTGTGCTTTTGCCGCAACCGCTCGGACCTATTAAAGCCGTTACTTTCTTTGTCGCCACGGGCATATTTATATTTTTTAAACTCGGTGAGCTTGAGCCGTTATACCAAAATGAAAAATTTCTTATATCAAGAGCCAATTCATCGTTTATTTGTGTTATTGTCGCCATATTTTTTCCTTATTTTTTTCTTTTAACTAAATATCTGCCTAATATATTTACGCCTAAAACAAATACCGCCAAAATAAAAGCGGCCGCCCAAGCTACCGCATTTTGATCTTCATTTGGAAATTGTGTAAATTCATAAATCGTATTTGTAAGTGAAGGCATGGGTTCCATAGGATTTGTTACAAAAAAATCGTTGTTAAACGAAGTAAAAAGTAACGGTGCGGTTTCACCGGCAACTCTTGCAATTGCTAAAATAACACCCGTTAAAAGTCCATTTTTAGCAGCCCTGAAAATAATTCCTAAAATTACCTTGTGTTTTGGCGCGCCAAGAGCGATTCCGGCTTCTCTTAGAGTTTGCGGAACTAAAGTAAGCATATCATCGGTTGTTTTTAAAATCACAGGTACCATCATAATAGATAACGCCAAAGCTCCAGCCAAACCGCTGTAGCTATTCATAGGACTAACTAAAATCGCATAAGCGAAAGCTCCGATTACAATTGATGGCGTGCTCATCATAATATCGCTCATATTTCGCACGAAATTTGATTTTTTATCATTCGGTCCGCCGTATTCACTCAGATAAGTTCCTGCGGCAAGTCCGATAGGAATCCCGATAACTGAAGCTATAAAAATAATAATTATATGTCCGACAATGGCGTTTCTTATACCACTGTCAATGCTGTCTTTTAAAAACATATCAAAACTGAAACCCGCCAAACCTTTTACAAAAAGTGTAACTATAATCCAAAATAAAAATAAAAGTCCGATAATCGCAAAAACAATAGATAAGAAATTTACAATAAAATTCGCTCTAATTCGTTTTTTGGCTGAAATTTGTCTTAATTCTATAAATGTATCGCTCATCACACAACTCTTTTCTTTCTTAAAAATACAAATTTAGCTATTGCTATCGTAAAGAAACTGATAACAAATAGAATCAAAGCAAGATAAAACAGGCTGCTTTCATAAATTTTATTTCCCATTGCTTCGCCGAATTGAGTAGCAAGAGTAACCGGTATACTTGTAGCCGGATCAGTTATACTTGAAGGCACGACAGGAAGTCCTCCAAGCAAAAATGCAACTGCCATAGTTTCTCCAAAAGCCCTGCCAAGCGCTAAAATGATAGAACCAATGATTCCTGCTTTCGAGTATGGAAATACCACATCTTTTATTACATCAAATTGTGTCGCACCAAGAGCGTAGGCGCTCTCTTTTAAAATTTCCGGTGTTGTTTGCATCGAATCTCTTGTAACTGAAGCTATAAAAGGTAAAATCATAATAGAAAGCACAATTCCGCCCGTTAAAAGTCCCATTCCGGTTCCGCCGAATAATTTTTGAATTAAAGGCACAAAATATAAAAATCCCCACATACCGTAAACAATAGAAGGAATTGCAGCTAATAATTCTATATTTATGCTAAAAAAATTTCGTATTTTAAAAGGTGCGATTTCCGTTAAAAATATCGCTATTCCAATGGCAACAGGTGTGGCTAAAATCATAGCAATAACAGTTGAAATAATAGATCCATAAATTGAAGCGGCGCCTCCAAATTGCTCTTTTACCACATCCCAATCAGAACTTGCCAAAAAGCCGATGCCGAATTTTGAAATGGCCGGAAGCGAGTAATAAACAAGCGCTGCAAAAATCGCGAAAAGTATAACCAAAACAAAGATTGAAGCGCCTCTTGTCAGGTTAAAAAATATAAATTCGCGCATTTTGGCGCTACTACTTTGTGTTTGCATATTTTCTCTTTCTTAAAATTTAAAATTCCTACGAACAACGTGTCCGTAGGAATTTTGCAATGTTTTTTTAAAAATAGTTATTTTGGAAAAATATCGTATTTTTTCCAGTATTCTTCAATCATATCGACCGTATCTTTTGGAAGAGGCAAATATCCAAGATTGGCCGCCGCTTTTTTAGCCTCGTCATTTTCAAATGCCCATTTGAAAAATTTCGTTACTTTTTTGCCGTCTTCCGCGTTGTCGCTTGGAAGTAAGATAAATGTAGCAGCTGCGATAGGATAGCTTTTTTCGCCTTTTCCGTAAGCAAGAACATCATAAAAATGCTCATCAATACTGAAATTTGAATTTAGTGCGGCTTTTGCAAAATTTTCTTCTGTAGGTTCAGCCCAATCGCCGTTTGCAGTTTTAAGAGTAGCGGCATTTAAATTTTCGGTAACTTTATAAGCATATTCAATATAGCCGATTGAATTCGGAGTTTGTTTGATTGTTTTTGCAACCAAAGGATTTCCTTGAGCAGGAGTTACTTTCGCGCCCCAGTTTATTGTTTTTGCAGCGCCGTAATTTTTCGCCCAGTCTTCATTTGCCTTGCTTAAATAACTTGTAAAATTAAATGTAGTTCCACTTGATTCACTTCTTACTACAGGTACGATATCGGCGTCAGGAAGTTTTATTCCTTCATTTATTTTTGCTATTACAGGATTATTCCATTTTGTAATTTTGCCGCTAAAAATTCCTGCTACAGCTTCAGCGTCAAGTTTTAATTCCATATCTTTCACACCGTCGATATTATAAGCCAAAACGATACTTCCGATTACTGCAGGGAATTGTAATAATTTTTTTTCATTAAGTTCGTCTTTTTTAAGAGCCGAATCACTTCCACCGAAATTTCCGTTTCTATCGGTGATTGCACTTATGCCTTTTCCGCTTCCGCCACCGCTGTATGTGACTTGATTTCCTGTTTGTTTGTAATAAATTTTTGCCCAGTCTTTATATACAGGAAGTGGGAAGGTTGCTCCTTGACCCATTATTTTATCGCTTGCAAAAGCACCTGAAACAAGCGCGCCGGCTAATGCCAACATTGCTAATTTTTTCATTTACGCATCCTTTTTTTAAATTTCGGCTCATTATAAAATCGTTAAATTACAAATTGAAAACATTTGTTATTTTTTGCTAAAATCTTGCCAAAGGATTTCAAAATGTTTAAATTTTTATTTATATTTTTTTTATTTTTTACGTTTGCAAAAGCCGATATTAAAGGAGCCGGCGCAACTTTTGTTTATAAAGCCGTAAAAGAGCTTGCTATAGATTATAAAGATAAATTCGGCAAAAAAGTTGATTTCACACCAATTGGAAGCAGCGGCGGTATAAAAGAGCTGAAAAGAGGCGATGTGAATTTTGCAATCAGCGAGATAAAAGGCAACTGCGAAAACTGCAAATTCAGCCAATTTGCGAAAGGAAATGTAGCAGTGATTTATAATGTAAAAGACGTAAAACATTTAAATTTAAACGGCAAAATTTTGGCTGAAATTTATCTTGGGAAAATCGAATTTTGGGACGATGAAAAAATCAAAATTTTAAATCAGGACGAAAATTTACCGCATGAAAAAATTAATATTTTTCATAGATACGACGGATCGGGAACTACGCTTGCGTTCAGCGAATTTTTAAGCGCAAACGACAAAAAATTCGCTGAAATTTTAGGAAGCGGATTTTCCTTGAATTTTAAAGTCGGAATCGGCAAAAAAGGAAGCTATATAATCGCGCAAAGTGTCCGTGATACGCCTTTTTCTATCGGTTATACAGGAGAAAGCTACGCTGTTAATTTAAAAAGCGCAAATTTAGTTGTAAATGATGAAATTTTAACAATCGAAAATAAAAAATATCCTATAACAAATAAAAGTTATTTTGTGTATAAAAAAGACGGCGAAAAACTTGATGAAATTTTAAAATTTATAGAATTTATCCACGAAAATGGCGAAGTTTTGGATAAATATTCCTTGTCATTTTAAATTTGCAAAATTGAGTGTTTTTTGGCAAAATGTTTATTTTAAAATTTACAAAAAAGGCGCGAAATGGCTGAAACTTACGAACTTTCTTTAAATTTGCACAAATTTTTTACATACGCGCTTACTATTTTAAGTTTTGTGTATCTGATTTTTATATTTTTGCCTGTAGGCGACACAAAAAAACAAAAGATAAAATTTACAAACCGCATTCGTCTGCTTTTGCCGATTTATTACGCATTTTTTGCTGCTATTTGTGTAACCGGAGCCTTTAACTGGGCTGCGCTTCATTTTTTACCGAAAGCTGATATTTCGGTTATGCTTTTTAGCTCAGTTATTTTTATAATACTTAATGTAAAAGCTTATAAAGCCCTGAAAATGGCGTATATAAAAGATGATTTTCAAAAATACCGCATTAAAGCGGCTAAAATTTTAGCCGTTATTTTAATGTGTATTTTAATTTCGAGTGTGGTGTAAAATGGTATATTTTTATGATGAAACGGCGGGAAATGAGCAACTTAAAATAACAAACGAGCAGTTTTCACATTTAAAAGCGCGTCGTCTTAAGGCAGGTGAGCGGATCGATGTCAGAAATTTAAAAGACGGGTTTAATTATATTTATGAAATTATGGAAATTTCGCGCAAAGAAGCACTTTGTGAACTTATTTTTAAAAATTCCGTTATAGAAAAAACACCTGATTTTACGGTGGCGTGGGCTGTCGTGGAAAACGCCGTTATCGAAAAAACTCTACCTTCATTAAATGAAATTGGAATCGGCAAAGTGATTTTAGTTTATAGTGATTTTTCGCAAAAAAATATAAAACCGGATTTAAAAAGAATGGAGAGAATTCTTATTAATTCATCGCAACAATGTGGTCGTAATTCGATTTTAGAAATCGAAATTTTAAACTCTTCCGACGAACTTTCAAAAAAATTTCAAGATAAAATTTCACTTATTGACTTTGGCGGTAAAAGTTTGGAGATTTTCGGCAATGATGAAATTGCTTTTGTTGGACCGGAGGGTGGTTTTAGCGAACGTGAAAGAAAGCTTTTTAAAAATTCATATGCCATAAACTCGCCTTATATACTTCGCTCGAATACAGCGATTTTAAGCGTTTGCGCGAAACTTTTATTTTGATTTCTACATTCAGCGCTCGTCTTGCGCTATCAAACTACTTATGTTTGCGCAAAACTTTTATGTTAATCGCTGTTATATAAGACTTAAATTCATTTGCCGCGATTGATTTGTGTGAAATTTTATTTTAATAAATTATAGCAAACGCGGTATCGCCCGCTTCGCCCGACATAAAGTTTGTGAAAAACATTTATTTCAATAATAGCTTTAAAAAAACTTGCAACAATTTAAACAAGTCAGTTTTTACGAAAAGCTTTATTCTGATAAATATTGCTATTTTTGCGTAGAAATTTTTTAAAAATCTTTTTTTATACTGAAATTTCTGTTTGCGCCAAATTTCAGCTTTCGATAAAGTTTAAAATTAAGACAGCTTTATAATTTTTTTGCGTTTTCACTAAATTTTAAATGCATGCTTAAATTAGTTAAAAGCTTTTATTTTTGGTGATTATTTTAGATTTTGCCGAAATATTCGGCGTAATTTTTTGTGTAAATGATATAAATCGGAAATTTTTATTTAAATAGCGTGCAGAGTTTATATAATGCAAATTTTGAATAATTTTTATTAGATTTTTTACAAAAATTCAGAAATTATTTAAATTTTTAAACTTCTGCAAGCATACTATAAAAAAGCCGAAAAGTAGAATAGGAAAAAAGTGCCGATTTTTTAAAAAAGAGAGTTAAAATTTCACTCTCTTTTGCTTATTTTTAACGATTTAAATATTTTTAATTTAGTTTAAAAATATACATATTGCATGAGTTTTTAACTTTTGGAACGAAATTTCTTAAAATAAAACCTAAAATTCCCCATCTATTTTTATACATATCAAACATTACACCTTTTTTAATAAATTTAAGCCTGTCATCAAATTCTAAAATTTCATCTTCGCTATCAATTCCAAATTTAAACTTTGCATTTTTTATAAATTTCATGGCATCATGGCGGCTTTGAGGGAAATTTGCAGCAAATTTATTTAAAAAATCAGCCATTAAAACACCATGAAATCTATCAAGTAAATTTTTAAAAAACTCTTTTAATTTAGGTTTTTCAAAATACATTGTAACGCCTTCTAATACAAATATAAATTTAGCATTTTTATGCTTACTAACAAGCTCATCCATCCAAGTAGTTTCAAACATTGATGATGTTATATAAAAGTTATTTTTAGCTTTTTTTACCAGTTTTTCACGCAAATTTATAACATCACACAAGTCAAGGTCGTAAAAAATAGCGTTTGAAATTTCACTTTCAAGTCTTAAAGGGCGTGTATCAAGCCCAGCTCCAACTTGAATGATGACTAAATCATTATTCTCGCTTTTATTTTCATTTGCTATTTTTAAAATTTCATCATCAAAAAATTTGGCTCTAATTACTGTTCCAACACGGCTCAATTTACTTTTATCAAATTTAGAAAAATCATAGTCTAGGTGTTTAATAATTTCACCTGAAAACTCATCTTTTAAAATAGGCTTTTTAACTAAATTTTCAAGACTTCTAAAATATAAATTTATAAGTAAAGTCTCACTAACCCCATCGCTAAATTTTATCTTTTCCATATTTTTTCCTTTTTATAAAAATCAATATCATTATTATAACTTATATTTATTAAATTTTTTAGGAACTTTTATATAAAATTTCAGCTTTTAAATTAATATTTTTAAAAGGATAAAAATTGATTTTCAATGATTTTGTGTGGCTAAATAAAGAAATTTTGAATTAATATATAAATCACGAATTTAATATGCATATATCAGCTTCAAAGCTTGATGAAATGATTTTTTATCAAGGTATAAATTTAAAACAAAATTCGTAATTAAATTTTTAGCTACTTTTTCTTTTGAAAAACTGCATTGCAAATATAAAAGAGGCTATGCCTATTAAAAACATAGGTGTTAAGTACTCTAAACTATCGATAAAACTTATATCTTTTAAAAATATACTCCTTAAAAATAGCAAGTAGTATTTTAAAGTTAATAAATTTGTCCGTTAAAATAAAAAATTTGCCGAAATTTCGGCAGCTGTAGTATCGCGCCTGCGTAAATTTTTGTTTTGTGCATAAAATTGCGTAAATTTTGCAACTTTAATTTGAAATTTCGGCATAGCAGTTTTAAAATTTATAAAATTTTATATTTTAATTTAAATCGTTTTCGATTTTTTCCGTAGCTACGCTTCCAAGATAATATTTTTTGCCGTTTCCAAGCGTTTTATATTCTCCGTTTTTTAAAATCACCTTAAACGGAAGCGCGATTTTATCCGTTTCATAACCGATATCATTTGCGATTGATTCTACGATTTGTCCGTTTCTTGCGTCATTTGAGATAAAATAATATGCATTGTGGCGCGCGCAGAAATTTTGCAAAATATGTTCGTCGCTTACATCTTCATAATATATCAAAGCTACGATTTGCACGTCATTTGCGTGTTTGAGTTGTAAATTCATAATGTTTTTTGCTTCATCTTTGCAGGAATTGCAATAAGTTCCGAAAATATCGAAAATAAGTGTTTTGTCGTTTCCTGCGATTTTCCACCCGTTTTTTTGGCGGACCAGCGTTATTTTTGCGCCGCTTACACTTCTCAACTCCACTTTTTCTCCTGTGCGGAATGCCGAATTCGTGGGTTCTCCTAAGGTTCCATCATTATTTGAATTTCCGCAACCTAAAAATATGCACAGAATAGTTAAAAAAAATAAAATTTTTCTCACTTTTGCGCCTTTAAAAATTCCAAAAATTTTTCCTGTTTTGCAATTGATAATTTAAAATTTTTGGAAATTTCAATCGATTTATTTAAAAAATTTTTAAATTCCGCGCCGTTATAAAACATCGCCACGGAATGATAAAATAAATTTTGTGCGTAAAATTCAGCCCAATCAGCTTGGTTTTGATTAAAATTTCGCTTGCAGATTTCCAAAATTTTCTCATATGTTTCGCATGCTTTTTTGTAATCTTTTTTAATTGCGTAAATTTCGGCTATTTCACTTAGACTTGCCGCGTATTCTCCGATAAAATCAGCGCCGAGATTTTTTTTCACAAAGCTTGAAATTTCAAAAAATTTTAAAGCTGAAGCATAATCTTTTAAAATTTTAAAATTCAGCGCCAAATCGTTATTTATGTCCGCGTAAATTTCAGCGTAAATTTCAGGCTCGTTTTTAAATTTTTGTTTTGTAAGATTGTTTGTTTTAAGTAAAATTTCAGTTGAGTTCATTATTTCTTTTTTAGAGTAGTAAATTATGGAAATAAGGCGTAGAATTTCTAAAATTTCAGGTGAAATTTCGCCTGCGAACCGTTTGAAATCAAAATTCAATTTATCTAATTTATCAAGCGCCAAATCAAGCGCTTCATCAAGTTTATTTTCGCCTATCAATCTGTTTATTTTTTGCATTTTTGTCCTTTTTTTTGTAAATTTTAGCGATAAAATTTAAATTTTAAGCTCATTTTATGTAGAATTATCAGTTTAAAACGAGGTAAAAATGATAGAACAAATTTTTAGAGAATACGATATAAGAGGAATTTTTGGCGAAGAGCTTACCAAAAACAGCGTTAGCGCGATCGGTTATATATTCGGTCTGGAGCTAAAAAAAAGAAATTTAAAAAGTGTAAGCGTAGGAACGGACGCAAGAGTCAGTAAAGACGCGCTTTTTTCATGGCTTGCAGGCGGTTTAAAAAGTGCCGGTTGTGATGTTTTCGATATCGGTATGCTTCCTACGCCGGTTGGATATTTCAGTGTTTTTACGCATAAATTTGACGCAAATATAATGATTTCGGGTTCACATAATCCAAAAGAATACAACGGTTTTAAAATTACAATAGGTGAGGACAGTTTTTTTGGCGAAGAGCTTAAAAAATTCGGCAAGGAAGTTGAGAAATTTTTAGGCAACAGCAAAAATTTTAAAAAAATAAATTTTAATGTAAAATGCGAAAAATACGATATTTTAACGCCTTATGTAGGTTTTTTTGAAAAAGAATTTTCTCATCTTAAAAACTTTGATTTTCCGTTTGTTTGCGACTTTGCAAACGGAGTTGGTGGAATTACGGCTGAGCGAATTTGCAAAGCATTAAACTTAAATGCAAAATTTATGTTTGAAACACCTGATGGAAATTTTCCAAATCATCATCCGGATCCGAGTGAAGAAAAAAATTTAACGGATCTTAAGAAAGCGATAAGAGATGAAAATTTCGCTCTTGGATTCGGTTTTGACGGAGATGCTGACAGAATCGCCGTTTTGACTAAAAAACACAATTTTAAAGGCGACAAACTTGCCTGCCTTTTTGCTTTGAATATGAAAAATCCGAAAATTTTAGGCGAAGTGAAATGCTCGTCTGTAATGTATGATTTTATCGATAAAATCGGCAAAAGTTTTATGGGAAAAACAGGACATTCGAATATAAAAAAAGCTATCAAAGAGCACGGATATGATCTTGGAGCCGAAGTTAGCGGGCATATATATTTTAAAGAGAGATATTTCGGATTTGATGATGCGATTTATGCGATGGTAAGAGTGCTTGAACTTATTCAAAAAGGCATTTCACTTGATGATGAAATAGAAAAATTACCGAAAATGTATAGCACCGATGAAGTGAAATTTCACACTACCGATGAGAAAAAATTCGCCATCATAGAAAATGTCAAAAATCGCGTAAAAAACGGTGTGGAAGGTTTGCCGAAAATCAAGGAAATTATTACAATAGACGGTATTCGAGTAAAATTCGATCACGGTTGGGCTCTTGTCAGAGCAAGTAATACAACGCCTGTAATTGTTACCAGATTTGAAGCCGATAGTGCGGCATTTAGAGATTTGCTACAAGAAAAATTTATGGAAATTTTAAAAAAGGAAGAAAATGAAGGAAAATGAAATTTATAAAGATGATGAAATTGATCTTGTTGAACTTTTTGCCACGCTTTGGAACGGTAAAATCAAAATTCTAGCAACAACGGTTATATTTTTAGTTGTCGGAATTTTATACACATTGATTGCCACGTCATGGTATAAAGCTAGCGCACTTGTAGAAGTAGGTTACTATAATATAAATGAAAACGGGGTTATAAAAAGTATTATGCTTGAAGAACCAAAAAATATTATAGAAAAACTGAAAACTCGTTATATTGATTTGCTAAAAGATGTAGAAGGTAAAGATGTTGATGTAAAATCAGTAAATGAAATCAAAAATAACAATAAATTTTTCAGTATAGAAGTTCTCGGTAAGAGTAATGAAAAAGCTGTTAAAATGATAGATGAGATGATACAAAGTGTTTCAGATGAACACAAGAAGATTATTGACGGTTATATAAGCAGTCAAAAAGTAAAACTGGCAAACATAGAAGATCAGATAAAAGTTTTACAAAACGATAAAATGAGTGAAACCGAAAATCAAATCAACAATGTTGAACAAAATTTACAAATGCAAAAAGCAGGCGCATTAAATGATATTTTATCCGCTTTACAAAAAGAACTTAAAGAACTTACCGATATACAAAAAATTGAACTTAAAAATACACTTTTAGGCCAAAAATCTGTTATAGAATTTACTTTAAAACCGTCTAATTATAAAAATACAAGCGTAGTTTCTCAAATCATAACAAGCAAACATCCTGAAAAACCGAAAAAGCTCATAATTTTGGCGGTAGCATTATTAGCAGGCGCGATGGTCGGCGTATTTTGGGTGTTATTTACCGATTTTATGAAAAAAAGAAAAGAATTGGAAATGCCAGAAAAAACAGAAACAAGTTCGCAAGAAGTGGAACAGATTTTACAAAATTTAATAGATAAAAGAGCAGAATTTTATAAATTTTTGGATGAAAATATAGAAAAAATTCCGAATTGCGACGCTTATGATTTCAAAGATGATGAAAAAATGAAAAAACTATATGAGAAATTTTTTGCGTTTGATTATAAGGTAAGAAAAATTCTACCTTTTATCTATAAAGCTTATGGGGTTAAACTGGATGTCTGAAATTTTACTTGATAAGAGTGCATTTTTGAGCAATTTAACCAAAATCGCTCAAAAACTTGGCGGAAAAGAAAAGATAATGTTAATTGCAAAAGATAATTCTTATGGCCATGGAAGCACGCAAATAGCAGGCATCGCAAGAGAATTCGGAATAAAAAAAGCTGTCGTAAAAAGTGAAATGGAAGCGGAGCAAATTGCCGAATTTTATGATGAAATTTTAATTCTTTCACATATTCCTACAGGTTGTGAAAAACCTGATTTTTCATACGCAATCAACGATATGAGTCATTTTTCAAAAATAAAAAATGGCAGCAAAGTGCATATCAGCGTTGATACTTTGATGCATAGAAACGGAATTTTACCGGAGCAACTTGACGATGCTTTAAGACTGGTTCGCGAAAATCATCTAAATTTAGGTGGATTTTATACGCATTTCAGAGCCAGTGATGAAATCGGAAGCGATTTTTTCGTTCAACGTGAAAATTGGCGAAATTTTAAAATTTCTGCGCAAAAAAAATGTAAAAATTTAGGATTTAATGTGGTTTTTCACTCATGTAATTCTGCCGCGATTGAGCGAAGTGATGATTTCAGCGACGATTTTGCAAGGGTTGGAATGGCACAATTCGGTTATTTTCAATTTAGCGAAATTTTAGGTTTAAAGCCCGTTTTATCGCTTTATGCGGATCGCATAAGTTCGCGTTTGTTAAAAAAAGGTGAGAGAGTCGGATACGGCGGTGTTTTTGAAGCGCCTTGCGACATTTTAATCTCAACTTACGATTTAGGTTACGGTGACGGACTTTTAAGATACAATGGAAAAGGTGATTTAAGGCTTGGAAACAATGAAAAAATTCTAGGCAAAATGTCAATGGACAGTTTCGCTTCAAAAGACGCGGGCGAACGCGTTTGCGTTTTTGACGACGCAAGAGTTTGGGCAAGATTTTTTAACACTATCGAATATGAAATTTTAGTAAAACTTTCAGCGAATATCAAACGAACCGTAAAATGAAAAAGATAAAACAGAGTTTTAAAAATGTAAGGGAAATTTTAAACATCTATGATGAAAATTTAAGCGGTTATGCGGCCAGCCTAAGTTTTCACACGATTTTATCCTTACTTCCAATTTTAATGCTGTCTTTATCTATTTTTACGCAAATGCCAAGTTTTGAGAAATATTATGAAAGAATTAAACAATTTATCTTTTCAAATCTTCTTCCGACAAATCAGGACACATTTGCGAATTATATCGAGCAGTTTTTGCAAAATAGCGTAAGTCTTGGCATTACAGGGCTTGTTGCTGTAGTTTTTACATCTCTTATGTTTTTTTTGGATTTTGAAAATATTATTTCTAGAATTACAGGAGCCGAAAAACGCGGTTTTTTCCGCTCACTTAGCAGCTATTGGACGCTTATAACTTTAGCGCCTTTGGGACTTGGTTTAAGTTTTTATATAAGTGGAATTTTACAAAATTTATTAGATTCAAACGATTTTACAAAATGGATAAATTTGCTCTCAATTTTTCCTTATATTATTGTCTGGGCGATTTTTGCCGTTGTTTATTCTATCTCTATAAATCTTGAAACTAAAACAAGAAATATAATTTTGTCATCGTTTATCGCAAGTATTTTTTGGAATATTTCAAAAATTCTGTTTGTGCAATACGCGCTATACAGCAAGACTTATCTTAGCATTTACGGCTCTTTTTCCGTGCTTTTATTTTTTTTCGTATGGGTTTATATCAGTTGGATTATTTTTCTTTACGGCGTAAAAGTTTGCGTATTTTTAGATAAAAAAGATAGGCAAAACACCGAAAATAGCACACAAAATAGCAAAAAAACGGTAACGAACGCCTAAAATGGCGCAGATATTTGCCGTTAAAAATATCAAAAACGGAATATCTGTTTGATAATTCGGTAAAGCGAAATTTAAAAAATTCAGCATTGCTTCATCTAAAATTCCGCCAAATCCTAATAAATGCAGTATCACACTTAAAGGATAAAAAACTATAAAAACATATCCAAGAGGAATGACCGATATTTGCTGTGCTGTAATTATCGGGAAAAAATAATACACCGGCACATTCATACATAAAAATACATAAATATTCAGTAAAACTGTCGCTGTTATGACGCCGAAATTTTTCCAAAAATGGTGCAAAAAAATAAAAATAAAAAGCACGCCAAGGCTTGAAAAATAAAATCCTAACGAAAAAGCAAGGCTTGGAAAAATCGCAACAAGCAAAAAAATCGCAATAAAAAGAGTCATAAAATTTATGATTTTTAAATTTCTAAGAACAAAAAAGTATCCAACAGCGCACATCGCAAGAGATCGCAAAAAACTCGGCGTAAAGTCAAGTACAAAAAGATAAATCAGCAAAAAAATCATAATCATATTTGTAATGTCGATTTTAGCGCTTCTATACGGAAAATATCGGTTTTGAAAAAAGCGATAAATCGGCAAAAGCGTAATAAAAATAAAACTGAAAATTATTCCTATGTGAAATCCGCTAATTGAAACTATGTGAGCAATTCCCCAGTTTGTAACATTTGCGCGAAGTTCTTTTGACATATCTGTTGCGAAATATAGCGTAGAATAAAATTCTCTCATTTTTTCATTTTCGTGCTGAGAGACGATAAAATTTATCATTTTTTCTTTAAAATTTGTAAAAATTCCGGCTTTTTTAGAAGCGTTCAAAGACGGTAAAATTTTAAAATTCGGCATATAAAATCTTTTGCTGAGATAATCTTTAAATTTTACGTTTTTTGTAAAAACACCGATTTCTACGTTTTGATTTACACTTAAATTTGCGTCTTTTCTGCTCGTTGTATAAAATTCAAAACTGTTTGTTTTAAGTTTGATAACTTTGTAAATTTTTCCTTTTTTATTTGTTTTTTCATAAGCTTGTAAAATTTTAGCATTTAAAATTCGTGTAGGTTCGGCTTTGAAATTTTTAAAATCATAATAATGATAAGTTAAATTAGCTGCCAAAATCATTAAAATAATGCCGATAAATGCGCTAAATTGGATTTTAGAAGAAAAAAGTTCTATCTGCTTCATTTCTAAATTTTATTAAATTTATTTTAATAAGTTTATAAAATTTTTAAAAATAAGGTTGAAATTTTACAAAACCTGACAAAATTATAGATTTTAATAAAAATGTTTTAATAATTATGTTATCATTGATGATAATTTTTATAAAGGAGTGCCTATGCAGGAAACTCGTAGAAATTTTTTAAGGAAAGCCCTTAAAATAGGAACCGCAGCAAGTGCGGTAGGTGCTACTTCACTTTTGGCGAATAATAAAGAAAAAAGCCGAAATATAACAAGTGGCAATTCAAAGAAAAAAGAGGTGCTTTACTATAAAAGTGAAGCGTGGGAAAAATACTACAAAATAGTTTATTAAGGAGGTTACGGATGAGTATAGGTAGAAGATCTTTTCTAAAACTCGCTGCTCTTGGAACCGCTGCAGGTTCTGTAAGCGTTTTCGGAAATGATGAAATTTTACGCGATGCTTCACCGGATGAGATAAAAAATCCGTTTCCAAACTCAGTGAAGAAAAAAACAATCTGTTCAATTTGTTCGGCAGGTTGCGGAGTTATCGCTGAAGTAGATGAAGCAAGCAATACTTGGATTAGACAGGATATGGCGATAGATAATCCTCTTTCACAAGGAAGTCATTGCTGTAAAGGAATAGATCAAATCGATCTTACAAAATCAAAAATGCGCTTAAAATATCCGTTAAAAAAAGTAAACGGCAAATGGGAGCGTATAAGTTGGGATCAGGCAGTAGATGAAATTTCAGCAAAAATGCTTGAAGTAAGAGCTGATGACGGTCCTGACAGCGTGGAATTTTTAGGTTCTGCGAAATTCAATAACGAACAAGCCTACTATTTTCGCAAATTCGCCGCTTTTTGGGGCACAAACAATATAGATCACGTAGCACGCATTTGACATAGCGCAACAGTCGCCGGTGTGGCGAATACATGGGGTTATGGCGCGATGACAAATCACTTCGGTGATGTAACTGCAAACTCGAAAGTTTTACTTTTTATAGGTGTCAATTCAGCCGTTGCAAATCCTGTCGGCGGAATGAAGCATGCTCTTCAAGCAAGAGATAGAAACGGTGCAAAAATTATTGTTGTGGATCCTGTTTATACAAGAACCGCTGCAAAAGCGGATATGTATATAAGAATAAGACCTGGAACCGATATAGCCTTTATTTACGGCGCTTTACATATTATTTTCAAAAACGGCTGGGAAGATAAGGAAGTTATTGAAAAGCAAAGTTATGCAGTTGATGAGATAAGAAAAGAGGCTGAAAAATGGACGCCCGAAGAAACTGCAAATGTAACCGGCTGCACGGTAGAAGAGCTTGAAGAATTTACAAGATTATTTGCCACTACAAAACCTGCCACTTTATTTTGGGCTCTTGGAATCACCCAACACTCGATTGGAAGTTCAAATACAAGAATTTTATCAATTTTGCAACTTATTTTAGGAAATATGGGTGTAAAAGGCGGAGGATGCAATATCATAAGAGGACACGATAATGTTCAGGGTGCCACAGATATGAATTGTCTAGCTGACAGTTTGCCAGGATATTACGGATTGAAAGATAATGCGTGGAAACATTTTTGTGAAGGTTGGGGCGTAGATTATGAAAAATTCATAAAACGTTTCGCTGTTTCTACAAAAGAAAAAAGAGAAAAGCTTGGCGAGAATGTTGAAGGTACAAATTTCAAAGAGTATTTTTATTATAATGAAAAAGCACCGGAAGATCGTAATTGGCGAAATGAAAAAGGTTTTTCACTTGCTAAATGGTGGCAAGGTGTAAATAAAAAAGAAGATGTATTTTCAAGCGGAAATTTACGTGTGCTTTGGGTTCAAGGAACCGGAATTACTTCTATGTCGCAACAAATGGAAATAAAAGAAGCACTTGAAAAGCTTGATATGATTGTAATTGCCGAACCGTTTTTAAATGAAGTCGCTATTATGAGTGACAGAAAAGACGGAATTTATGTACTTCCTGTCTGTACGCAATTTGAAACAGAAGGTTATGTAACGGCTACAAACCGCTCGGCGCAATGGCGAACACAAGTTATTAAACCTCTTTATGAAAGTAAAGAAGATCATGAAGTTATGTTTTTATTCGCGAAAAAATTCGGTTTTTATGACGAATATGTGCGCGGTATGAAAATGGGAATCGTAAATCACGAACTAAAACAAATCAAAGACGATTTCAAATGGCCTGATGATGCCACTGATGAGATAGCAAGAAATACTCAAAGTATAGGAAACAATGGAAGAACTGCCGCTAGACTTAGAAAACATCAAGAAAACTGGCAAAATTTCGATCCGTTAACTCTTAAAGGACGAGGTCCTGTTGAGGGCGAATACTATGGACTTCCGTGGCCTTGCTGGGATGAAAAACACCCTGGAACTCCTATTCTTTATGATATAAATACGCCTTATGCGGAAGGCGGTATGGGTTTTAGAAACCGCTTCGGTTTGGAACATGACGGCGTTTCACAACTTGCAGATGCTTCAATTACGCTTCCAGGTTCAAAAGTCAAAGGCGGTTATGCTCAAATTACAAAAGAAAACATAGAAAAAATTTTAGGTATCAAACTTAGCGATGAAGAAAAAGCAAAAATGGGCGGCAGCTGGAGTACCGACTATAGCGGACTTATTGCTGAAAAATGCAGAGAAGCCGGAATCTGCCCTTATGGAAACGCAAGAGCAAGAGTAAAAGTATGGGAATTCGCAGATCAAATTCCTCATCACAGAGAGCCGATCCACTCCCCACGCCTAGATTTAGTAAAGAAATATCCTACATTTGATGATCAGGCTAAAAATTTCCGTGTAAGCGTAAAATTTAAAAGTGAGCAACAAAAAGAGGATTGGAGCAAAGATTTTCCTATTATTATAAGTTCTATGCGCCTTGTAAATTTAAGCGGTGCCGGAATGATAGAAAGAACAAGCAAATATCTCTCAGCCATTACTCCTGAAATGTTTGCACATGTAAATCCTAAACTTGCTTCATCTTACGGTATAAATGACGGTGAAATGATGTGGATAAAATCACCTCAAGGTACAAAAATAAAAGTCAAATGTATTTATTCAGAATCTGTCAGCGATGATCGTATTTGTTTGCCTTACAATTTTGCCGGAATTTTCCAAGGCGTGGATTTAAGTGATCGTTATCCGGAAGGCACTAAGCCTTATATTATCGGTGAGCCGTCAAATATAGTTACAAATTACGGCTTTGATATAGTTACGCAAATAGCCGAGTTTAACGCAGGCCTTTGCCAAATAGAAAAAGCATAAGGAGACAACTATGGCAAGAATGAAATTTTACGTTGATAACAGTAGATGTATCGCATGCTATGGATGTCAGGTCGCATGCAGTTCGGCGCACGAAGTACCAGTCGGAATAAATCGCAGGAAAGTAATTATTTTAAATGAAGGAGTTCCTGGAAAAGAGTATTCTAGCACGCTTGCATGCCAACACTGCACAGATGCGCCTTGCGCGCAGGTTTGTCCTGTAAAATGCTTTTATATTCGTGCTGACGGTATTGTTTTGCATGATAAGAAAAAATGTATAGGTTGCGGATATTGTTTATATGCTTGTCCTTTTGGTGCGCCACAATTCCCAAGAGACGGCGCTTTCGGAATAAAAGGCGAAATGGATAAATGCACAATGTGTGCAGGCGGTCCCGAAGAGACAAACTCAAAAGAAGAGCGTGAGCTTTACGGACAAAATAGAATTGCAGAAGGCAAAGTGCCGATGTGTGCAGCCATTTGCTCTACAAATGCGCTTTTAGTCGGCGATGAGGTAGAAGTTTCAAACATTATCAGAAAAAGAGTGATGCTAAAAAACAATTTCACCGCTAATAAATAACCGAAATTCCGTATAAAGCACTCACTTTATACGGAATATTTTTTAAAATACAAATTCATTCAATACAAAAATTTAAAAAATAACGCTTTTAAAAATTTAAAATTTTTGTAATTTACTTAAAAGACCGCTTGTATCGGCAAGCGACAAAACAAAATATTATAAAAATACTCTATCATTTCAAATAAAAAAACAGCTATTTTATTTTTTATAAAATTTAAATTGAAAATATAAAAAATATAATTTTTAGGTTTTCTACAAATTTAAGTTTATGTTGTTATAATGCCAAAAAATTTTGGAGTTACGATATGATAAAAATTATTAAAAGAGATGGAAGTTCAGAAAATTTTATGCCTTTTAAGATACAAGATGCGATAAAAAAGGCTTTTGAAAGTGAAAATTATGTTTTTGATGATAAAATTTATCAAGCTATTATATCTAGAATTTTACTTGACGATGAGCAAAATTTAGATGCGAACAGCACCGAAAGAAAGCAAAATTTAGAAATTTCAAATAAAAAATACAAAAATGAAAAATTTCAAAATTTAGATGATAATTTAGGAGATAATAGAAAAAATAATCAAAATTTATCTGAAAAAAATGAAAATGAAATTTCTCAAAATGATGAAACAATCCAAAATAAAAACGGCGAAATTAAAATATCAAATGATAAAAACACACAAAATTTAAAAAAAGTTTCAAATGAAAATTTATCTGAAAATCAAAATTTAAAATCTGATTTTTTTAAAGAAACCGACATTAAAAACAGTTCTATAATTTTGCAAAATGATGAAATTTCAAATCTAACCTTAAAAAAAGAAAATTCCGCAAAGTATAACGAAAGCGTGCAAAATTTAAGTGAAAAAATGCAAAATTTTATAAAATTTGAAAATCCGGAACAGACAAATGATAAAAATCAAAATTTAAAGAATGAAAAAACTGAAATTTCGTGCAAAATTTCGGTTGAAGATATTCAGGATATGATTGAAAAAGAACTTTTTAAAAGCGGGAATTTCAAGGTTTTAAAAAGTTTTATGCTTTATCGCCACACGCACAAGTTGCAAAGAGAACATATTTTGGGCTTAAATGACGATACTACTTACATAAACTCAACGCAAACAATAAGCGAATATATAAATAAAATAGACTGGCGAATTAGCGCAAACTCAAATACAAGCTATTCAAATGCTGGACTCATCAATAACACAGCCGGAAAAGTCGTGGCAAATTTTTGGCTTGACAGTGTTTATAATAAAGAAGAGGGTGCGGCGCACAGAAATGGTGATTATCATATCCATGATTTAGATTGTCTTAGCGGATATTGTGCAGGTTGGAGTTTGCGAGTTTTGTTAAATGAAGGTTTTAATGGCGTTCGCGGACGTGTCGAAAGCAAAGCGCCAAGGCATTTTTATTCCGCACTTTATCAAATGGCGAATTTTTTGGGAATTTTACAAAGCGAATGGGCGGGAGCTCAGGCATTTTCAAGTTTTGATACATATCTTGCACCTTATGTTTTTAAGGATAAACTCACTGACGAGCAGATAAAATCGGCAATTGAAAGTTTTGTCTATAATCTAAATGTGCCTGCGCGTTGGGGGCAAAGTCCATTTACAAATGTAACAGTCGATCTTACTTGCCCGGATGATTTGAAAACACAAATTCCTACTGTGGAAAACGAACATATTTTTAAAAATTTTAAAGATGATGAGCTTTTAAAAGAAGCAAAAAAGCGTGGTAAAAATTCACTTATAGAGCTTACTTACGGCGATTTTGAACCTGAGATGCAAAGAATTGTAATAGCATTTTATGAAATTTTAACGCGCGGCGATAAGTGCGGTCAACCATTTACTTTTCCGATTCCAACCGTAAATTTAACTGAAAATTTTGATTGGCGAAGTGCCGCCGCCAAGGCTATTTTCGAAAATACTGCAAAAGTAGGATCAAGTTATTTTCAAAATTTTATCGGCTCACAATATATGATTGACAAAAACGGCAAAAAGGTTTCAAATCCGAAAGCTTATAAACCTGGAGCCGTTCGCTCAATGTGTTGTAGACTTCAACTTGATTTAAGAGAGCTTTTAAAACGTGGCGGAGGTCTTTTCGGAAGTGCCGAAATGACCGGATCCATTGGCGTGGTTACAATAAATTTGGCGCGTCTTGGTTATTTGTATAAAAATGATGAAGATGCACTTTTTGCAAGACTTAATGAACTTTGTGAGCTTGCAAGCGGCACTTTGGAAAAAAAGCGTAAGTTTATAACTAAGATGTTTGAGCGCGGGCTTTATCCTTATACTAAACGATATTTAAGGAATTTCAACAATCATTTCAGCACAATCGGTATTAACGGCGCAAATGAGATGATTAAAAATTTTACGGACGATATGGAAAGTATAGCTACGCCTTTCGGACGAAAATTTGCTACTAAAATTATAGAGTTTTTGCGCGAAAAAATTAAATATTTTCAGGAACGAACCGGAAATTTATATAATCTTGAAGCAACGCCCGCCGAAGGTACAACGTATCGCTTCGCAAAAGAGGATAAAAAGCGATTTAAAGATATTATTCAAGCAGGCTTCGGCGAAAATATATATTACACAAATTCTACGCAACTGCCTGCTAATTTCACGGACGACGTATTTTTGGCGCTTGATTTGCAGGACGAACTTCAAAACAGCTATACAGGAGGAACGGTTTTTCATCTTTATATGAAAGAAAAAATTCGAAACGGTGATATTTGCGCGAATTTAGTGCGAAAAATTGTGGAAAATTATCGTTTGCCTTATATTACGATTACACCGATTTTCAGCGTTTGTCATGAGCACGGATATATCGCCGGAGAGCACGAGTTCTGTCCTGTTTGCGAACAGGAAAACAAAAAAAGCAGATGTATGGTCTATACGCGTGTTATGGGATATTATCGTCCGATTGAAAGTTTTAATACGGGCAAAATCGGCGAACATAAAGAGCGCATTTATTTTGATACGAAATAGTTTTGCGGTGAAATTTTTATAAGTAATAAAGTTTTTTGTAAAATCCGATTAATGTCAGCAATAAAAATTCAGATGATTATATGGCACAATTTTGGAGTAAATAATGAAGCCTATTTTTGATATTACGCCATTTTCGATAGTTGATTTTGAAGGTAAAATTTCAGCCGTTGTATGGTTTTGCGGATGTAATATGCGTTGCGTTTATTGCTATAACACAAAAATCATTTCAGCGACAAACGGAAAATTCGGCGCCGATGATTTGTATGAGTTTTTAAAAATGCGCCGAAATAAGCTTGACGCTGTTGTTTTTAGCGGCGGCGAATGCACGAATTGCCATGAAATTTTAGAAATTTTGAAATGCGTAAAAAATCTCGGTTTTTTAAATAAAATCGATACGAACGGCTCAAATCCTGATATTTTGGCTGAAATTTTAAAAAGAAATTTGGCGGATTTTATTTCGCTTGATTTTAAAGCCGGAAACGAAAAATTTTTTAAAATTACAAAAACAAACGGTTATGAAAATTTTATAAAAAGCCTTAAAATTTTGGTGAAAAGCGGCGTGAAATTTGAAGTCAGAACGACAATTCATAGCGATTTTTTAAACGAAACGGAAATTTCAAAAATGGCTGGAATTTTAGAAAATTACGGCTACAAAGGCGAATACTGTTTGCAAAATTTCTATGCTACTGATGAAAATTTCGGCAATCTGAAAGCACCGAAAATAAAATTTGATCCGGCAAAAATAAAATCAAATATCAAAATAAAACTGAGAAATTTTTAATTTAAAAGTAATAAAATACGCATTTTCCGATATTTTTTGTTTTTTAAATTTTGCTTAATTAAAATCAAGTAATTTAAAATTCAGGTTTAAATGAGAATTTTTAAGTCCTGAAATGCTAAAATAACTGCAAAAAAGGATAAAAATGAAAGTAACTATCACAAATAAAGATGTTGAAGTTTTAAAAAAATTTATGCTGCTTCACAGCAAAATGGCAAAAAAGCAAAAAATAACCAGTTTTTATTTGATACCTTTTGAGTTTATTTTAGTCGGCATTGTGCTTGACGCTCTTACGAAACTTGCACCTGTTTTAAGCATAACTTCTGCTATTTTGGGCATTTTATGGCTTGTGATTTTTCCAAGATTTTATAAAAAAATGTTAATTCGCCATTTGGCTGACAGCGAAAGTTTGCCTGCTTCAAGCGTTGAGATGGGTTTTAATGTTTTAAATGATGAGGTGATTTTCGGCGGCGAAAAAGAGAGCGAAAAGTTCGGTATAAATGAGCTGAATAGGCTTGTTTGTACGGGGTCAAATTTTATTTTGGCATTTGGAAAAAATTTTCATATGGTTTTACCTAAAAATTCTCAAACCGCTGAAATTTTGGAAAACTTATCGCAAAAAACGGAAATAGAGATTGAAAATATTGAAATTTCTTAGTTTGGATTAAAATTTTATACAAAAATTTATTTAGTTGAATTTTAAAGTTAAAGCGTAAATTTTTATTTTGGCAGCTTTTATTTCCAATAAAAAACTGATACTAAAGAGATTAAATTTTTACTTATTTCAGGTTAGAATTTTAAACTTTTATCACTTTAAAAAAAGTTATAAATGCTTTTAATTGCGGCAAATTTATGTTTTTCGCAATGCATTTAAATATTTCACAAAATATGATTATTTTAAAACTTTGTTCGCCGTTTAGTAAAAATATTTTTATTTTTTGCGGCGTTATTTTTTATTCTATCTTAAACTTGGAATTTTAAAATTTTTTAAAATTCTAAAATTCCTTGCAAATGCTTTAAATGAAAGCTTTTGCGATGAATTTCGCAGTATCCGTATTTTTGTATTGCTTCTATATGAGCTTTACTTCCGTAACCTTTGTTTTTTGCAAAATCATAAAATGGAAATTTTATGTCAAAATTTCGCATTACGCGATCACGGCTTACTTTTGCCAAAATACTTGCCGCCGAGACTTCTTTGATTTTATCATCGGCTTTTACCATCGTCTCAAAACCTTCGGCACCGAATTTTGAATTGCCGTCAAAAATTATTTTAACTTCAAACGGCGCAAAAAAATCCACAAGCTCATTAAGCCCGAGTTTTAAACATTTGCTAAGCCCGAATTTGTCAATTTGTGCTGCAGAAAATTTGACAATTTTATAAGTCGAGTTTTTTATAATTTCTTCATATAAAATTTCGCGTCTTTTTTCGCTTAATTTTTTACTGTCTTTAAGTCCGTCAATTTGCTTATTTAAAATACATCCTGCTATATGCAAAGGTCCCGCAAGCGGTCCTCTTCCTGCTTCATCAATTCCGCAAATTTTCATTGTTTCTCACAGACCGAGTGCAAATTCATAAAACGGCACTACTTCGCATTTTATGCCTTCTATTTCCATTGTGCCGCTGTTTGCCATACTTATGACATTTACGCGTATAATTTTTAGCGATTTACATGTATTAATTAATTTTTTAAAACGTAAAAATACAATATCGCTTGCACTGAATGGAATTATCAAAAAAGCCATATTTCGCTTTGGAATTAAAAAATCAAAATCCTTATTGTAAAAAATTTCTCCAAGTTGTGTGGCTCTAAGTTCGCAATATACGGCATTTGCAAATTTTTTATGGAAGTCTTTTTTTAAACTGAAAATTTCACCGAAATTGAAATTAGAAAAATATATTTTTTTTGCAGCTTTAAAGTCATTAAATTTCGGTATGAAATTTATTATATTTTCGTTTTCGAATCTGTATATCGCGCCATATACGCTATCTTTTGAAATTTTGAATTTTTCTTTTAATTCCGTATAAATTTTATTTATACTTAAAATTTCGCCGTTATATTTTGAAATCGCTTTCAAAATTTCTATTTCATTTTGTCTGAATGACGATTTTATGCCGATTTGCTCATTTTGTATGATTTGAAAATTTTGTAAAAATGCATTTTTTGCGCTGTTTCCACGTTGCAAAAATGTAGAAAATGCCGCATTCACATCATTTCTTCTGTCAAATAAAATAAATTCTTCAAAACTTAAAGGAAAAATTTCCAGTTGTGTAAAATTTTTAAAATTTAAATTTTTAAGGCGTGTTGTAATAAAAATATTTTCTATTTTACGGATATTTAAAATTTTATCTAAAATTTCGATTTCATCATTTAGAATTTCATTCAAATTATCAAGTCCCAAGACTGAAATTTGCGAATTTTTTTGTAAAAATTTATCTAAATCTTTCAAAATTTCACTTACATTTACGCGAAAATCGGCAAAATTAATATATAAAATTTCATCATTTTCAAATTCTAAAAGTTTGTTTATCATTATATAGCTTTTGCCGCTTCCGATTGCACCATATAATATCATGCGTCCATTTTCAAGTTTCGTTTTGCGGTTATAAAATTTTAAAATTTCCGGTTTGTTTTCGTAAAAATACTCTAAAATTTCCATAAGATTATTATAAAATTTTCCTTATTAAAAGGAAATAAAAATTTTTATTTTTATAGTATTTTTTAAGTGAAATTTTAGTATGCTTTAAAGTTCAATTTTTTAAATTAAGGTAGCGCCTTGTATTTCAAAATTTTCAAATTTTTATTTTTTATAGCCATTGTTTTGATAGCGATTTATTATACTTATCCGACAGATATTACGGATGCACAGATAAAAAATTATTGTAAAAGTTACGGCATTACGATGATTCTTACGATTGGCGGAACAAGTATAGGTATTTTTTTGGGTTTTATTTTGGCGTTTTTAAAATTTGCAAATTTTAAAATTTTAAATTTTATAATCGATGAATATATTGATATCATTCGTGGAACTCCGATTGTAATTCAACTTATGATTTTTGTTTTTGTTATTTTTGCAAGTTGGACGAACAATATTGCGGCTGCGGTTTTTGCACTCGGTTTAAACAGCTCGGCTTATGTAGCTGAAATAGTGCGAAGCGGTATAAACAGTATAGATAAAGGTCAAATGGAAGCTGCGCGTGCGATGGGTTTGAATTATACAACTTCGATGAGAAAGATTGTTTTTCCGCAAGCTATAAAAAATATCCTGCCTGCTTTGGCTAACGAATTTATAAGCCTTTTTAAAGAAACTTCAGTTGTTGGAATGGTGGCAATTACCGATCTTACGTTTTTTTCAAAAAGTTTGCAGGCGACGTTATATACGGTTCAGCCGATACTTTTCGCTGCTGTTATTTATTATGTGAGTGTAAAATTTTTCACGCTTTTGGTAAAATTACTTGAAAAAAGGCTGAACAGAAATGATTGAAATTCAAAATTTAACTAAAAGTTACGGGTCTCTTTTAGTTTTAGATAATATATCAAAAAAAATTCATAACGGAAATATTGTAGCCATTATAGGTCCAAGCGGCGGTGGAAAAAGCACATTTTTACGCTGCTTGAATTTACTGGAAATTCCTGATGGCGGTAAAATAATCATAAACGGCGAAGATATAACAAATAAAAAAACAGATATAAATAAAGTTCGTCAAAAAGTCGGTATGGTTTTTCAACATTTCAATCTTTTTGCAAATAAAAATGTGCTTGAAAATTTAACTTTAGCTCCTATAATGACCGGTATTTTGACACGCAAAGAAGCTGATAAAAAAGCCGAAAGTTTACTTGAAAGAGTAGGGTTGCTGGATAAAATAAATTATTTTCCACACAAACTTTCAGGCGGTCAAAAACAAAGAATTGCAATAGCAAGAAGCTTAATGATGAATCCTGATGTTATTTTATTTGACGAGCCTACATCAGCTCTTGATCCGGAAATGATAGGAGAAGTGCTGACTTTGATGAAAGATGTCGCAAGAGACGGTCTTACAATGCTTGTTGTAACGCATGAAATGGGATTTGCAAGAAATGTCGCAAACCGCATATTTTTCATGGAAAAGGGCAAAATCGCAGTTGACGATACGCCGAAAAATGTTTTTGAAAATCCGCAAAATACAAGATTAAAAGAGTTTTTAAATAAAATTTTAAATCACTGATGAAAGGATTGAAAATGAAAAAATTTTTTAAAATTTTAAGTTGCTTTATGCTGATTTTTACTTTTGCAAACGCGAAAGATTTTACAAAAGATACTCTAATAGTGGGCACAAATGCTACATATCCGCCATTTGAGTTTTTAGACGACAAATCGGAAGTTACAGGTTTTGATTTTGATCTTATGGCTGAACTCAGCAAACGAATCGGTTTTAAATATGAAGTTTTAAATATGAGTTTTGACGGACTTATTCCTGCTTTAAAATCAGGAAAAATCGATATCGCGGCAGCTGCTATGAGCGCGACTCCGGCCAGAAAAAAAGCGGTTGATTTTTCTAATGCTTATTATTTCACTGAAAATTTGTTTTTAAAACACAAAGATAACACAGATATCACAAAAATAGATGATTTAAACGGCAAAAAAATCGGTGTGCAACTTGGAACAGTGCAAGAGATGGCGGCAAAAGAATTAAATGGCGTTGATGTTAGCGCAAGCGAAGATATTTTTGTAGCGATAATGTCTTTAAAAAATAAAAAAGTCGATGCCGTGCTTGTAGATAGTTCAATCGGATACAGTTATTTGAAGAAAAATCCGGATTTGGTTGAATTTGCGAAAGTTCCTGACGGAAGTGAAGGTTTCTCTTTGGCGTTTGACAAAAATAAATATCCGGATCTCATAGAAAAGATAAATGTTGAAATTGAAAATATGAAAAAAGACGGCACTTTTGATAAAATTTTAGAAAAATACGATTTAAAATAAGGCATAAAAATGAGAAAATTTTGGATTTTTTTGGCTATTTTTGCTGTTTTTTGGGCTAGTGCTGCAAATGCAACCGATGAAAGACACTGGAAATTTAAAAAATTTGAAAACGGCAGACTTGTTTTTAAAACAAACAAACGAAATTTCAAATGCGTTTTAAAAGATCTGAAATTTATCTTATATACTGCAAAGCCTGAGTGTTTCGATGATCCCAAAAAGGCTAAAAATTTGCAGGAAGATTACGATAAAATGATTGAACAAAAATTAGGCAAGCTACAAAAATATAATGTTTTAGTGCAAGGCGATGGAAATGAATTCCGCGTTTGCGATCTTGGTGAAACGGTAGCAAAAAATTTAATAGAAAGCGGCTTGGCTGTTTCTGATAGAACAGATTTTGACAAAGAATCAAAAAAAGCGCGCGAAAAAAATGCCGGAATTTTTAATGAAAAAATACTTCATATCACAAAATGTGTGCTTGGCGAAAATGACGGAAATATAAAAGACGCTTTGAAAAATGAGTGAAATTTACGCTTTAAGCGATGATTTTTTCACGCCTGAAGATGTGATTGTAAAATCTATCCATGAAATTTTGGATAACGGCGTAAAATTTGTGCAATTTCGCAGTAAGAAAAAAGAAAAAAACGAAAAAATCATAAGCGAGCTTATAAGACTTTGCGATGATTATCACGCTTATTTAATAATAAACGATGATGCGCTTTTGGCGCGAAAACTTGGAGCGCACGGTGTTCATATCGGAAAAGATGACGGATCTATCATAAAAGCGCGCGAAATTTTAGGCGAAAATAAAATTATCGGCGTAAGTTGTTATGATGATTTAACGTTAGCTTTAAACGCACAGCAAAACGGTGCAAGTTACGCGGCATTCGGCGCTGTTTTTAAAAGTCCTACAAAAAAGGATGCTAGAATTTGCAATCACGACGTTTTAAAAAAAGCCGCAGAAATTTTAAAAATTCCAACTTGTGTAATTGGCGGAATAAACGCCGGAAATTTGCGTCAAATTTTGAAATTTCATCCGAATTTCGTGGCGATTGTAAGTGCGCTGTATCATCCGCGCTCAATAACCGAAAATTTAAAAAATCTACAAAGGATAATTAATGAGTATAATTGATGCCGTGATTTTAGGCATTGTTGAAGGTTTGACCGAATTTTTACCGGTCAGTTCAACCGGACATTTGATTTTAACGGCCGGACTTTTAAATTTAGAGCAAACAGACACTCTAAAATGCTTTGAAGTTGTAATTCAGTTAGGATCGATTTTAGCTGTCGTTTTTACATTTTTTGAAAGACTTAAACGCGATAAACAATTATGGATTAAGCTTATCATAGGTTTTTTACCGACAGCTGCTATCGGATATTTGTTATACTCGCACATCAAGTCTCTTTTCAGTCAAAATGTTGTAGTTTATATGCTGATTATCTGGGGTGTTATTTTTATTGTAGTTGAGCTTTTACGTAAAAAAAATCCGCCTGAAAACGAAATTTTAACTTTGGATGGGATTAGCTATAAACAAGCTTTTTTTATAGGTTTATCACAATGCTTTGCAATGGTTCCCGGAACTTCAAGAAGCGGCGCGACTATAATCGCAGGACTTTTAAGCGGACTTAATAGACAAACAGCTGCGGCATTCAGCTTTTTGCTTGCGGTTCCTACGATGTTTGCAGCGACTTTTTACGATACTTACAAAAACCGCGAAATTTTTGCAGCAAATATGGATAATATCCAGCTTTTTTTGTTAGGCGGTTTTGTAGCGTTTTTAGTAGCGCTTTTTGCTATAAAAATGTTTTTAAAATTTGTCAGCAGGTTTGATTATATTCCTTTTGGAATTTATAGAATTTTGGTTGCATTTGCATTTATGTTTTTTGTCTTATAAAATTTATCATCTGATTAAATTTATCAAATTATATTAAGCTTAAAAAGTGCCTGTATAGTTGTGTTTGATTGTAAAATTTATCAGTTAGCTTAAAAATATTGAATTAATGTTTAAAAGTTAAATAAATTTTAAGCTTAGCCATCATAATAGTGTGATAAAATGCTACAACTATTATGAAAGGATGACAAAATGCTAAAAAGATTTATTTTTTTATTGCTAATTTGCAGTTGTTTTGCTTTTGGTTCCACTCTCGAAGAGATTAAACAATCAAAAGTAATAAAAATAGGCGTTCGTCTAAATTTACCGCCATTTAGCAATCAAAATGAGCATGGCGAATTTGAAGGTTTTGAAATTTCACTTGCAAAAGCTATAGGCGCCAGTATTTTAGGCAAAAACGGTGAAATTCAGCTCGTAGGGCTAAATGCAAAAGATAGAATTCCATATCTTCAAAACGGAACAGTTGATTTGATATTGGCAAACTTCAGCAAAACGGAAGAACGCGCTAAAAGTGTAGATTTTGCTACACCGTATCTTTCAAATACGCAAGGAATTTTGACAAAAAAATCTGAAAATATCAGAAGTATTTCGCAACTTGCAGGCAAAAAGATACTATTTATCAAAGGAACTACGACAGATGATTATCTAAAAGCAAATGCTGCAAAATTAGGCATCACTCCGGTTGAATGTCAAAGCGTAAATAAATGTTTTCAAAGTCTGCAAAAAGGCGAAGCTGACGGTTATATGCATACAAGCATTCTGATAGCGTTTTTGCAACTTTTGGATGACAATATTGAAATGGGAATACAAAATATAGGTAGTATAGAATTTATTTGTCCGGGTGTGAAAAAGGGAAATGAAGCACTTTTGGAAGCTGTGAATGCAAGTATATACAATCTTAGCAAGAGCAATTTTTTTAAAGATGCCTACAATAATACATTCGAGCCTTTCTATAAAGGAACTGTCGAGCGAAAATATCTGCTTTTGGATGATTTGTATCGTTTGATGTTTAATTAAATGTTGCAGGTTTAGCCACTGTTTTGTGGCTAAACCTTTTAAATTCCAATTCAAATAATTATTTTTATAAAATATGATATAAGTCTTTACAATCTTTTTTCATTATAATTTAAACTCACACTCTTTTTTACTATCAGAATAAATTTCCGCTATTTATTTATATTTCACCACCAAACTTACTTATTTTTACACTCGCTCATCATTAAAATTCTTATCTGTTTTATAATTTTATTTACTGTATTTCTAAAAATATTACAAATTTCAGCTATTTTTACTGTTTTTATATCTAAACAAAAAATATCTTAAAATTTCTCTAAATTCAGCTTCTGAAATTTCCAAACGATAAATATACTTATTTTTTAAAGCTTATTTATTGGAGATCAGGTTGTATTGAGATTTGTTTTTTATTATACTGTCAGTTTAAATTTCAGGTTTTAATACTTTTATATCAAAAATTTATTTTAAAATATTTTGACGCGGTATTTTAAAAAATAGTGTAGTAGTCAAAATTTATCAAATAAAAATAAAACCTAGAATTTAAACTAGTGGAAATTTTATAAATTTAACTACTAAATATCAAAATTTTTTAAAAATCCGTTTTTATCTTTAACGGTTTTAATAAAACCGAATCTTAATTTTGTTTGTCGAAATTTCAATAAAATTAAATTTCAATCAGGTTTGTCATATTTATTAAAATTTTTGCAATTTTTTCCACAGCCGCATCCGCAATCTTTCTTTGCAAAAACTTTATAAAAATAAAAAATTACACCAAAAATTGCAAACGTTAAAATTAAAATTTCAAAAATTTCCAAAATAAATTCCTTATAATGAAAATAAAATTCGTCCGAAAAGCGCCATTATATAAGCAACAATGCTTGTAAAAATAAATAAAAGTGCAAGATATTTCAGACCACCGGCTTCTCTTGCAAAGACGACACTTGCCGCCAGACAAGGATTGTAAAACATCACAAAAAGCAGATATGCTACGGCGGTGCTAAGCGGAATTTGCGATTTGATCACACCTGTCAGACTCTTACTGTTTTCGTCCTGATCGCCAAGCGAATATAAAACTCCCATCGTCGAAATCATAACTTCTTTTGCCGCAAGTCCGCTTACTAGCGAAACGCTAAGCCGCCAATCAAATCCAAGCGGCGCAAAAATCGGTTCCAAAGCTTTTCCGGCTTTACCAAGATAACTGTTCTGTAAAAGCGCATTCGATTTTTCAAATTCCAGGGTTTCCTTTTTGGATATATCTTGCGTAAGTGCGATTTGCTCATCAAATTTAGCCGCGATTTGCTCGTTTTTCGGATACATATTTGAAAACCAGATCAGCACGCTTGCAGCAAGTATGAAAGTACCCGCTTTTTTTAAGTACATTTTTGCTTTATTTGCGATCATAAACCATACAAGGCGCCAGTTTGGAATGCGGTATTTCGGCATTTCCATAACAAATGGCTCATCTTTGCCGCGAAATACTATAACGCGTAAAAATTTTGCACACGCAAGTCCTACAATCGCACCGAAAATATAAATCGCAAAAAGCCAATTTCCGGCTTCTTCTTTTGGTGCAAAAGCTCCGATAAAAAGCACATAAACAGGAAGTCTTGCTCCGCAACTCATAAAATTTATGATAAAAAGTGTTAAAAGTCTGTCTTTTTCGTTTTTAAGTGTGCGCGTTGCCATAAATGCGGGCACAGAACAGCCAAAACCTGTTACAAGAGGTATAAAACTTTTGCCATGAAGCCCGAATTTATGAAAAAATCCGTCCAATAAAAACGCCACTCTTGACATATATCCGGTTGTTTCAAGGAGTGAAATTCCAAAAAACAGAATTAAAATATTCGGTAAAAAAAGAAGCACTGAACCGACGCCGCCTATAATTCCATCACAAATAAGGCTTGAAAGAGTTTCATTTGAGATATGAGTGGCAACGCTTTGACTAATGGCCGCAAACAGCGCCTCGATATAATCCATCGGAATTGATCCTAAAGTGAAAGTCAGCTGAAAAAGTACCCACATTAAAAATAAAAAAATCGGTAAGCCAAGATATTTGTTAATTAAAATTTTATCGATTTTAGCTGTATTATTCGGCTTTTTCGGTTTTTCATATATCACGGCTTCCGTTATCACACCATTTACAAAAGACGCTGTGTCGTCCATAAAAATTTCTTTTAAATTTTGATTGTCATATCCTTTATAAAGGCGCTCTTTTGCACTTTTAAGAAGTGTTAAAAGTTCTAAAAAAATCGCTTTGTCGTGCAAAAAAGCGTAAATTTCATCATCTCCAAAAAGCAGCTTTTTAGATATTTGGCGATTCGTAAAACCAAGAGATTTTATGTTTTCATCGTTTTTTGTATCCAGAAATTCGCTCAATTTTGAAATTTCGTTTTCTATCAAATCACCGTAAATCCGCTTATTTATCGCAAAATCTTTCTCACAGGTATTAACAAGCAGCGCTAAAAAATCGTGCAGATTTTTCTGTTTTTGCGCTGAAATTAAGATAACAGGGATATTTAAAAGACTTTGCATTTTTTCAGTGTCGATTTTTATGCCCTCATTTTCGGCTTCATCACTCATATTTAAGGCTAAAACGATTTTTTTATTTGTCTCCATAAGCTCAGCGCTTAGTAATAAATTTCGCTCCAAATTTGTGGAATCTGCAATATTTACGATTAAATCGTATTCGCCGTTTTCCAAAAAATTTCGTGTGATTTTTTCCTCTTTTGAGTAGCCATGAAGCGAATAAGTACCGGGCAAATCTATTATTTTGATTTTATAATTTTCAAAAACAAGCGCGGCTTCGGCTTTTTCAACTGTTACGCCTGCGAAGTTTCCAACATGCATATTTGCTTTGCAAATCGTATTTACAAGCAGACTTTTTCCGACATTCGGTTGACCGACAAACGCTACTTTAAGCGTTTTCATTTGCTCTGCTTACTCTGATTTTTTCCGCTTCATTTTTGCGTAAAATCACACAACTGCGGTCAATTTGAATTTCGATTGTAGAACCTTTAAGAGTTGATTTAAGCTTTTTTATTTTTTTTCCGGGATTTAGCCCGAAGCTAAAAAATCTTTGGCGCAGATTGTCGTCTATTTCAAAATTTTCAATTACGGCTCTTTCTCCATCTCTTATTTCATTAAGTGTCATTTTTTGCCTTTTTTTGCAAAATTATATAAAATTTTTGCTTAAAATAAAAGTCATTATCAAAAAATAATGAATTTTGCGAAAATTAAAAATTTAAGTTAAAAGAAATTTAAATCTTGCAAATAGGCTTTAAATTGTAATTTTAGAGCTTAAAATAAGTATATTTTAAATTTTTCGGTTTAAATAAAAAAAAAATGATAAATATAAAAACTTATAAAAAGTTTTGTTTTTAGCATAAGATAATTCCTGCAAAACATAAAATAACATTATTTTAAATATTAAAAATAACTGAAATTTTTGGCAAAAAGCTTAATTCAACCGCTTTAAAAAAACAGCGCTAAAATTTCGGCGGCTAATGTTTTATAGCAAAACACAAAAGACCAGTTGTACAAAAGGTAAAAAATAAATTTAAAAAGCTTTTAATACTGTAAATTGAATAATTAAAAATTCAAATTTTTATTAAAAATAATGAAAATTTTTAAAGTAGGCTTTTTATATCTTTTTCTATGATATTTTTTGATGTAAGACCTATGTATTTTTTAACGATTTTGCCGTCTTTATCAAATAAAAAAGTTGCCGGAACACCGTAAATTCCGCCGACTGCATTTGAAAAGTAATCAACCGATTTTGGTGAAGAAATCGTAAGAAAATCAACTCCTTTTTCTTTTAAAATTTTCATATCTTTGTCAAATCCTTGCGAATTTCCCATAATTCCTATAAATTTCACATTTTTAAATTTCTTGCCAAGTTCAATCAGACTTGGTACTTGTTCGCTGCACGCACCGCACGTAGCAGAAAAGAAAAAAACTACAAATGGCGAGTTTTGCCCTTTTATTTTAAGTTTGCCGCTTTCATAAACTGTGTCAATTCCTACAGGATCGTTGATTGACATATGGTGATTTTCATTTTGACAACCGCTGAAAATCGTCAAAAATATTGACAAAATAATCAGTTTTTTCATCTTATTCCTTTTAAAATTTCATTAAACTTCAGTCTTATTTTGCTCATTTTTTAAATTTTGGATTCTATCCAGTTTGCCATGTTTTAGCCAAATAATTTTGTCGCCAAATCGTCCAAGATATGGATTGTGCGTGATTAAAATCAATGTTTTGCCTTCTTTTTTAAGATTTTTAAAAATTTCAAGCACAATCTGCTCATTTTTTTCGTCCAAATTTCCTGTCGGTTCGTCAGCAATTATAATATCAGGCTCATTTATAAGAGCTCTTGCAATACAAACGCGCTGTTGTTCGCCACCGCTCAGCTCGTTTGGTAAATGATTTATGCGTTCTTTTAAGCCGACTTTTTCGAGCGTATTTTTTGCGCTTTCTTCGTCGATACTACTGTGAAAATATTGATTTATCATCACATTCTCAAGCGCGCTGAGATAACTTACAAGATGAAATTCCTGAAAAATAAGCCCGATTTTTTCGCGCCTGAAACGTAAAATTTCATCTTTATTCAAGCTATTGGCTTTTACTCCGGCGATTTCGTAAATGCCGCTACTTACGTGATCCATTAAGCTTAAAATATTTACCAGAGTGCTTTTTCCTGCCCCGCTTGGTCCCATTATGCTTACCCATTCGCCACTATTTACGCTAAAACTTATATCATCAAGCGCCGCTACATCGCCAAAATACTTTGAAATTCCATCACATTTTAAAATTTCCACTACTCACCTCTTAATAAATTTGCGATATTTTTGCTAAGAGCATTTTTGATCGGATAATAAGAAGCCGCTAATGCACAAAATACGCTTACAAATACCGCTAAAACAATGCTGATTAACCTAAAACCAATGCTTGAACCAAATAAAATTTGTCCTAAAATTTGTGCCAAAGCAAAACCGCCGAATGCCCCTAGCAGAGCACCTAAAAATGATACGACTAAAATTTCAACACCCAAAAATGAGACAATGTTTTTCTTGCTTGCGCCAAGCGCTCTTAAAAGCGCTATTTCTTTTTGACGAGAGATCATAACCTGACTAAGGCTTGTATTTACGCAAACCGAAGTTATGATTAAAATCACAATGCTTACAAGTGCCATCAAAAGTTTTATTTTTTCTAAAATAATTTCATTTGTTTTTGAAATTTTATTTATAACTTCAAAGGCGATGTTTTTGTCGCTTACTCTTTGAAGAGTTTTTGAAATTTCATTAATATCTCCACCGCAAATCGCGTTTGCGTAGTTTATAACGCCTTGTTTATTGAGAATTTTTTGAGCCAAACTTAGCGAAGCGATAACCATTTTATCCTCTTTTTCGCCGTCAAATACGATAGCGCGCACTTTTACTTTATATGTTTGATTTTGCCCGCTAATGCTGATTTCAAGCTCATCTCCAAGCTTTATATCGGCGATTTTTGCAAGATTTTCGCCTATTAAAACGTTTCTATCATCAAAGTCAAAGTTGGAAATTTTTCCCTCTTTAATTTCTAAAAACGGCATAATTTTTGAAAGTGATGAAAACTTCGTTCCCATCATAATCGCACTTGTTTTTCCAAGACTTACGGAGCCGAAAAGATATTTGTTTGACGTCTTTAAAATTTGCATATTTTCAAATTTCTTTTCCAATGTTTTTTCGTCGATATAATGTCCGTTTTTAGGCGTTATTACTACATTTGCACCATAATTGTTGAGTTCTTCGCTTACTTTTGATTCGATGTCCGCATAGACATTTACAAATGCCGCCAAAACCATAGCCCCTATAAAAATGGAAGTAAAAATTAAAATAGTGCGTGCGCCGCTATTTATAATACTTTTAAATACTACTTTTTTGAAAAAATTATTTGCCATGAAACACCTCGGCAGGAAGCAAATTCAAAATGTTTTTAAGGGCTAAAATAGAGCCTAAAATACAAATTAAAATTCCAAAAATTACGCTTAAAACAAACGCTGTGAAGCTCACGCCGATAAAATCGGCAAAAAGTTTATAACCTATTACAAAAGAGAGTAGGTATCCGAACAAAGCACCAAAAATGCCGGAAATTATGCCTATAATGACATTTTTGCAGCAAAATTCCAAAAATATGAAAATATTTTTTGCACCCAATGCTTTTAAAAGTCCTATCTCTTTTTTACGTATTAAAATTTCACCGTTTGTTAAGCTTGTGATACAAAGTGCAGAAATAATCAGCGCTAAAATCGTAACTATACTCATTAAATTCTGTATTTTTTTTGTGATTTCGCTTTGCACTCCTGAAACGCTTAAAACTACCTTTGCAATGCTGCCTGGCACACTATCTTCGATTTGATAAGCAATAGAACCTGCATATGCCGAGCAATACCAGGTATCATATTCTAAGCTGTCAAGGCTATCAAGATTTCTGCGCGCTTTTACGGAAAGATCGTTTTCCGGGATTGTCATTGCGCTGATTTCAGCTTTTCCATATAAATTTTCTTTATTTGAAAGTTTTTGAACAAGTTTTAAGTTGGCAATCACCTTACCGCTAGCTTCATCACCGCCTTTTAAAATTCCTACAATTTTTGCGTTTTCTCTGTTTTGTTCGAAATTTAAAACAACATTGTCACCGACGTTTAACTTAAGTCTATTCGCTAATTTTTCGCCAACCATTATTTCATCTATTTTTTCATCGTTTGGAAATAAACCGTTGACAAACCAAAAAGGATAAAGATTAATTACCCCCGTTTTAAAGGTAGGATCGTCTGCAAGTTTTATATTTTTATCAAAATAAGTGCCTGTTATTTGCACTTTTTCGTTATTTATAAAGCCTGAAATTTCTAAAAACGGCGCAAAAGCCAATATGTTGTTTTGCCAAAAAATTTCTTTTATAAGGTGTAAATCGTTTTCATTCAGATAATCTTCATTGGCAAGAGGCATAAAATTTCGTCCTGAAATTTCGATATTTAAAGAGGAACTTTTTGGAAGCATTACGATATTCGAGCCGTAACTTCTTAATTCATTTGCGACTTTGTTGCCGATATTCAGTGTGATATTAAGCATACATGCTATAAGCGCCGTCGATAAAAAAATCGTCAAAAACATAAGAAAATTTTTTGAGTGAGTGAGTGATTTTTTTACCATAAGCAAAAACATATTTTTCATTTTTTATCCCCGTTTTGCAAATTTTTGGTGCCCATTTCGTCTGTGTTTTGTAATGGCGTATCAACACCTGAAATTTCACCGTTTATAGTGATAAATTTTTCAGGATTATCTTCGAATTCGGCTAAATTTCGCTCGTTTTCAAAAAAATATGTTCTGCCGTAATATAAATATCTGAATTTGGAGTCATTTTTGATTTTTTTATGACTTACAGGATCAATTACAGTTTTCTCAACTGTCTTTGTAAAAAATCCTGCACCGTCTTCTATCTCTTTTAGAGAAACTTTCAATGTTTTCCCGTCATATTCATAATTCATAGGAATCGGATTGCAACCGCCGGCTTTTCCGACAGTCGGTAAAAAAATACGCACATTACATGATATGCAAATGAGCTCACCACCTTTCAGCAAATATCCCATATCGCCACAAATGCTGCACGCATCAAAAACCATAACCGGGGCAAGTTTGTCTTTAAAACGGTTGATTATAAAAAATCGCACCTCCTTGCCTTCATCTGTAACATAGGCAAAGCGATGAAGTTTATTATCAAGTGCTATTTTTGCATCAAACTCAAAATATCCGTTTTTTGGCGAAACCTCTACTGAATCAGTGATTTTAAGCGGAGCCGATTCTATTTTTATATAGTAGACAAAAATGGCACAGATTGTGAAATTTAAAATTATCATGCAGATTAGAAAATTTTTTGCCAGATGTCGTAACTGCTCGTTTTGGCGAAATTTGACAATATCTGTTCTTGAAATTTTTTTAGGACGTGAAATGAAAAAATATATTGCCAAAACAATACTGAAACAAGCAAAAACAAACGGCAAAAAAAGATTGAAATATGTTATTTTTGCTACAATTGAAAGTAGCCAGGAATGAGTTAAAATTACGCCGTTTTGCATAAAAGATAAAAATAGACTTGCAATTCTATCAGTAAATATAAACATAATTCCTAAAATGCTTATAGTTATCATTACAGCGCGATTTACGCGAAATTTTACAAAATTTATCGCTTTAAAAACAAGTGCTAAAATAACGAAAGCTAAAATACAGAAAAATAGATTTTTAAGGCTTAAAGTATCTAAAATTTCACCTGAGAAAATTTTAAAATTTGCGCTTATATTTGCATAAATATAACCGAAGCTAAGCCCTAAAACCAAATAAACCATAAAATGAAAATAAAAATTTTTAAATTTTAAGCAAAACGGTAAAATAAGTATAAAAATTATAGCCAAACTATCTAAAATCGGTAGATTCGAAGTGCCGCTAAGCGCTTTTTGATTTAAAAAATGTACGAAAATTCCAAGAAAAATTCCGCCGAAAAACGGCAGAAAATTCACCTTAAAAAATTCGCGCAAACTAAACAAAGCCGCTAAAAAAGTACCGCCAAAAAGTGCAAGCAGTGTATTTGAAAAATATAATGTCATCTTTTACCTAAAATTAAAAAATTTCGGTCAAATTTTGAAAATTCAAAATTTGACCTTAAAATTTCTACTCTTTCGGAGTGCCTGTGTATTTGAATTTGTAATTAACTTCAAAATTATCCCACCATTTGCCTACACCGGTGGCTTTATCGGCGTGTCTTCCAAAGCCTTGTGTTGAAGGATTATAAATTTTATAAGTAAGCTCATAATTTCCAACGCCGCCATCCATTTTTATGTTTGCACCGTAGTGTGGACCATCACTTGCTACCATCGGCATAAAATTTCCCTCTTTAATTTTGCCGTTATCGGTATTTTTTAGTGTATAAGCGATTTTCAGATAAGGTATCCATTCGCCTGCTGCAAAACCGTTCGGATTGCCTTCAATCGCGTGAATGTCTGCTTCAAGGTGAATATCCGCCAAGCTTGGTGCTAAATCAATTCCTTTCGGTTCCATATCAATCGGTTGTAAATAAACAGCTGCTATTTCCATACCGTTTTTTTCAATCGGCTCACCGATAGGAACTTCACCGGCATTCGCACCTATAGCTAAAACTGCAGCCGCAGCCGCACCTAAAAAAATATTTTTCATATCTTCTCCTTTATTAAATTGATTTTTCTCTTTTTTTGATAATCAAAATTCCAACAATTAATGCCAACACCATTAAAATTTGAGGAATTAAGCTTTGCACGTAAGGATAAATGCCAAGCCACGTAATTGTAGGCATAGAATGGATAATCGTAGGCACAAAAACTTTGCCTTCCACTAGTTCCATTACACCTTTTCCTGTAAAAACAATAGCCATATAAAAAATGATCGCTGAAGTTGCGATAAAAAACGCGCGAAGCGGAATTTTGATTGAAAACGCCTTAAATATGATAAATAAAACAGCTAAAACAATACAACCTAGTAAAAAACCGTAAATTATCATATTTATTGCGCCGATTTTTTGCGCGTCAAAAATAAGCGCTTGATAAAATAGCACCGTTTCCGCACCTTCTCTATAAACAGCCAAAAATGAAACCCACCAAAGTGCTGTTTTATCGCCTTTGCTAAGACTTTGCGAAATTTTACCTTTAATGTATCTATTCCATTTTTTGGCTCCAGCATTAGATAAAAGCCAAAAACCTACATAAAATAGCAGAATTACGGCAATTAACATCGTAGCGCCTTCTAAAATTTCTCTACTTTGAGCAGCATTTGTAAATAATAAATTTACGACCCACGCCGTAAAAAAGCTAAGCAATACGGCAATTCCAACAGATGAATATACGATGCCAAGCTTATTTGAGTTTTGTGTTTTTATAAGATATGCAACTACGGCTGCAACGATTATAAGTGCTTCCAAACCTTCGCGTAAAATAATCGTAAGCGCTAATAAAAATAAATTTATAGGACTTGAGTTTTTGCCGGCTTTTTCCGCACTGATTTCAAGCTGATCAAAAAGTTTTGCTTGTGCGTTTCTTATTTTATCGACACCTGCATTATTTTGCACAAGTGAAGCGATAGCTGAAAAACTAGCCTCCGTTTCAAGTTTCAAATTATTATCTATAGCGCCTATTTTAACTTCCATTCCGCTTGCTTCATACTCATCGAAATATATATCTTGCGCTAAATTTACGGCTTTTTTTATCTCGCCGTTTTTGTAAAGTTCCAAAACTTCCGCCATTTGCGTTTTGATATTTTCTATAACTTTTGTAAAATCAACATCGTCGTTCTCATAGTCCGCATTTTCCACCAAATTTTTCGGCGCAATTTCATATGAATTTTCAGGAAGCTTTGAAACGGCGATTTTTATGAGGTCATCAGCATCTTTTACATGCATTTTAAAACTTTCATCTGAAAGTGTGATATTTTTTGAAATTATATTGCCTAAAATTTGTTGAATCATTGCGTCGATATTTTGTCCTACATATTGACGAACAGCTATTTCAAGCTTTTTATTTCTATAAATTTCAAATTTGATTTTGTTTATCGAAGCTATTAGATTTTCTCTGTCTTTTGTATCATAGAAATTTTTTGCGTTTTGAAATTCGTCTGAAATTTCTATATATATCGAATTCCATGGATTTGCCGCATTTTGTGCGGTAAAATTTGCTGAATTTCCCATATCGTTAACGGTATTTATAGATTTTTCTTCATTTTTATTGTAAGAATCCGTTTTATTTAAAGTATTTGAGCTTGTAAAATTATTGCCGTTGTTTTCCACGCCTGAAATAGTGCTGCTATTTGCTGCATTTGACGCTGATAAACCGCCGTCGTGTGACTTCTCAGCTACAAGTTTAGTTCCATTTTCGATAAGTGGCATAATTTCATCAATTTGACTTAATAAATTATTGATTAAAACTTGCACTGTAGCGATATCTTTTCCGCTTTTGATCGCTTTTCTTATATCACCGAATTGTTTTTCCATCAGATATGTCTTTTTTTGACCAAGATTTATGCGAATACCTGCTTCCAAATTTTCAAAATGCCCAAAATAAGCCTCTTGAACCAATTCTTTTGCGCGTTCGGTGTTTCCTGATTTATATTCATTCAAACTTTGAAAAAATTTATCTTTTATAGCTGAATTTTCTGCATTATAGTCTGCACCGAAAAGCCAAAGAGGAAATAAAAATAGTAAAAAAATATTTGTAATCTTCATAATCATTCTCATTATTTTAAAAATTTTTGGTGCATTATAAGTAATTTTAGTTTAAAATAAAATAAAAGTCATTATCAGAATAAAAATGATTATGAAAAAATTAGGTGAAATTTAATATTTTTGAGGATTGAAATAATTGTTTATGGAAATTTTTATATTTTTAAAATATGAAAATTATTTTAAAATTTATAGTTTTCAACAAGAAAAAATATAAAAATTAAAATAAAAACGGCAAATTAAATTTGTAAAATTCAGGCGATTAAGAAAATTATTAAAATTAATTAATGCTTAAAATATAAGCTGAAAAAAATTAAATAAATTACATAAAAAGTTTATTATATTTGGTAATTTGAAGTTTTTAAATAATGAATTTCAGATAAATATTTTGTATCAATTTTATGCTGAAAAATTATTCTGATTTTAAAAAAGTGCAGCGTAAAATTTAGAATTGTTTTGATAAAATTTTAAAAAAATGAATTTATCTTTAGCATATGCTCTGATAATTAAAATTTTATGCTATTTTAATGCCGAATTTCAAAAGTTCTTTTGGCAAAAAATCATCTATATTATTTATTTCATTATTTCCTATTTCTATTAAATTAAGTCCGTTTTGTTTATAAAGTTGCTGTTTATATTGTTTTCTGTTTAGATATTTTTCATCTTCCAAGCCCCAAAATTCTATATAAACTTTGCCTTGCGGAATGTAAAAATCACAATACATTTCTTCTTTTATAGGAACCGATTTTTCGTAAGCATAAGTTACAAATTCGCTATAAAGCCAGTCTGCGATAATAACTTCGGCTCTGCTTCTTACATAATGCCCGTCTTTTGTGCGATATTCGGCTTTAAATTTTGTGCGAAAATCATTTTCATCTTTATTTTCAACTTGTTCGCTTTGCGGTTTAAGACTTTTTATAAATAATTCATTATTTAAAATTTCTTCATTCCAGGCTACATAATCGTTTCCCATATATTTTTTTTGGATTCCGCCGTTTATTTGTCCTTTTTTTGTTACTGTATAACCGCAATCACTTTTTTTTAAAAAATCCAAATCATCAAAAATTTCATTTATCTCTTTTGGCGTTTTGCCGAATTTTTCGCCTATTTGTTTTGCCGTTAAAGACTTCATTTTCGTCCTTTGATTTTAATTTATTTAGTCGTATTTTAGCCTAATTTCCACTAAAATTTTATAAAATATAAAAATTTACTGAATTTGTATAAAATGTTCAGTTGATAATTTAATAAGATTATAAAGGGGTAAAATATGAAATTGGTTGGAATTATCGGCGGAATGGGACCTTTGGCTACTATTGATCTTTATAAAAAAGTAGTTTTTTTAACAAATGCGAAAAGCGATCAAGAAAATATACCATTGATAATAGATAACAATACTCTTATACCGGATAGAACAGCGTATATTCTGGGCGCTAAAGAAGATCCTTTTGCTGAGCTTTTAAAAAGCGCTAAAAGGCTTAAACAAAGTGGTTGTGATGCTTTTTGCATGGCTTGTAATACGGCGCATTTTTTTGCAGACAGATTAGTTGAGCAAAGCGGCTTGCCGATACTTCATATCGCAAAAATAACCGTTAATGCGATAAAAAAAGAGTATAAAAATGTAAAAAAAGTAGCCGTTCTATCAACTATCGGCACACAAAAAGCCGGAATTTATGATAATGAATTGAAAAAAAACGGCTTTTTGACGGCTGACATATCGCAAATTTCGATGAAAAAACTGATGAGCTGCATTTATGACGGTGTAAAAGCCGGGAAAATTGAAGATTTTGTTCCTAAATTTAAGGAAATTTTAAATGAAATCGATGCCGATATTTATATCGCCGCATGCACGGAAATTCCGTTATTTTTGCCATATATCGGCGATGATAAAATTATCATTGATGCTACAAATGAGCTGGCAAAAGAGATTATCAGATTTGCTAAAAGCTAAATTTAAATATATTTTTATGTTGCATTTAATTTCTTATTTTTGTTAATCAAGTGATATTTAAAATATTTACTTTTTTTTGCAAAATATAAAATAGTGGCGTTTTTAATGTAATTGCAAATAAGATGTTAATTTTTATAAATACGCCAAATGTTAAAGCGGAAATTTTAATAATATAGAAAAAGTCCAAAGCGTGGTAATTATGCCCCATGTAGGGTTCGAACCTGCGGCCACCTGATTAAGAGTCAGATGCTCTACCAACTGAGCTAATGGGGCAAGATAAAAAAATATTTTATTATTTTTAATATAAAAATTCGTTTAAATTGTTAAAAAATCTAAATTTATATGAAAATTTTTAAATTTGTCTTGACAATGGAAATTAAAAAATGTATAATTACGTTTCTTTTTTGCATTGGGGTATAGCCAAGCGGTAAGGCAATTGGTTTTGGTCCAATCATTCAGAGGTTCGAATCCTCTTACCCCATCCACGATTTAAGCTTTTTTAGTTTATTTCATTGACGCAGAGTAGAGCAGTGGTAGCTCGTCGGGCTCATAACCCGAAGGTCGGTGGTTCAAATCCATCCTCTGCAACCAAAACATTTATCAACTCCCTAATACTACATGATTTTATATATTATAATTTACTTTTGAGATTGTCATTAATTATATCTGTAATTTTGGTAAAAAGTAAATATATAACCAAATGTTTTTTTTGTTGCAATCGTTATAAATTGGTATAAATACGATTATAGATTGTATTTATACCAATTACTGATAACGCGTAACGTGGAGTTTAAATACTGCCCTAACCTGTTTGTACAAAATTTTAAATATAGATGATATAGACGATTATTTTGTTTCTTTAAATGATTGCTTGCATTTACGTTGCGGATGTGGTAAAAATGTATAACAAAAATTATATATCGTAATGTAAAAATTTTTAAACAACTTTGCAATTGCAATAAGTTTGGTTGCTATGACGTATTAAATGCCGACAAAACATTGTATGAATCGTATAATAGATAAAACAATAGTTTTGAAATTAGGCGCCTTGAAAAAAGACTTGTTTTTACGAATATTTATCTTGCCTTGCAAATAAAATAAGTAAACAATATCTTAAACGTATGTAATACACTGTTTAATAATAGTAATTGTCGCACTTTAGAGTATATTTATGGACTTATAGCCAGTTTTGCAACCAAAAACTTAAATAAATATATAATATAATTTTATTTTCTCTCAATTTTTCTCAAACTTTTATCTACTTTTAAGCAAGTTTTCTATACAA
>OASD01000065.1_pt1 | contig 75548 bp, 59 predicted proteins | sample 1475531 | NCBI WGS metagenome assembly OASD01 (sample SAMEA3360668, study PRJEB22359) | human gut metagenome | biome: ENVO:urban biome; feature: ENVO:human-associated habitat; material: ENVO:feces | place: Bangladesh | collected 2011
TTAACATGGTTATCTACCTCCTTTGATTAAAGGATAACACGGTCCCCAACGGACAGGTCAAGCCCCATACACTATATAAAATTCCCACTTATCTATAAAGCAAAACAGTTCCTCATCATTTTTGTGAAGTACTTATTTTCTTTTTGATAAATCTTCTTCAAACCGACATTCAAACCGACAATTTATTATCGCATTTAACTGTACAATCTATCAAAAAAAGACCCTAACACTTAAGTTATGATCTAATTTTTATCCAAATGTAAACCACTTGGAACTATTCTATATTTATCCATTTTCCTAAACACGCTGTCTATTTGCGAGAAGCCGTAAGATTTACCAAACGAGCGTCGTTATCACTCGCTCTGTTGGGCTAGTGATTCAAAAACGGATGCATTTTTGTAGCTTGAGACTTTTTAGTCCCATCCCAGTCCCAGTACCGGAAAAAAATAGTTATTTATAGCTGTTCTACATAAATGCACAAATACATCTAGCCAATAATAAAAATAAAACTATGCTAAATATTCCCATTTGAATTTCTGCTTTTCATTATTCAAAAAATCTCAAAAAACAATATTTTTTATAAAAGTAATTAGGTTACTAAATCTAAAACTATTTAAAAAAAATATTATACTAAACGGGTATATTTTTATTAAAAAATACTTACACGTAATGGTTCCATTTAATACGCATTTCAAAATAAAGAACAAGTTTAATAAAGATAGCAGAGTAAAGATCGCCAGTAACCATATAAAAATATTGTTGGTAATTTTTGAAAATGTATTCATCGTTGTTCCCGCGTCCCAACCAGTGTATTGGGAGCTATTCAGAATTGCAAAACCATATAACGGTATAAAAAATAATAAAAATAAAATTATTCTATCAAGATATTTTTCTGCTGTTTTATATCTCATAATCCCCTCTACCAATAAAATTTTAATAGTCAACGTTTAAAAAAACATCTTCTATTAATGTAATTATTGTATCATAAAAATTTTCACTTTTGCAAAAATATGTAATAAAGTCTCTTGTAATAATTCAAATATATAAAATATCCTTAATGATCATGAACCTAATTCTATTTTTGAAATAATGTATATAATTTTTGATTATGAAAAAGATATTAAGTTTAGACCCTCAGCAGGCTATGGATAGATCACAGGACTTTTATCAAATGATGTAGACTTCAATAATTTTCTTATAGAATAGAATGGAATGAAATGAGAAAGAAGCATTATAACGATGAGATAACAGACGAGGAATTTGAAGATTTGAAGGTAAATTATCCCGACAGTCTAAAAAAAGATTATGTTCCTTTTGAAGAAAGTAATCTCAAACGCTTTCATAACTCGATGTCAGTCAAAATTCCACCGGAAATAAAATAGGCACAGAAAAAGCACATCACTGAAAGATTCTATGATCTTAAAGTCATTTGCTTTCACTATATAATTTTTTTGAATGAACCAGACAAATTGCGATTAGTATTTTATCGCCATTCTTGGCGAAGAATCCTCATCATAATAAAGTCACTGTACTCGTTGTTATAGTAGTATCCTTGCTCTTGAATACCTTCTTGCTTAAATCCGATTTTTCTATAGAAATTCAATGCATTGGTATTCATCCCTACCACACCAATTGCCACTCGGTTCATTTCATAGTGATCAAAAGCAAGGTTCAGCATAAGTCTAATAGCTTCTGTTCCATATCCTCTATGTTGCATTTTAGGGTCAGGGATGATAATCGAAAGATCAGTACAGTTCCAGGTAGGCCACATTCGTAACAATCCCGTTTCACCTATTATATTCCCCTCTAAATCTGTAATCGTATACCATACTGAGTCTTTCTGTTTATGACCAATTTTAATCCTCTCTTTCTCAGCTTCTTCATCAGTAAGTTTTGTAAAGCCACATTGGAACATAACTAATGGCTGATTGTACCAGTAGGTAAAGAATTTCACATCTTCGATTTTTTGCTCACGCAATATAACATTGTTACCCTTAATTTCATTAATCATATTATTTCATATACCTCCAAATACTTCATTACACACATAGCTTCTAATTTACCTATCCCGACAGACAGGGATTTACCTCTACAAGCAATATATCATCAGTCCATCGATAATACCACACTTTTGAAATCCATATTTTTCAGCTATCCGAATACTACTTTTTTGTTCAGGTACACATTCAATCACTACCTGTTTACCTGAGTTTCTAGCTTTTGTCATCATCCCTGATGTCAAGCATGATGCAATCCCTAACCCCCAAACGGAAGGTTCTAAAACCCATCCAATCTCGACACTCTCTGAATCATAATCATGATAAATCACATATCCGATGAAGTCGTTATCTTTTTCAACTGCGTATATCAATGGTGTCTCAGAAAGACCGGATCGAAATAGGAATTGCTCGGCCTGCTCTTTTGTGTAGGGTGCTTCGAGATATTGCATTGCTTTCGAATTCGACAAAAGTTTGTAAAGCGGTTCCAAATCACTGACTGTCATTTTTCTAATTCTTATATTCATTCATACTCCACAACTTCTAATCTACCATTCTCTATTTTCCACAAAAGCCTCCCACCAAAACGATGGAAGGCTTTCTAAAATTTTTCACCTACCTTATTGCCCTTCAGTCAATAAGTATCGCTCGTAAAACTCGCTTAATTCAACAACTCCCTTTTGAATCTATTTTTTCTCGCTTTTTATATCAAAACAATATCATTTAGAGAAATTCGCTATATCAAAATCGATAAAACCTTGTGTTTTCAACGGTTTTATAACAGCAACGTATTTGTCTATCCACGCAATGTTGTCTAATTTGCGTGATGCCGTAAGATTCACCAATCGAGCATCGCTCACACTTGCTCTCTTGGGAATCTCTGACACGAGACCTGCCAGCCAATCGCCTGCGTCCTTGCGGACTTGCCTCTTGGGCTAGGGCTTCGAAAATTTGATGAGAAAGGTGCAGTGCAGAATTTTTGCGAGTGAGACGTATAAATGATACGTCGCAATGAGCAAATAATTCGAAACAAGCCTTTCTCGCAAATTTAACGCGAAATTTTTATTCCCATTCTTCTTTTCCAAACGTACGATATATCCCAAACCATTCAAAATACTAGGTCATTTTTTTTAGAGTATCACTAAATCCACCTAATTATAGGACGTTTTCAGATTTTTAGTCCCGTCCCAGTCCCAGTACTAGAGAAAAAAATTAAAATAACACTTCTTTATTCAAACCTGTATCACTCCAAGAAAGTATATAGGCATTTTTCTCAGGGTTAGATTTAATCACTTTCATTTCATAATTATCCCAAACAATTGCTACCTGATTTTCAATTGCAATCGCATCTGTTAGCTGTCCAGCATAAAACTCATCAAAACCTACTCTGTCAGTCTCATCATAATGAGGACAATGTAAATATGGAATAATGCCTAAGCCTTTAACCCATATAGGCTTTGGATTTTCAATATCTTCTATAAACTCACTATCACTATGTCCTGAAATAAACCAACATATAGAGCCTGCACTTAGGCCGGAGAGGACTTTGCCGCTTTTATAAGCTCTAATTAGCGCTTTATCTACACCATATTCTTGCCAAACTTTCATCATATATTGGGTATTGCCTCCGCCAACATAGATGATGTCTGCATTTTCAATTTTTTGATTAACCTCTTCCGTATTTACTTTTGTGTTTGATAAATACAAGGTGTCAGTTTTGCATCCTAACTCCCCATATAATTTATTAATAATTTTTACATAAGCCTCAGCATCTTTACTTGCTGTCGGAATGAATAGAAAATTTGGTTTTTCTTTTTTTGCTGCCTCTACAATAAATTTATCTATCTCATAAGTTTCATTTAAGGCTACTTCTCCGCCTCCAATAGCTATAATCATAAATTTCCTCCTGTGTTTAAAATCTGTTTCTTTAGTAAAAGTCTTGAACTCCTTATATTTATATAACTATTTGCCTCTATTACTATTAAATACATGGATCCCTGATTATATATCCACTATAATTCATTCCTTTTTCGTTGTAAAAAAACGATATATTCTAAGATGATTTTTATCCTGCTATCATTGGAATTTTTATCATAAAATCCGTACATATTCATAAGCAGAAAATCTAATCTTCTAATTTCTTCATTCAATTTAAGTTTATTATAAAAACTACAAATTACACTGTCCGTAATGTATTCTTTTTCTATTTTAATATAATAATCCTCATCTCTGTAAAATAATTTTGCTATGCTTCCATCATCGACATTAAACATAGAAGAATATTCTTCACTCCATTTAAAATCCCTTTTTGCCAGGTTGCATTTTCTACACGATAAAACCAAATTATTTATCTCACCAGCTTTTATAGAATCTCCATTAAATGATGCTTCACAAACAAAGTGATCTATTTCGAATAGTTCAGAACTTATTACATCTGTTGTTATACCACAATAAGCACATTTGTTGTTATATATTATTCTAAATTTCTTATTATATTCACTACCTTTTTTATTTATTTGATTGTATATTATTTTAACTCTAGGATGATCCTTTTGTATTTTCTTCTCTAAAGAATTTTTTTCAGACACAATATTGTTTTTTAAATCACAATATTTTGTATTTCTATAATCATTGTTCATATAGTTTTCTCATTTCTTCAAAAGCATTAATAAGATTATCAATATCATCCTTTGTTAAATTATCATAATCTAAGACTCCATTTATTGAATTTTCCATTTTCTCAAATAAAAATTTTTCAACATATTTTTTAGATGAAATATTTTTCAGAATATTTCTATTTAAAATAATATTTTCTGTTGCCTTCTCTATGACATTATCCCAATTCTCATTGAAAAATAAATTTGGATCACAATTATAGGTACTAGAGTTATATTTTTTTAATGTGCTATACTCCATTTTTTCTTGATACTGTGTGATAACTATTATTTCTTTAAAAGGAAATATCTTTTTTATTATCAAGCCAAGCTCTTCCCCTGAAATTTTATTCTCCATTACAGTACTATTTTCAAAAAGCATTGAATCCAAAAATAATATATCAGATTTTTGAATCTCTTCACTATTAAGTAAATTCTCATATGAATAATTGCTTTCAAATTTTAATTCCAAATATTCATAACGAGCCTTATCATTTGAGTATTCACTTAAATATTGTGAAACAAACAAATCAATTTTATCATCTACATAAAGCATATTTATCAATTGCATGTTATAAAGTCTCCCCCATTTCGAAAATAAATTCAAATCCTTTTTCACCTGAAATATTAAGAATCTCTCCATTTTGAAAATTAATTGTATTATTAATTATCCACATTCCAAGACCATGCCCATTGAGTCTGCTTGTTTCATGTGGTTCTAAAATAATTCTTGGATTATTTAAATATTTTTCTGGCAATCCTTTTCCATTATCATAATAAGAGATTTTTAACTTATTACAGTCTTTACTGATTAAAATTTTTATTTTTAACTCATTTGATTGACTGTTTTGTTGTACACTATTTAATATTAAATTATCAAATATTGTATAAAATGTGTCTTTTGATATGTTAAATTCTAAAAAGTCATCCATACATATTTCCACATTTAACCAAGCATATTCTTTTTCCCATTTTTTTATTATTTGACTCACAATTTCTTTGACATTCAATTTCGTAGCAAAAAATTGTCCCTTTTCTACTTTTTCTAAAATCGCATCAATGAACCTAAGTATCTTTTTTACTGCAGCATGATTATTTTCCAATAAACCTGGTATATCTTCAAATGCCAATTTTCTATTTTTCGGATTATTAACTATGTGCCAAACTTTATATTTTTTTAAAGCCTTTATGATGAGATCATAAGAAGGTTCGATTTGATTTCTATCATTGTTTATCTCATGTGCTATTGATGTAGCTTTCATACCCGATGTTGCTAAAGCATTCAAAATCCTTACATCATATCTATACCTTTTTTCAACATCCGCTTTCTCTTGTTTAAGTTTTTTACTATCCTGATTAAACAACTTAAGTTCTTTAATAAGTTTCTCCTTATCGTTCTTATTTAAATTATTTATCATTTTAGGATTTTTTACGATTTCATCTGATATTCTCTCAATAAAGTTTTCTTCAACAATATTTTTTTTATTAATATTTCGTATTATTTTTTGTCTATATCTTTCAAATTCTTTGATACCAATTAATATTATTTGAATAAATAATTGATAATATATATTTTCATTTAATCCTTGTCTATTCATAAGGTCCTGTAGTACTTTGTTTTCTTTTTTATCTATTAATACAAAACCAGATATTTGATTTTCTCTCACTCGCCAAGCACCTGTTGGATGTGATGCTGCTGCTGGTGACATTCTTGTTCTTTTTCCTAACCCTAGCCAATCTTTCTCGCCTTCAAACGACGATATGCTAAAAGCATTTCTATAAAGAATAACACCACTATCTAAAATTTCATCAGTTCTTAGGTATTTATAAAGAAACTTTTCTTTATCCTGATTTGTAGCATTTAAATTGAAAAATAAATTTGCCGAAAATCCTCCAAGTTCCTCTAGTTTTGTAATTAATTCTTCTCCATAAACATCAAAAATTTCATTACCTTCCAATTCATCTATAATATTAATTTTTCTATTGTGTTGATTCAAATTTATTCCTTCACAATACTTTTCCGCATCAATAGCAAACTCGTCTGACAATACTGATACCAATAAATCGCCTTTTATATACTCTAAATTAATAAATGACCTACAATTTTTTCCTGGCTCAGGATCTGGAAAATGTAAATCCACAAATTCATTATAATCATTGGCTATAATTTGTATTCTCATGGATGTATCATTATATGTTTTTTCAAGGTATTTGTTTAATTGCTTAATCCTATTCAGAGTCCATTTTTCCCTAAGATTATTTATTACAATACAGGTACCTTTATTCTCTATACTAGAATTTATCTCTAATGTAGATGTATTCCAATCAGTTACCCAAATAACTCCGTCTTTATGTTCCTTTTTACTATATAACTTAATATTTTTGCCCAATCTTGATAAAGCAAATCTACCTACACCTTTTGCTCCGGCTTGAACCCTAACTTTATTGTTTGAATCTATTAGGTCATATCCTTTATTGCTTTTTCCAATATGCATCCAGTGCTTTTTTATATCCTCTGAATCCATACCAACTCCATCATCAGTTATTTTTAACGTATTTTTATCTATGAATTCAAGTTTAACAAGCAACGCTTTTGCATCATATGAGTTCTTAATCAATTCTAAAATTGCAGCTTCGTCTTTGGAAAAATTTTGTACTCCTAATAACTCCGCAATTGTACTATCTTCAATGCTATACTTGAGATATTCCATGATCCCTCCTATTTAAAAATAAAAATCTTCGATATCTTTAGATGTAATTCTCAATGAACTTCCGCTTATATTTATTCCAATATTTTTTACATATTCAAAAAAATTTTCACTCTTTAAAATTTTTTTTGCAAAATCTAAGTCATATTTTTGATTTTGATTTCTTAGAGAAATATACATACCAGCATACGGAATGCAATCTTCACCTAACTTATAAATACAAACTTTGTCTGTTATAATAGTTGATATAAGCAATTTTTCACATTTAATCCCTGAAAGTGCTTGGGATCTCCCATACTCAAACCACTTTGCTTTTTTATCAGATTTTCTTTCCATTAATTCTTCTTTGAATTGATTTAAATATGCGAAAGCACATGGATATGATTCTTCAAATTCTTTTTCTTCATATCTCTCTATCTGATTATTAACATATTTATATGGAAAAATAATTTTTTCAACCTTTCCATACCTCATAGTCCTCGGCGTTGCTGTTGGCATAATTATATCTTTTTCAATCAATAAATTCCCAACCTTATAAAACTTTTCAACTTCTTCGTACATATTTTCATTAATAACATATGCTTTATTTAACAAAGTAGCTACCACATGAGAAACTTTAAAAAAATCACCAAAACGTTTATCTCCAACGTTAAATTTATTAGAAAAAATCCATTTGTTCTTAATTCCTTTTTTGCAGATACATAACCTACGATTACTACTCATATCTATATATTGAATTTTTTTGCTAATATGTCCTTTATCGACTATCAATATAGCTGATTTTACTAGTGCATTATCAAATATTTTTTCTTTTGTATAATCTTTTATTCTAATAGTATTATCTATCATAAATTCTCTGAGGTTTTCACCAAAAACTGTTTTAAAAATACCGCTAGGTATCAAATAGGACATTTTCCCTTTGCTTGACAGAGAGTTAATGCTGTGTTCTATAAAAGCATAACAATAGTCAAACTTTCCTTGTCTACAAGTACTATATTTTTCCTTTATAAACTCCCTTTCTTCCTTTGATAAATCACTATAAGTTATATATGGTGGATTACCTACAATAAAATCAAATTTTTTATTAACCTCACTTCTCAAATAATCTTTATTATAGATATTCCATTGCACATCATGTATATCATTTTCTTTCACAACTAAATTCAAATTATAAATACACTTTTCAAATTGAACCTTATCAATCTCAAATCCAAAAATATTATCTTGTAAGCCTTCTTTTATCCTTTCTTTAGAATATTTTTGTTCTATTGCTTCTTCAATATATCTTTTAACTATTTCAACAAGTATATTACCATCGCCACAAGAGTTTTCTAATATAGTTTTATCTAATATATCCTTACAATATCCAACTGAGTCCAGTAACTCCTTAACATAATTTTCTGGGGTGAATATTTGACATTTATCAGCTATATTTTTTATATTTGTTTTTTTCATCAAATCACTCCAGTTTATTCATTGATTCGCTACCTAATCTCTCTAAAGCAAAAATCTGTTTTCTAGCAAACTCTCTAAGCTCTATCATTCTCTCTTTTTGTTTGATACCTTTAGTAATTAAAACTGAGTTGTAACTTTCCATATTTGCAAGAACTAAAAGCTCATTTAGATTTGCATAATCTCTCATATTTCCTTTCAAATTAGGATTTTCTTTTCGCCACTCTCTTGCTCTTTTATTAAATAATGCTACATTCAGCATATCCGCCTCACTTGCATATTTAAAAGATAATTGATCATTAGTTAAATCTTTAAGCAAGTATTCTTTAATTGCATCTGTATGGATTTTATAGTTAATCTTTGATATTTCTCTATGCAGATTCCAAGTTAATGATAATTTTGAGTGTTCATCTTCTTTTAGTCTTTTATAATCTTGAATAATATATAGCTTAAATTCTGGAGAAAGCCAAGATGCAAATTCCATAGCTATATCATAATGAGCATAAGTTCCACCATATCTGCCAGATTTTGATACTATTCCAATAGCTCCAGTAGATTCTATCCATTTTCCTGGGGTCATTGTGAATCTATTTAGTCCCGCTTCACTTCTAAACGTGTCGAATTGCACACGGTTAAAATTTGGATTATTGAGTGCTTCCCATAAGCCTATAAATTCGAGAGTATTTCTATTTCTCATCCAGTTTTGAATAACAAATCTTGGATCATCTGAATTTTTATATTTTGCAATATCAGTTAAGCTTATATAATCATTTTTAAAATCTTCAGTATAAACTTGAATTGAAAATCCCTTAGCAGAAATTTGCTCTTTATTTATTTTTGACAATTTACTCCCCCTTTATACTAGTGTACTCCTTACAATAGTCATTATATAATCATTACTCTAAGCAGTATACCACCTATTAATTTTTCGAGTTTTAAACTTTAGTAAAAATCTTGTACTACTTATATTTATATAACTATATATCTCTATCGCTACTATGACACGAAACCCACAATGAAATCTTATAGTATTATTAATGCTTTCAGACACTATCTTTTCGATCTATTCAGACTAATTGTTTATAACATTAACCGAAAAATTTATACTTAGGAAATTTATTTAGATACTTTTTACCATTGTTATATTATTGTATCGTGTTCCATCCTTTAAAATAAATGCATCCGGTATTTCTCCCACTTTGACGAATCCTAGTTTCTCATAAAGAATCTGACCTCTTTTATTACCTGAGAAATAGTCCAGTTCAATTTGGGTAAGGGCCCATTCCTTAGCATAGTCTTCAAGACAAAGGAGCATCTTCTTTCCTATTCCTAAGTTACAAAATTCTTTCAGTACTGTAACAGCGACATTTCCTCGATGACGCATTTTCATTTTTTTAAATCTTGAAATCTGAGCACTCGCAATCAGTCTTCCATCAAACTCTGCTATAATCATAAGAATGTCCCCAGATTCATTAAAATTTTTTATCATCTTCTCTTCCTGTTCAACAGTCAGAGTTATTTCTTCTGGATAGGAGTATAAAAAGTTAGATTCTCCCATAACGGTTTTCAAATATTCAATAGTTTCTGCAGCATCTTTTACTTGAATTTCTCTAATTCGGCAAATCCTACCATCTTTCATTTCAAAATTCAGTGGTGTGTATTTCATATTTATCCCTCACTTGATTTTTATTGTAATATTTTTTCTAAATCATTTTTATAAATTTGCTGTAAAAATCATTCAATCCTTATTTTTATTTTTTGTTTATACTAATATAACTAATCTATCATTTTCAAATCTTATATCTAAGTATTGATGGTTTGTATCTGTGTCTCCTTTTTGGTAATCTTTTATATTTTTCTCAGCAGTTCTAAGTGATTGAACATAACTAAATTCTCCTGATTCAGTATTGCCAATCTGATACATGTCACCTTTTTTTGAATTATTTCGTATCTATTCATTTGTTACCTTACATAATCCATAATATCTTCAACCTTACACTCAAGAACACAACAAATCTTTGCTAAAGTTTCTAAATCAATTCTTTTAACCTTGTTATTACAATAAGAATTAAGTTGCGTCCTTTGAAGGTTTGCTTCTTTTTCTAATTTGTTTTTGCTTATATTTTTTTCTTCTAAAACCTGGTCTATTTTAAAAATAATTTTCCCAAAGTTTTGCATAAATTTCTCTCCCTTGTAATTTTAGAAATCGGTATTTCAATTAATTATATTATATCATATTTTTAAAACTTCTTACAGGTCTAAGATTTGTTTTGGCTAAATTCTATTTAGTTTTTTTAACAACAGGTAATGTATATCCCATATTTCTTTTGCCAATTTTTCTATTTTTTCTCTCATATAGTCAATATCTTTCTTATAAATTACTCCCGTTGTATCAATTGCTTTTGCGATCTGGTTCATGTTATTTGTTACATTTAAAAGTAGCCTTTGGAGATGTCAAAATAAATTAATCCTCGTAATATGTAGGCAAAAAGACCGCAGCTTAAAACTACGGTCTGAGTTTTTGTCCAAATGTTAACCACTTGGAACTATTATTCAATCTATGTTTTTTATAAATGTTCTTTTTATCTCCCGTTCACGCTGTCTAATTTGCGAGATGCCGTAAAATTCACCAATCGAGCATCGTTATCACTCGCTCTCTTTGGAATCTCTGACACGAGACCTGCTAGCCAATCGCCGGCGTCCTTGCGGACTTGTCTCTTGGGCTAGGGCTTCGAAAACGGAATTATTTCGCGAAGTGCAGAATGTTTAGGAGTGAGGCGTAGTCATACCTACGCCGCAGTGACTAAATCATTATAACTCTTTGTCTAATTCCGCAATGTTGTCTAATTTGCGGAAATAAATGGATGGATTAGACGCCGATGAGGAGCCTCGCAGCCGAGTCGTACAATTAGTACGTCGAGGTTGTGAGGCGACGAATCAAGTTTAATCCGCCATTTAGACCGCAAATTTATTCCCATTCTATGGTTCCCGGCGGCTTACTGGTAATATCATACACCACCCTATTAACTTCAGGGACGCCGTTGATGATTCTTCGTTGTGCTTCGTCGAGGAATTCAGGGTCGAACGGGTAGGCGTCGGCGGTCATGGCGTCGGTCGTTCTTACAGCACGGATGGCGGCGAGGTAGGAGTAGGTTCTCTTGTCGCCTTGGACTCCGACGGTTTTGATGTCGGGAAGGACGGCGAATGCTTGCCAGATTTTTCCGTAGAGGTTGTATTCGTGGAGCATGTCGATGTAGATTTTGTCGACTCTTCTTAAGATGTCGAGTCTTTCTTCCGTGATTTCTCCGATGACTCTTATTGCGAGGCCCGGTCCAGGGAACGGGTGGCGGTCGACCATGTGGTCAGGAAGTCCCAAGAGTCTTCCGACTGTTCTCACTTCGTCTTTAAAGAGCATTCTTAGAGGTTCGACAAGTTCGAAGTCAACGTCTTCAGGAAGCCCGCCGACGTTGTGGTGCGATTTTATCACGTCGCCTTTTTTGAGGCCGCTTTCAACAACGTCAGGGTAGATTGTTCCTTGTACGAGGAATTTTGCATCTTTTGCATCTTTTTTCGCATCTTCAAATACGCGAATAAATTCTTCGCCGATGATTTTTCTCTTTTTTTCAGGTTCCGTTACGCCTTTAAGTTTTTCAAGGAATCTGTCTTTTGCATCTATTTTTTTGAATTTTACGTTAAATTTTTCTTTAAATACTTTTTCAACTTCTTCAGCTTCGTTCATTCTTAGAAGTCCGTGGTCGACAAATATGCATGTCAAGCGGTCGCCGATTGCTTTACTTACAAGCGCCGCTGCGACGGATGAGTCAACTCCGCCCGAAAGGCCCAAAATTGCGTTTCCGTCACCGATTTGTTCTTGTATTTCTTTGATGGATTTTTCAATGAAGTCTTCGCTCGACCAGTTCGGGGTGATTTTCGCTATTTTAAACAGGAAGTTTTTAAATATTTCCTGTTGATGTTCTGTGTTATTTACTTCCGGGTGGAATTGGGTTGCATAGAGTTTTCTCGATTCGTCTGCAATAGCTGCTGTGTTGCAGTTTTTTGTCTTTGCAATTGGTTTAAATCCTTCAGGAAGTTTGTCGATGAAGTCGGTGTGGCTCATCCAAACTGCTCCGGACTTAAGTCCGTCAAAGAGTGGCGAGTCTTCGTAGTTTGCAATTGCTTTTCCATATTCCGCTTCGGACGGGTCCGCTTTTTGTACGTTTCCTCCGAGCATGTAGCTCATGAGTTGCGCTCCATAGCAGATTCCTAGAATCGGCACTCCGATTTCGAAAAGTTTTTCGTCTGGGTGTATTGCATCTTTTTCGTAGACGCTGTCCGGACCGCCGGTTAGTATTATTGCTTCCGGTTTTTCATTTTTTATTTCATCAATTGATGAATCGCCGGGCAATATTTTGCTGAAGACGCCGAGGTCTCTTACTCTTCGTGCGATGAGTTGCGAATATTGTCCTTTGAAGTCAAGTATTATTACGCTCATTTTTCCTCCTCTGATTTTTTATTCTATTCCTATTATACATTTTTTCGCACTCTTTTTTCAAGTTTTATTTATTATTATTTAAAATGATTGAATTGTGGGTATAATATATTAGTAAGGAGGAAGTTTTTATGAAAGTTTTATCAATTATTATTTCAATACTTATGGTGTTTTCATCGTTTGCAACTTTTGCAAAGGCTGCAGCTCCGACGGAAGATGAGAATGTAGATATTTCAAAATATGTTATTAGAGCGAGAGAGATTTTCGGCGTAAGTATGGATTACGACGAGGTAAACAGCAGTGTAGGCGACAATTTTATTTCCATAAATTGGAATATGACAGACGATTACAGCATGAGCGAAAGGATTACTTTCGATTTTAACGAAAATGTTTTGAATTACCGTAAAAATCTTGACGATTACAAGAGATTCAACAGGACTCTCGTTTCGAGGGAAGACGCAATAAAGACGGCGGATGCGCTCGTGAAGAAGCTTTATCCGAAGAGCGAGCTCAAGTTTGAAAATTTGGAAGTCGCAGATTCAAATTATTGTTTGACATACAGACTTTATTCAAACGGTGTACGCGTTTACGGTGCAGTCGTTCAAATTTATTTGAATAAGGAAGACGGCAATTGCTACAATGTCGATTCGACCGATTTGATGCAAGCGTTTTTGAGATATGATGCGAAAGTCGACGTTTCGGGAATTAAGGGCGAAGGCGAAGCTTTTGAAGCTATAAAAAAGGCTTATCCTGCAAGACTTGATTTGCTGAAGTCCTTTGACGAAAAGTATGTTCCATATTACACTTGGAACAGACGCCTCATCGTCGATGCGAAGGATTTTTCAAAGGTCAAGTATGACTATTGGATGGCGCTATACGGCGGAAACACAAAGGACGCAAGCGCCGAAGTCGAAAAAAGTTCGATGAGCGAAGTCGAAATTAAGGAAAAGGATAAGATTAAAAATCTGAAGACAAAAGAAGAAGCACTTGAAAAAGCTATTTCGTTTTTTAATCTCGACAAGAAAAAATTGCGCTCCGGAAATTTAAATTCGATTTATGGAACCGATTTTTACGATTACAGTTTTAACTTTAGAGACAACAATAAGGGTCAAAATTATTATTTTGCAAATGCAACAATCAAGGCTGACGATTTAATTCCTACTCAATTCTATACTTCGGACGGCAGAAACGAAGGAAGAAAAGCCGACGAGTCAAAAGTTGCACCTTGGGTAGAAAAGATTAAAAATGAGTTGCCGTTCTTTGATGAGTACAAAGAAATTCTTGATGATGACGACGACGATGATGAAGGCTATCGTATAAGTAAGCATTTTATGAGAAAGTTCGGAGATTATTATGTGCCGGACGATTCAATTTATCTCGCATTTAACGCCGACGGACTTTCAAATTATTCTTTGACGAGAATTTGGGGCGACATTGAGCACGAAGACAAGAAGATTTCAAGCGACGATGCTTTCGACAGACTGAAAGAAAGATTCGGATGCAGACTTTATGTTTTGCCTGTAATTGATGAAAACAGAGAAAACATAAAGGAAACGAGACTTGTTTATGCAATCGACACGGGTATGAGATCTCAAAAGGTTCGCGCAACCGACGGCAAAATCGGATCTGACGACGAAAAGTATTTGACTTCTCCGAAGGGCGAAGAGGACGACGCAGAAGTTAAAGACGCCGTCATTTCAGGTTTCGGCGTTCTCGACGACAAGGCATACGACGACACTGCGACATACAGAGATCTTCTCTACAATCTTTCGTATCTTTTCTATGAAAATATGAACGAAAATACGGATGCGATGATGAAGAGATTTAAGGATTTAAAGATTTTCGACAAAGAAACTCTCGATGCACCTGTTTCACGCGAAACTATTTCAAAAGCATTGGTCCTTAAAAAACTTTCATTAAAACCTGAGGACATAAGAACTGACGTTTTTAATGAAGATATAAAGGCAAAAGAAAAGGCATATCCGGCGCTTATGGTTATGCTTTCGGGCGATTTCAAGGATATGGACTTTGAAGAAAATGCAACTGTCCACGAAATGCTGAAGATGATTTCAAGTATTATTTTCAGATAGTTTCTGAATTTTAAGACTCACATTTATGTGGGTCTTTTTTGTTTTGAAGAAGTTTAATTGCACTTGATTTGACACGTGTGTAAAAAAATGGTAAAATATTTTTGTTGTAGGTATAAAAGTAAGGAGGAGTTATGACTCGTAAATTTTTATATGGCATTCTGGTATGCCTTATGATTTTTTTCTCCGCAATAAAAGCAGATGCTAAAAGTTATAATATTACCGTGAATGGCAAAGAAAACAAAGTTGATTTGAAAGGAGAAGACGAACTTAAATCTTATTTTAAGAAGAATTTTCCCGATTATAGAATTACAAAAATCGACGACAAAACAGGAACGGTAAGCACGGAGGCGCTTATCGAAATAAATCTTATTGACGGAGAGACGAAAAAGACAGTCAAGGTGCCGAACAAAAATGTCGGTGCAATTATGAAGTATCTTGGAATAAAGCTCGGCAAAGACGATTTTGTTTTGCCTTCTGAAGACCAAATGCCTCAAGATGGAAAGATTACAGTTTTCAGAACCGTTCAAAAGATTACCGAAGCTTTGAATGAAAAGCCTTTTGAAGTTTTGGAGCAAAATTCGACCGACCCGGCGCAAAAAGAAGATGTTGTGCTTAGGGAAGGCGTAAACGGTTTGAACAAGGTTTTCAAAAAAGAAAGATATGTAAACGGCGTTTTAAAGTCGAGCATCGTTGTCAAGGAAGAGGTTCTAAAAGAGCCGATCGACAAGATTGTCAAGGTGCCGATGAAGGGCGTCGAAGCGATTACAAGAAGCGCTTCAAGAAGTTATGTTATGAATGCGACCGCATATGAAGCAGGTCCACTTTCAACCGGAAAAAGACCGGGACAAAGGGGCTACGGCATCACCGCATCGGGCACAAGAGCAAGACGCGGCACAGTTGCTGTCGACAGAAGGGTCATCCCTCTCGGCACAAAGCTGTATGTAAAGAGTCTCGACCCGAATTATCCGGACTACGGTTACGCAATTGCCGAAGACACAGGCGGCGCAATCAAAGGAATGAGAATCGATTTATTTATGGATACTGTTTGGGAATGTTTCCAATTCGGAAGAAGAAAAGTTAAAGTTTTTATTTTACCTGCAAGCACGCCTGACAGTTTGTTCAGATAATTACTACCCGAGTTTATGCTCGGGTTTTTGATTGAATTTATTTATTTTAGGGTAATAATATTTTATAGGAGGTATAATATGAACAGAGATAATAAAGTTATGTCAATTGTTTCAATTGTGCTCGGCATAGCTTCCATTTTATGGTATTTCGCCGAAGACACAAGATTTGTTCCGTTTGTGCTTGCTGCAATTGCACTCGTTGTTGCAATCATTGCATTCTTTAACAGCAAAAATGAACTCACCACTCCGGCACTCGTAATCTCTATTGTGGGCATCGCTCTTACAAGCGCAAGATTTATCGGATGTGTCGCATGTGCAAGTTGCATTAATAACGGACTTGGCTCAATTTAGATAGAGTTTATATTCATGGAATCGAAATTAATTTTTCGATTCTTTTTTTTGCAAAAATATGAAAAATTTGATATAATATTAAGAAGGTATTAATATATGAAGATAAAGACAAGTTCAAAACTAAATCTGTTTTTAAAAGTGATTTCAAAAAGAGATGACGGTTACCATGATATAAAAACAATTATGAGCGAGTTCGACTTCGGAGACGAGATTTTTATTTCAAAGAGCGCTTCCGACAGTTTTACTTCAAATATGGTTTCAACCGGTCCGAATCTTGTGGAGAAGACACTATTAAAGCTGCGTGAACATGTGTATGTTCCGAGTGTTTCAATCGAGCTAAAAAAAATGACCCCAATCGGTTCGGGCATGGGGACGGGTTCGTCCGATGCCGCCGAAACTCTGAAGGGGCTTAATGATTTTTTCAATCTTAAACTCGAGAGAAAAACTCTTTTAAATATCGCCTCCGAAATCGGGATGGACGTTCCCTTTTTCATCGACGGAAAGCTTGCACTCGCAACAAATAGAGGCGACGAGCTAAAAGCAATCGACGGCATTTTTAAAAAGGCGCTTGTCGTTATGGATGAACCTGTTATTTCTAAAAATATTTATACTCTTTTGGAGCCATCTGATTTTGATTCAGACGAACCGAACACACTTATTCTTCCGGTTTTAAGAAATTATCCGAAGGTGCGCGATTTTTATTTTCACCTTCAAGATATTGATAAAAACTTCAGAATGAGCGGTGCCGGGGGAGCATTTTTCCTAATTGGTGAAAATGATTATTTAAACCAAGTAAAAGATAAGGTGTCTGCAAAGTTGAAGATGATTGTGGATATCCGAGTACCTGAGGTGGGTTATGACGACTTTATTTTTAGTTCTTAAAATAATATTTGTCCTGTTTTATTTGGGTATTTTGTCGTATATGGCGAACTACTTTTTCAGAAAGTCCGGTTGGAGCAGGTTCTGCTATATTTTAGGCGTGCTTGCGGTCATCGGAATAATTATCACGGGACAGGCGTTTATTGTGAGAGCTTACAATTATTTTTCCCCAAATGAGGCGCTGCCTTTAGTCCTTGGAATAAGCAGATTTTTGGTCGCACTTTTCTTTGTGATTGTGAATGTTCTCAGTTATTATATGTATATTGCATATTTCAACAAAAAGAGATATCAAAATCAACAAAATGTGGTTTGGATTTTGACTGTGCTTTCAATTATTTTGGTTGCACTCCCTCAAAACGACTACGCAAAAGATGTGCCGGGGCTTTTACTTCCAAGACTCAGAGTCATTCCGTCTATAATTTGCGGACTTTATATTTCGCTCATTCTCATGGTAGACTCATATTACAAGAGAAACGCACATTTTCAACACTACGCACTTTGCTTGTTTTTGCTGCAGCTCGTGCAAATCGTTAACAGCTATTTTTTAAAGGCGAAGGCGAAAACTGAATTTATTTACTATGCAATGATTTGTGTAATATTCATTGCAATGCTTACCATTTTTTATCGTGAACTATATAAGAAAAATGAGCTTGAACGATTCTAAAGCAGGATACTTTTCCACCCGAAGAGAAATTGGCCGGATTGTCCTGCTATTTTTGTCTTAATTTTTATTGGAGGTTTGTATGAAAAAAGAACTACTAAATTGCTTAATTGCAAAATCACAAAGAAAGAGAAATTGGTTCGTTATGCCAGGGCACAAAGGACGCGATTTCGGTTATTTAAAAGGACTTAACCTTTCCGCCGACACAACGGAAACATATGACACAGATAATTTAAACAACCCTGTTGACATCATTATGCGCTCACAGGAAAGAGCCGCCGAAATTTTCGGTGCAAAAAAGACTTACTATACCATCAACGGTACAAGCGGTGCGATGATTGCAGCAGTTACAGCCTTGACCCTTCCGGGCGACAAGATTTTGGTTTCGAGAAACTGTCACGTCTGCGTTTACAGAGCAGCCGCAATAAGAAGGCTCGAGCTCGACTACATTTTGCCGGAGGTAAAGGACACTGTCGACAGAAATGTAACGCCGGAAGAAGTTGAAAAAAGAATTATTGAAACCGACCCGAAACTCGTCATCGTGACAAATCCGACGTTCTTCGGATACACGACCGACATTCAAAAAATCGTGGATATCTGCAACAAACACGGCGTCCTTCTAATCGTTGACGAAGCACACGGCGCACACTTCCCTTTCAGCGACAATCTACCTCTTTCTGCAGTTCATGCGGGAGCAGACATCGTCGTTCACTCAACACACAAAACGCTTTTGGGCCTCACAAGCGCAAATATGATTCACGTTTGCTCCAACAGAGTTGACACAGAAGAACTTATGAGATGTATCACAACTTACCAAACGACATCTCCGAACTATTTAATAACCCTTTCAAACGAGCTCTCCGCCGCATTTATGACCGAAGGCGGAAAGGAAGTTTTGGAAGATAATATAAGATGGGCAAATGAAGCAGCCGACGAGATTAATAAAATCCCGGGACTCAGCTGTCTTAAAGACCCTTGCAAAGATCCGCTGAAGATTATTGTGGACACGTCGAAACTCATAAACGGACGTGAGTTTGCAAAATATCTCTTTGACAAAAAGGATATGGACTCCGAAATGTGCGACGAAATGCACATCGACTTCTATGCGGGCATAGGTAATATTGAATCCGACTATCACGAACTCGTACAAGCTTTAAAGGAAGCAGCCGCAGAAATCGAACCGCATCCGGTGGTGCAAAATCCGCCAAAGATTCAAATCCCAGAAGTGCAACTGGACATCTGCGATGCGCTTGATGCGGACTTCTATTTGGAAGACGTCGAAGATGCTATCGGAAAGGTTTCAGTCGACTACATCATGCCGTATCCGCCGGGAATTCCACTAATTCTTCCGGGCGAAGTAATTACGGAAGACGCAATTCAATTTTTCGACAAACCGAAAATAAAAATCTTTAAAAAATCTCCGTTCTTCTAAAATCTTAGCCGACACATCTGACTAAAAATTGTTTAAAGAAATGTGAAAAGGGTATAAAAAAGTGAGGAGGTACTAAATATGATTTATTCAATTATAATCGGTGCACTTGCAGGATGGCTTGCATCAATATTTATGAATAAGAATGCTGAAATGGGATGGCTAAAAAATATCATCGCAGGTATTTTGGGCGGAGCCATCGGAAGATGGATCCTAGGCATGATTATCTCAAAGTCGGAAGGCGGAGTCATTTATGACTTACTTGCAGGCGTTCTTGGTGCATGCATACTCATCGCAATCATAAATTTGATCACCGGAAAAAAAGGAAGGTAAAAAATGCTAATTGACGAACTAAAGAAAAAGCTCGAAGGCAAAAATGCTTCAATCATTTTGCCTGAAGGCGAAGACGAAAGAGTCAGAGAAGCTGCAAAAATTCTTAAAAAAGAAGGCATCATCGAGCCGATTGTTTTGACGGACGGAGAAGAAATCGAAGGCGTCACAACAATCAATGTTAACGACTATGACATCACTGAAATGGTCGATGCTTTTGTAGAAAGAAGAAAAGGAAAGATCGATGCGGAAGGCGCAAAGAAATTGGTTTTGGAAGATAAAAACTATTTCGGCACAATGCTCGTTTATATGAAAAAGGCAAGCGGACTTGTTTCCGGAGCATGCCACAGCACAGCAAACACTGTCAGACCTGCTCTTCAAATTATCAAAATGAAAAAACCGTATAAAAAGACAAGCGGCGTTTTCGTTATGATGAAGGGAACAGAAAGATATATTTTCACGGACTGCGCAATAAATATCGCTCCGACATCTGAAGATATCGCTGAAAATGCTATTATTTCATACGACACTGCAAAATCTTTCGGAATCGACGAACCGAAAATTGCTCTTCTTTCATTCTCAACAAAGGGCAGTGCTTCATCCGAAGAAGTCGACAAGGTTGCAAACGCTTTGAAACTTATCAAAGAACAAGCACCTGAACTTGTGGTCGACGGCGAACTTCAATTTGACGCAGCATTTGTTCCGAAAGTCGGCGAAACAAAGGCAAAGGGTTCACCTGTTGCAGGACACGCAAATGTATTTGTTTTCCCGAGCCTCGAAGCCGGAAACATCGGATACAAAATTGCTCAAAGAATGGGCGGATTCGAAGCAATCGGACCTATTCTTCAAGGACTCAATTCTCCGGTAAACGACCTTTCAAGAGGTTGCTCAACCGAAGATGTGGTTGCACTTTCGTATTTAACAGCTGCACAATCACTATAAAATTAAGCGGAGAGAAATCTCCGTTTTTTTGTTGCAATAATTGTGTCGTAAAATGGGTATATTAAAGGCGGAGGCAAGTTATGAGAGGAAATTTTAATGTTATTTACAATGGAATGGAATATTATGGAGGTCATCAAGAATGGCTCAAGAGTTTCGGCGTCAATGAGTTTTTCAGAAATCGCGCATGCGGTCTTGCCGCAATTTCAAATGTTGTTTATTACTACAGCGACGCTGAATATTGCGAGATTTTAAAGCTCGCATACGATATTATAAAGCCCTCTCCCGCCGGCATATACAGCGCAAAGAGACTCGAAAATGCACTCAATGAAATTGCACTTTTATATGAACTTCCGCTTTCCACGGAAATTTTCAACCCCTATACATATGAGGGATTCAGATGGTATGTAAATAATGTGATTAGAAGCGGCGGTTTTATTATAATGCTTAACTACAACAACCGAAACAAGGAGCTTTCGTATCATTGGGTCACAATAACCGGCGCAAAAGGCGACGTCATCACGACCTCAAACTGGGGCTCGAAGCTCAAATACAATCTGCGCGAGATTTGGAAGATGAAGGGGCTAATGCTTAAGCTCATCAAGGTAAATCTCGACGACAAAAATCAAGTAAAATAAAAAAGGCAAGCCTTTAGCTTACCATTGTTGTGTGTCTTATTTTCCATTGACGGAGTTTTATAAATACCCAAAATCCGTAGATGCCGAATGTGATTAATGTGAAGAACCACCATTTAATCCAATTTCCGAAAAGCCCGGTTGCGGTACCGTTGAATTCGAGTTTGTGTCCGTCGATATACGTGTTGTTGATTTGCCACTTGTATACAAGACAAAGCGACCACGGATACATTATCCCGAAAGTTACAATTGTCAAAAGCGAGCCGACAATAATTCTTAAAACATAGTCCAAAAGACCACCTTTAAAATCTGACATAATAAATCCCCCTTTGTAATTACATTATAGCATATTTTTTACAAATATAGAAAGGAGATATCATGAATAAAATTGATGAATTAAAAAAGATTATAGATGAGTCCAAAAACATAGTTTTCTTCGGAGGAGCCGGCGTTTCGACAGAGTCGGGCATTCCGGACTTCAGAAGCAGCAACGGAGTTTTTTCGAAAATATTAAACTCAAATCTTGCGCCCGAACAAGTCGTGAGCCACACATACTACAAAAAAATTCCAAAAGAGTTTTTTGAATTCTACTTCAACAATATGGTCTTTCCGGATGCAAAGCCGAACGCTGCGCACACTGCGCTTGCAAAGCTCGAAGACGAAGGAAAAGTTAAAGCCGTCGTCACTCAAAACATAGACGGACTGCACCAAATTGCGGGAAGTAAAACCGTTTATGAACTTCACGGCTCCGTTCACAGAAATTACTGTGAAAAGTGCCACAAGTTTTACAGTCTCGAAGACGCGCTCAAAAAATACTACGAAGGCGGCATTCCGTTTTGCGACTGCGGCGGTGTCATAAAACCTGACGTCGTGCTTTATGAAGAAGCGCTTCCAAACGACATGATGTTCGGCGCAATCGACTCCATAAGTAAGGCGGACACTCTTATAATCGGCGGCACAAGCCTCGTTGTCTACCCTGCCGCAAGTTTTATAAACTACTTCAGAGGTAAACACCTTGTGGTGATAAATATGACGCCGACAATCGCCGACCGCGACGCCGATCTTGTCATAGACGAAAAAATCGGTGAAGTGTTTAAAAAAGTTATGGAATAAAATTTATTCGTAAATTTTTATAATGCTTTCAATTATTTCGCGGGATTTTTCGTCCTCGATTTTTAAATAATCTCTAAACTTTTCAGGAACATCTTGTTCCTGAATTTTTTTCATGAAAATCTTATCTTTAACCTCGTAAAATTCATATATATGATTTGAAATTCCTATGTCAAAAATATAATACTTGGAATCGTCTAAATAAAAGTTCCCTTGCGGCTCTTTTAAGCTTAAAAGCCCGAAAAATCCCAAATATGGCACCGAAAGAACAAGTAGAATTGCGACAATTGCAAAAATAATTTTTAAATACATTCGCTTGAATTCGTTAATCATATAGCCTATTATGATTGCATCTAAAATCGGAAGGAGCGCAAAAATAAAAACCGTAATTACATTATTTATAATTGGAATAAAATCTATTTTTAAAATAGTAATATATAGAATGACTTTTACAATAAAGCTTGCCATTAGTATGGTTATTAATTTTTTCATTGAAATCTTATTCATACTGCACCTCATATAGATTATATCATATTTTATAATGTAATAATATATCGTGCTAATATATATTGAAAAGTTTTCAATATTGTGTTATAATTAATTTATATGAAAGGAGAATACTATGATTTGTAAAAAATGCGGACAAGAACTCCCGAACGGTGCAAAATTCTGCACGAACTGCGGAGAAAAAATCGAAGAGACAAGCGAATTTAAAGTTTGCCCGAAATGCGGCGCAAAATGCAAAAAAGATGCAAAATTCTGCACAACTTGCGGATATGCTTTTGGCGACAATGTAAACGTTGGTAGCGGCGACGGTAAAATCGGAGCGGCTATAAAGAAACCGTCAAAACAAAAAATCATCCAATATGTAGCTCTCGGAGTTTTAGGACTGCTCCTAATATTTGTATTGTTCAAAATGGGCTCCTGCATTTTCGGCGGTGGAAAACTCACCGAATCAAAAGCGGAAGAAATAGTCGACGACTTTGTAGATGCACTTTTTGATTTTGATATAAAGAAAATGGCAAAATACACAGTTTATGATTCGGATTCTCTCGAGCGAATAATCAGCGACGGGGATATGAGATCTCTAAACGCTCTAAAAAATTTGAAGGACACAATGGTTGACATAGACGTTGACGTTGACATCGTCCCGGGAACACTCCAATTCTCCGACGACAAAAAAGAAGCCTGGGCGGACTTTGAAATGAAAATGGAATACAAAATGATGGGCGAAGAATACAAGGACTCCGACGTCTCAACCGTTCGATTTATAAAAAAGAATAACAAATGGCTAATCTCGCTCTTTGAAAATATGTTTTAAAATTTACCGCAGTATGCGATTGCATATTGCGGTTTTTTTGTAAGATAAAACAAAAAGACTTATGGATTTATCCATAAGCCTTTTAAATTACCATAAATTATTTATTTTGTAATTATAAATTTTGCCGTTTTTGTTTCAGGATACCAGACAATATCTTTTCCTTCAACTAATCCTAAAGCTTTACCGATATTTGAAAGAGATAAAAATATTCTATCTTTAACAACAACCGGTTCCGCATCCGACATGAATTTCTTGCCATTTACTGTAAATTCTTTTCCAAACATCGGAATTTTAATGATGTTTTCACCCTTTGTCAAAATGGCAGTTTGAGTTTTTTGATCCCATAAAACTTCATATCCGAGAGCAACTCCGACAAATCTTATAGGCACCATAATTCTATCGTTCTTTATAAATGGTTCAACGTCCATTTCAAGTCTTTCATTGTTCATCACAAACTTCTGGTTGTCGATTGTAAAAGATATTTCGTTCTTTTCTTCAGCAGAATTTTTCTTTTTATCTTTTTCCGCGTTTTTAACAACATCTGTTTGTTTTTTATTTCTATAACGAGGAACTCTTGGACCCGGTTCCGGTCTGTATTCCGGAATAGGGTCCGGACTTGGATTTGGATTTGGATTTGGGTTAGGTATTTCCTTGTTAACAATAGAATTTATACCGTCCAAAACTTCTTTTATTTCCGATTCGCTAAATCTAACATTTAAAAGATTTTGTCCTGCTGAAATAAGCTTTTCATATCTATTCTTGTCTTCATTGGACAACTTTCTATACTTGTCACTATTTTTAAAATTGTTATAGTCTGCAATATACTTTTTAAGCTCATTTACAAGCTCCGTATTGTATTCTCCGGATAAAAGTTCTATTGCAAGTTCCAAATTATCTGTTGCTTTTTTCACATCATTCGGTGTGTAATCGGACTCAAGAACTTTCTTTGCGTTGTCAAGTGCAACTGTAAAATTGTTTCTATAAATTTCTTCACTGTTTGTAAATCTTTTTGTAGTCTTTATTTTTTCAGCTTCTTCAATCAACTCCAACAATTTTGAAACGTCAATACTTTTCTTATTTTTTCTTATTACAATTGGAACTACAATGTCAGGATTTTCTCTATCAATACTAATACTGATAGATTTAACCTTTTCGCCTTTATATAAAATTTCATTGTCTGCGTCTGTCTCAAATCCGATTACATAGCTACCGAATGGCAAATCTTGCAATTCTGTATTATCTTCGATTGGAACATTGTCTAAAGTATATTCTACTTTTTCTTTTTCCATGCCTTCAAACTCTGTTGTTATTTCAATATTCCCGTTTAATACATCACTCACTTTCAGATCTACAGCTAAAGTATTTTCATCTACTACAAATTTGTTTGAAATAAGCTTATCTGAATATGATTTCGGTGAAACAATTTCCACCTCATATTGTCCGATTGGAAGTTTTATGTTGGATGTGTTGTACAAAACCCCATTTATTCTATAGCTTATAGACTTAATTTCTCCCTTTGAATCGTTAAATTTAACTTGAACTTCTTTTATAGGAGCGTCATCTTTAAGCCTTATATCAATACTTATAGGGTTTCCCCCCGGTCCGAATACCCAAATATTTTCGATATCAGAATATTCGTATAAATCCAATTTATCTTTTATACTTACTTTGTATTGACCTTCTTCAAGAAGAATACTCTTTGTAGAATCGTCATCAAATTTATAAATATGCTCAAATTTTACATTGTCGCCCGTTTCATTATTTTTTTCAAATTCCAACACTAAATTATCTTTAATATATCCGTCCGGCATATTAACATTAATATCTCTTGAATATCTTGTAATATGTCCTTCTTCGCCTTTTTTAAACCATGTGAAAGCTATCTCTTTCTTTCCCTCTTCATAAAATTCTACAACTTTTTCATTGAGATTATAAAAAGGATCCGGTTCCAACGCTTCTGCGCCTTCAACTATTTCATTATCTTCTTCAGTTTGAATAGCCTCAACGATATAAAATCCCGGTTTTAACTTCATTCCCGGAGTGTATTCTTGTTCAAATGCACCTTCTTTAACATTATATCTTTCGTTGAAATTATAGACCATATATTTGGCATTAATACCTTTTTGCTCCGCATCGTCATTTATAACAAGTTCAAATCTTTTTCCATCATCTTTTACAAATTTAAACACAGGTTTTGCCACCGGATTTTTTTCGTCAACAATAACTGTGGTCATTCCCGGAATTACATAATATCCTTCAGGTACAATTTTAGGAGCAACTTCAATTTTTCCCATACCGATTTCCCTAACATCGCTGACAAGTCCCGTCAATAAATTTAATCCGACATAATCCACCTTGCCTTCATAACCTTCGGTAACAGGTTCCAACGAGTATTTGGTTTCTTTGAAATACAAATCGATATACGAATTCGAACTCGGACTGTCAATCAAAATATTGTCTTGTGAGAAATAGCAGTTGTATTTGGACTCAATTGCTTTATTTGTAAATTCAACTCTTAGCTTATATTCTCCATACGGAGCTTTCAAATAAAACTGTGGCGTGTTCGGAACTTCCGGTTTGAGTTCATATTTTTCTCCGGCTTTATTTTCTGCAATGACTTTAAAATCATTGTATGAAATAAGTCCCGAGCCATTTAAAAGAACCAATCGTTTTCCGATATTTTGTTTTTCATAAACAAGTTCAACTTTGTTTTCTAAACCTTCGCCTACGGTAAATTCAATCCTCCTATATTCAAGTTCCGGTTTTGAATTTACAAATTTATATTCCATAGGCGCTTCAATATTCATCAAATAATATGTTCCCGCTTTTAATTTTGTCGGGTTTGGCATAACTTGCTTTATATCATTCTGGACTTCATACTTCAAAGGAACTTGTTCGCCGTCTTTTGTCAATGCTATAATTTTTACATCAAAAAGTTTTTCATCCGTCAATAAATTGTCCAAACTCTCTGAGAATTCGTTTTTCGCCTTATCTATTACAGTTATTGTCGCATTTTCGGGAATTTCATTTTTATTTATTGTGTAAATACCATCTATGTCATTTATCTTTTCAAAAACATCCACATATTTCGGTTGTACCCAATCCGGATATTCAGGATAAGGAGCATAGGTTCCGTCTTGTTTTTTGTATTTGACGAATACATCTACATCAGATTCATCCTTTACCTCAAATCTGACAACATTTTCTTCTTTGTTAATATTAACTATCTCAGGTGCATTTTTATCTATTGAAAACTCAAAATTTTCAACTTTCTTTATAGAACCTTCTGAAACTCCGACACCCTCAAGTTCAAGTACATAATCTCCATTTTCAAATTTATTTATATTTATTTCATCTATAGCCGTGTATCCGAGACTTCTCTTGTCAAGTTGCGGATTGTCCGCCCAATTTGAAATATTTTTATAAGAATACTCCGGAAGCTCTTTTTCATATACGATTTCATCTGCGGAATTTTTAATTATTACCTTAAAATTTGCTGTCTTTGTGACAACCGCAATAAGATTTAACTTGTCACAGTTTCCATCTCCATTCGGAGAAAAATATAATCTCTTAGAAAAAACAGGTTTTACAATTTCACCGTTCTTCTTTCCCTCATCCACTTCTTTGAAATTCTCCATCCCGGCTATTACAGACTCTCCGTTCAAATCTGTTTCAATATGAGTCATAAATTTATGCCATTTATTTACTCTAGGATTTAAATTCCAATACATAGGAAGTTCATTATCAAAGTCCATTTTATAAATAGATTTTTCTACAACAGGATACGAATCAAAATCTCCTTTAAACGTCACCACAGGTAGTGTCGCCGATTTTTCTCCATCATTTAAACTTATATACCCTTCGATAAATGCTCCGTTTGAAAAACTTTCAAGCGTTTCCGTATTTTTAAAAGTTATGTTTAAATCAATTATAGCCTCGCTGTTTGCACCGACAAAATATTCTTTTTCCGAATCTTCAGCAAACAACTCCTTTGGTCTCATCAAATTTTTCTTGCCGTCGTGGTCATCGATTGAAAATACATAAGATGCTTTGAGATATTTATCTCTATTACTGAAGTTCTTAACTTTTAATTTTACATTTAATTCGCTGCCCACATTTTTTTCAAAAACTGAAGCTTTGTTTGTCTTGCTATCCAAAACTGTAAAATCCAAATCCAAAGCTCTTTTAACATTGATAAGTCCGGCCCCTTGTTTTCTCGGCGAGACATTCGCATTTGTATTTGAGTCTGTTTGAGGCTCAGCCGAATTCATCAAAAGAGTTTTTATCAAATCGGACTTTTCATATAAATTTATATTTTTGAAAATAGGATTTTTATCAATTGCCTGCGACAATACTGCAACCGCACCGGAAACATGTGGTGCCGCCATAGATGTGCCCGTTTTGGTAACAAATCCGTCATTGTTGTCTGCAGAATAGATATTTGAGCCCGGAGCTGCCAAATCAGGTTTTAACTCTCCGTCTGCTGTTAAACCCCAATTGGAATAACTGCTTATTTTACCCGCATTTGAATTTTTAAGAATTTTTTCCCCTTCTTCAATATCGAGAGCTCTGTCCGTGTTTGAAAGTAAAAACTTTCCATCGTCCATACTTATTGAATATGATGGAATTGAATCTTCATCTTCAATGCTCATCAAAAGTTCACCCGGCATATTATTGTAAATAATTGCCGCAATTGCACCTGCTTCTTTAGCATTTTTAATCTTTTGGCTAAAGCTATTTTCTCCTCTTTCTATAAGAGCAATTCTGCCTCTTGCGCTCTTGCAATCTTCAATTGAAAGTGCCTTTTTGCAATCGCTGATAAAATATCTTCCCTTTTCCAATCCCTTTGAACTTGCTTTGTTGTAGGTCAAATTTTTACCTGCAATATTTATCGCCTGTCCAATATAAAATTCATTTTCAACAGCCGCAACGGTTATGGCTCCCTCAAGAATTCCCGGTGATGCCATATTTCCAATATCCGGATAATCGATTGAAAGATCTCCTTCGAGAGCTCCGTCATTTCCCGCTGCAATCACAACAGTTGTCCCGGTTTTTTTAGAAATGAAATTAACCAATTCCTTTACTTTTTTGTCTGCGGAATTGTAGCCTTTTTCCGTAGCTTTTGTTGCACCGAAACTCATATTCACAACATCCGCTCTTAAATAAACCGCATCGTTTAGTGCTTCAAGGAAATATGAAGAGCCTGTGCTTTCATTTGCAAAAACATTTAAAGTGAGCAACTGTGCATTAGGTGCAACTCCCTTAAACTTATATTTATTCATTACAAGCCCTTCATTTCCGACCGCAATCCCTGAAACATGCTGACCATGTCCAACAGGATTTTTTTCCGGATTTAAATTTGCATTTCTGTTTATATAGTGAAATCCGAACGGGACTTTTTCATTGATATAAAGTTCATCAATATTCGTGTTTTTAAACTTGTCGCTGTTGCTGTTTATAAATCTCACAATATCTGACTTCTTAAGTTTTAAATTGTTAGAATTGTTTAATTTAAACACATGATGTGATGGGCTAAAGTTACCGTCGATTACAGCTACCAACTTTCCCGTTCCGTCGTATTCATCACTGATACTTTTGTCGAGTCCAATAAGATTTGACGCGTCAATTCTTTCGCTGACTGCCATTCGTCTGAACCTCGGTTTTGTCACCATCATCTTGTGTTCATTTTCTATTGACACCGACTTTATATAATCAAGTTTTGAAACTCGTTTTACCTCTTCTTCTGTTAAATCTGTAGTTATAAAACAAAAGATGAAGCTTCCTTTTGCAGAAATTTCAACCTTTCTTTCGATTGCGCTCTCTATGTTTTTTATAGAGAGTTCAATCAATTCGTTATTTTTCGATACCAACTCATCATAATTGTTTTCATCTATGAATTTTTCAATAGACGATTCTGTGAATTTTTCGGTGTCCAATTCAATAACAAAGCTGTTTTTAGAATCGGCTCCTATAATTCTTGTGAACAAAAGTAGTATAAACATCATTGTTAATATTGCTTTTTTCCTCATAAATACCTCCGTATAAAAAATATATTTTAATTATATAATATTTGATTTACGATGACAATACATTTTCCCAAATTGTTTTCTATTTTTAAAAAAATGCTTCAAATGAAAAATTTGTTATAAATGTAACTATTTGTTAATTTAATCACGGCATTTAAGTGTTATAATTATCGGTGCAATAATATATCGTTCTAAATTATTATTTAGGACAACTAAAAGGAGGGCATATGTCTAAGAAAAATTATTTATTATTAATTATTGCTTTCGCACTTATTTTCACAACTGCTTGCAGTAAAAATGACAATGTTAATGAAAAGAAGCCGGAAGAAACAACTGAGCAAACAAATACTGAAGAAACAAACGCTTCAGAAGATAAGGAAACAAAAGAGGAAGCCGAAGGAGAACTGGTATATCGTACAACAGGTATGCAATTAAGTACTTTGAATCCGCACATTTCTTCTACAAGTGCAGAAGGAGAAGCTTTGGAGCTAATTTCCGCAAATCTTCTTACCCTTACTTACAGCAAGGAAAAGGATACATTTGATTTTACTCCTAATCTTGCCGAAGCACTTCCTGAGATGTCAAACGAAGGAAAAACTTGGACTTGGAAAATTAGAAAAGATTTAAAATGGGCTGATGGAACTCCTATAAACGCACATGATTTCGAATATTCATGGAAGATGCTTTTAGATCCGAAGCTTAAAAATATAACGGCACCTGAAGCATTTTTCACAGGTGACGTTGCTGTTGTAAACGCAAAAAAATATTGGATTGGGAATAAAGAAGACAATATAAAATACGAAGCTCAAAAGAAAGAAGAAAAAGAGCTTTCAGAGCTTATGGCTGAAATTGATAAAATGGAAGACGGCGAAGAAAAAACTAAAAAAGAAGAAGAATACCAAAACAGAATGGGCGCTCTTCAAGCAAACTACATCGAACTTTCAGACGAAGATGTTGCAGAGGGTGGCGTTTCATGGGATGAAGTCGGTATTAAATGTATCGATGATTACACAATTGAAATGAATCTTGAATATCAAATTTCACCTGTAAATTATTGGACAAAATTTGCATCGGGCGGTGCAACTTCTTTAATAAAAAAAGATATTTATGAAAACGGAATGAACGAAGACAAAACCGAAACAAACTACGGTTCATCAGTTGACAAGATGGATTTCTCAGGTCCATATGTTTTATCGAAATGGGAAAACGGTTCTTTGAGAGAATACAAGAAAAACGAAAATTCTCCATTAAAGGATGTTTTCACACCGAATATAATAACAGAAAGAGTTGTCTCAGATTCAAATACAGCACAACAATTATTTGAAAATAATGAAATTGACGTTTTAAATTTGGGGGGCGCCGCTCTTGAAAAATATGGTGAAGACCCGAGAGTTGTTTATACAAAATCGGATGCAGTTGTTCAAATGTTTATGAATATGACAACCACAGACCCTGAAAAAGCTTTCCTCACGGATATCAATTTCAGAAAAGCTATGTATTGGGGCATGGACAGACAAACTATCGCAAAAGATATTATTAAAACGGCAGTTCCACAGCCATGTGTCGTTGCAAATACAAGAGCAATCGACCCGATGAAGGGCACAACATATCGTGATACCGAACAAGGAAAAGCAAACTATCCTGAAAACGACGGCTATGATACTGCAATAGCTAAAGAATTCTTTGAAAAGGCTTATGAAAAATTCGGTAAGAAAATGGAAGTTGAACTTATGTACTATGACACTTCCGAACAATTGAAAAATGTGGCGGAATATTTAAAAGAAGAATATGAAAATATGTTTGGAAAAGATAAAATTGAGGTTTCATTAAGAGCTGTTCCGCCGAACAATGTATTCCAAAAATTGATGCAAGCCGACTATGACATGGGATTCGGCGCATGGTCCGGAGGTGCATTTAATCCATGGCAAGGAATGGACGTTTATACATCATACTTCGGAGCAAAATGCGATCAATTTAAATCAGATGAATTTGACAAACTTTTCGAAAGAACAAACAAGGGCGATTTGATTTTTAAGGAAAAAGAAAAAATCGACGCTCTCGCAGAAATGGAAAAAATGTTGCTTGATAATATGCCTTTTGTTCCAATGTATCAATCTGAAAATGCTAGAATCTACTCAGATAGAGTTCATCTGCTTCCAAAAGAATGGAAAATCGGCGTAGGCTTTGCTCCACTTCAAGCAGAACTCGAACCGTTAAAGTAATAACTAAAAGTGCATTCTTAAATGATGCACTTTTTTTATTTGCTTTCTTCCTTTGCATTACAATTGTTTTGGGTATATATATCAAAGGAGGGATTCTATGCAATATTTTTGGATAATTTTACCGGCGATTTTGCCAATATTGATGATTATAAGAGGTGTGCTCGTTTTTCGAAGCAGATTAAATAAGGAGTTTTACGGAACGACAAAGAAAGACGGTTTTGAAAAGGTGAGCGAGTTTACGCTGCCGACGGAGCTTCACAACGAAAAGAATATCGAAATTTCGAATTTGCTGCGCGGATATTGGACTCTCGTAAGCGGTCTCATACTGTTTGTTTGCTGGATGATTTATGCTTATGTGTTTACTTTTAATGTTCAAGCGAATTCAAACCTCGCTATTATAAGTGTGATTTCATTTGTCGTCGAACTTGTTATTAACGCAATTATCGTTAAACGCACAGCTCCGCATTTGGAGTAGTCGGGAGTTTTTATGAAGACAAAAGATATAAAAAATTTACTTATAGCGCTTGAAGATGAGATTGTTTTAAACGAAAGCGAAATTTCTCGAGCGCTTTTTTTGGACCTCGGGAAGTCGAGAGAAGAGGCAATCATGACGGAGACCGGCATGGTTTTAAAAGAGCTGCGCTCTATGATAAAAAATTTAAAGAGATATAGAAAACCGAAGCGAGTCAGAAATACAATTTTAAATTTCAGAAGCAAAAGTTTTATTTATCCTGAGCCGTGGGTCCACGTTTTAATCGTGTCACCTTGGAACTATCCTTTTAATCTCTCAATGATTCCTCTAATCGGCGCAATTGCCGCCGGAAACACGGTCACTTTAAAAACATCGTCGAAGTCCATAAACACGTCGCGCGTGATTAAAAAGATTGTGGAAGATGTTTTTCCGGATTATATTTGTCGTGTGATTTTCGGCGGTGAATCGAATGCGGAAGTTTTAAGCACAAAATTTGATTATATTTTTTTCACGGGCGGACTTGAAACCGGTCGACTTTTTTATGAGAAGGCGGCGCGCGATATGGTTCCCGTGACGCTTGAACTCGGCGGAAAGAGCCCCGCATTTCTTCTCGACTCTGCGGATCTCGATTTGGCAGCACGGCGCATCGCGTTCGGCAAGTTTTTAAATGCAGGGCAAACCTGTGTCGCCGTCGATTACTGCATGTGCCCTAGAGGAAAGGAGCGGGAGCTCAGGCTAAAAATTCTAAAATATGTGCGCGAATTTTATGGAGATAATCCGACAATTTCACGAAATCTCGGAAAGATTATTTCTGAAAATGATTACAGAAGACTTGTCGAAACACTCGAAAGTGAAGATGTGAAGTTTAAGAGGGACGACAGGAGACTCAAAATCGAACCGACAGTTTTTATAACCGATCTCAATTCTCCTTTAATGAGTCGTGAAATTTTCGGTCCGATTCTTCCGATCATTCCGTACGACTACAAGGAAAAAGCGCTCGACTATATAAAGAGTCAAAAAACGCCGCTCGCATTTTATATTTTCGGCTCCGAAAAAGAGGCGACTGAAATTGCGGGTCGTATGAAGTTCGGCGGCGCATCGATAAACGACACGATGAGTCATATGGTCGGCGACCTTCCTTTCGGAGGAATGGGCGAATCCGGCATCGGAGCATATCACGGGGAATATACTTTTAAAACATTTGTCCACGAAAAAAGTGTGCTTGTGAAAAAGAAATGGCCCGATTTTAATATGAGATATACCGGAAAAGCAAGTGTTGAACTCATTAAGAAAATTTTTAAAATAAAATAACGATTTTAAATTGCACTCCTATGTTATTTTTATGAAATTTGTGTTATAATAACATAGGAGGGATTTTTATGGAAAGAAAATATCTTGCAATAGATTTAAAATCATTCTATGCATCGGTCGAATGCGTCGAAAGGAGGCTCGATCCTCTAAAGACAAATCTCGTCGTTGCGGATGAATCGAGAACTTCAAAGACAATCTGCCTTGCTGTTTCGCCGTCTCTTAAAAGTCTCGGCGTGCCGGGGAGACCGCGTCTTTTTGAAGTGATTCGCGATGTGGATGAAATAAATAAAAATCGAAGATACAGGCTTAAACGCGAGTTCACCGGCTCTTCGGTCTTTATTGACGAGCTCAATAAAAATCCGGAGCTTAAACTCGACTATATAATAGCCCCTCCGAGAATGTCGAAATACATTAACGCTTCCACCGAGATTTATAAAGTGTACTTAAAATGGGTCAAACCCGAAGATATCCACGTCTACTCGATTGACGAGGTGTTCATAGACATAACCGACTATTTGAAGCTTTATGACGCCGATGCCGAGACGATTATTTCAAAAATTATTTTGGATATTTATAACACAACGGGCATCACGGCGACGGGCGGCGTCGGCACAAATCTCTATCTCGCGAAAATTGCGATGGATATTTTGGCGAAACACAAAACTGCGAACGAACACGGAGTGCGCATTGCAATTCTTGACGAGATGAGCTATCGTCGTGAACTTTGGGGGCATATGCCGCTCACGGATTTTTGGCGTTTGGGAAAAGGCTACAGCCGTCGCCTTCAAAAATTCGGTCTCTTCACCATGGGCGATATTGCACGCTTTTCAATCGGGAGTGCAGACAAGCTCTACAAGGAGTTCGGTGTGAATGCGGAACTTCTAATCGACCATGCTTGGGGCTATGAGCCGTGCGAAATTTCCGACATAAAATCATATCGCCCGCAAAAAAGAAGCATTTCGAGCGGACAAGTTCTGCCGGAGCCGACAGTTTTTAACGATGCGCTCACGATTATAAAGGAGATGGCGGAAGCGGTTTCCTATGACCTCGTCTCCGAAAATCTCGTCACAAAAAAACTCACACTCACCGTAAAATATGACACGAGTAATCTTGAAAATCACGGACAGATTTACACGGGCGAGAGAAAGATTGATTCGTACGGAAGAATGGCACCGAAGGATTCGCACGGCACCATAAATCTCGACTTCAACACTTCTTCTACAAGAATTTTGCGAGAAAAAACGGAGGAGCTTTTCAAAAAAATCGTGGACCCGACTCTATATGTACGAAAGATGTATATTGTCGCATGTGACATCGTGGAAAAAGGAAGCGCTGACGACTCAGGCGTCATAAATCAGCTAAATCTTTTCAGCGCGTTCGATAAAAAAGACACCTTGCTCGACGAAAAACTAAAAAAAGAAGAAAAGGTCCAAAAAGCGATGCTCGAGATAAAGAAAAAATACGGAAAAAATTCCGTTTTAAAGGGTATGAATCTCTTAGAAGGCGCAAGGCAGATGGAGAGAAACTGCGAAATCGGAGGACACCGGTCATGACGGAAAATTACGACGATATTATAAATCTTGCGCGCCCGGAAACGAAAAACAGAGAGCATATGTCGAGATTAAATCGCGCCGCACAGTTTGCGCCTTTTGCCGCCCTCACGGGATATGCCGCCGCAGTTTCGGAGACGGGACGGCTCACCGAAAAGAAACGTGTGCTTTCAAGCGATGAAATTGCAATTTTGGAGCGCAGGATAAATTTTTTGATTGAAAATGAGATAAATGAAAAAATAAAAATAAAATATTTTAAGAAAGACGAAAGAAAATCCGGCGGAAAATATTTGGAAATCGAGGACAAATTTAAGAAATTTGACGATATAAATCTGATTTTAGCTCTCGAGTCGGGACTTCGAATAAATTTTCGGGACTTATATTACATCGGTCCCGAAGAAATTTTTGAGAAAGAGCTTTAATGCGAAAAATATGTAAATTTTTTTAAAAATATAAATCTTTGCAAAATTAAAAATTAAATTAAGAAAATATTTTATAAAGAGGCTATAAAAATAGAAGCCTCTTTTTTATTTTAAATGCTACTTGCGAATTTACTTTTTCCAACTCAATAAAATACCCACTCGTCATTTTACCAACAAAGAGGGTATTCTTACATAATTATTTATAGATAAACCAAACGAGTATATATCCCACAAAAACCGCCGTAAGTGTAAACGGCACACTCATTTGCATAAACTCCTTGTTTGAAACAGCGTGTCCGTTTTCGCGAAGTATTCCCAAAGAGGCGATGTTTGCAGATGCGCCGATCGGAGTGATGTTTCCCCCGAGTGTCGCACCACTCAAAAGTCCGAAATAAAAAACGGTCATATCAAACGGCACCTGTGCAGAAATGACGGAAAGCACCGGAAGCATTGTCGCAATATACGGTATATTGTCGACAAATGCGCTTATTAAAACGCTGCCCCAAACGATTGCCGTGTATAATAGAAACGGTTTGTCCGATAGTTTTACGAAAAGTTTTGCAACTTCGTCGATAACTCCGGCATTTTCTATTCCCGAAATTATTATAAAGAGTCCGGCGAGAAGGAGAAGCGTGTTGTAGTCGATTTCGCTTATAACGCGCTTTATAACCGCCTTGTCCCTGTATCTCAAAAGATAATATATAATTCCTACAAGAGCCAGTGAAACGCAGATTAGCCCGTTTAAAATCGGAATCTTTTTCTCCGAAGGGATAAATGATGCTGCAATCAAAAGCACTAGCATTGCAATTAAAAGATATGTCGGGACCATGTCCTTAACTTTTGTCACTTCAATTTTGTCAACTTTACCCTTTAGATTTCGCACGGCAATATAGATACAAATCGTCGAAATGAGCGCAGAGATTTGCACTATAAAAAACATTCCCATTTTTCCGTTGTATACAAAGAAATCAAAGAAAGTCATGTCGAGTGCGCTACCGAGAAGGATCGACGAGGTATCGCCGACAAGAGTTGCGGCGCCTTGAAGATTTGACGAAATTGAAATCGCAATAATCATTTTTACCGGCGAGATATTGAGTTTTTTAGCTAGACTTATCGCAACCGGTGCAATCATAAGCACTGTCGCAACATTGTCGATAAATGCACTCACAACGCCCGCAAAGAGCGATAGCACTATTATTATGAGTCGGATGTCTTTGAATCTGTTTATAATTAAATCGGCGAGTCTTGTCGGCATCAAGCTTTCCGAAAAGAGGGAAACAAGACCCATAGTACCTGCAATCATTAAAAGTACGTTATAGTCAATTACACTTAGGACCGATTTTATCGGTACGATGTTTAAAACAACAAAAATCAGTGCGCTTATGCCAACGACAAGCGGTCTATGATTTACAAATTTTATCATAAATATATATGTCAATATAAAAAGCACACTTGCAATGATTAATTTATCCATAATTTCCTCCGTATACGAGTATTATACATCAATTACCTTAAAATAGAAAGAAAAATAAGACCCACAAATGTGAGTCTTATTTTATATATTCTGTAATTAAATTACATTCTTGGTCCCATGTTTAAGATCATTCTGATAGAATCGATCATTTCTTGAACTTTGTTGCTTGACGGTCTGATTGACATGATGAGTTTGTATGATGCGTCGATAACGTCGCCCAATTCTTTTCTCTTGTCTCCTTGTCTTCTTGCCTTCTTAGCAGCACGTCTCATTTCTTTGAGGTCTTCGATTTCTGTCTTTGTTGCTCTGTGGTCTGTTTGAAGTTGTGAATAAGCTTTACCTACAGCTGCGTCAAGCATATCTTCTGCTTGGTAAATTTCTGCAACTGTTCTTTGTGGTTGAAGTCTAATTCTTGTAACTTCTCTGATAACCTTGTTGAGTTCATCCAATACATAATCCGGAGCTTCTTTGAGGTCGTTCATGTAGAGGCATCTTGCTTTGTGAAGTTTAGCATCGAGGTCTGCTCTTACATAGAGGTTTGCTGTATCATTTTGTGTTAAATCAGGATATCCGATTAACTTTGCTTTCAAAGCTTCGAATTCAGCCATGTAAGCTTTCATGTCGTCAACTGTGTGGAATGGGCTTACTGCTATTACGAGTCCTTGGAAAACGTATTCAGCAATTTCTACATGTGCTTGGTCAACTTTGTATCTTAAAGCTGTTGTAGCAAATCTCATAGCTACGCAAAGTCTACCGACTAGCATCAATCTTTGTGGGATTGAAGATAGGTCATAGATTTGTGAGAATCCAAGTCCCATACCTTGTGCTTCGAATGATTTTTCAATGCTTACTTCGAGTTCATCTGTCTTTTCATCGAAGTTGTTAAGCATCTTAACGTTTTCTTCGTTGTGTGGTGTCAATTCTTTTGCTTCTGATTTAACTGCTTGAACCTTTCTTTTGTATGTTTCAAGGTCGTTGATTGTTAAATCATCTTCTACTGCCGGAGCGTCATCATCGATGAGAGCTGCGTTTGTCACTGTAGGTAGTAAACTACCGACTGCCATAAATCCTGCTAATGTGATTGATAAAAACTTTTTATTCATAATTTTCTCCTTTTCTTATCTGAAGCTGAAGTTGTGTTCTTCAACAATATTTCCAATGCGTACCTTTGCATTGAAGTCTTTTGTCCATACGCCGAAGTTGAATCCGTTGAATTTAACAGATGCTGTTCCGTTTTGCATATAAACTGTTCTTGTGATTGTCTTATTTCCGTTTGAAACATCGAATCTTACATATCCTCTGTAAGGATTTCCGTTGTTTGTAGCTTCTACTTCAACAGTGAAGATTCCAGCAACTCTTTCAGAGTTTGTGATGTTAACGATTCTGATGTCGTTTTCAGGAGCTTTTTCTGTAACTTCTACAAGAATAGATCCCATTTTGCCGTTATTGCTGTGTGCAAAGATGTTAACTTTTCCAGGTCTCTTTGCTTCTACAAGTCCTGTGTATTTGTCAACAACTGCGATTGTTTCATTTTCTGAAGTGTAAGTTAAATCCTTGTTGATTGCTTCTGTTGGGAAAACAAGTGTCTTTGAAGAAACATCAACTGAACTTCCTTCTTCAACCCTCACCTTATCAACTACGAAGTCAACGCTTGTTACTTCTGTCTTGTCATTTGAAATAGGTGGTAGGTCGTCGTCACCAGGTGTCGGATCCATATCGAATGCATAGTTGCTTCCTGTTGGTTGAAGCGGTGGCATTCCTTCCATATATCCACCCGGTTCTACAATGTAGAGTGTGAATGTTGCTTTTACGTTGTTGTCTTTTGCGATACAAATAACTTCAACTGAACCGGTTTTTTCAGGAATGATTTCTCCCGCACTTACTCTGGCAATGTAAGGATTTGATGTATACATGATAACATCTTTATTTTTTACTTCATGTGGGAAAATAACAGGTCTGATTCTTGTCTTTTTGTCAAGAGCGATATATCCTGCTTCGCCTTCCATGAATTCGATTCTTTCAACTCTAATCTTAGGTCCTGTGATAACTTCCATTTGTTGGTGTACTTTTTCGAGTTGTGCGTCGAGTTCGCCGCAAGTTACGTCAAGTCTCCACCACATGCGTTGTCCTTCTTTGATTGCTTCAAGAAGCGGTTTTGCTCTAAATTGTTTTGTAATTTGGTTACAGCTGTTGTAAACGCGTCTAGCTTCTCTAAGTTCTCTGCTGAAAGCTGCTTTCTTATAGATTGTAGCAATATCTTCAGGTCTTAAATCAGGATATGCAAGCAATTCTTCTTGAAGTGGTTCAAATCTGTCGATATATTCCATGATTTGTCCTTCACTTGCAAACGGATTGAGTACATATAGAATACCTGTTAAGATATATTCTGTAATCTTTGTGTGTGCTGCAACAACTTTGTTTGATAATTCTGTTGTTGCAAATCTGATTGCACGTCCAATTCTGATTAATAATTGAACTCTTACCGGGATAGTTGTGAGATCATAAACTGAATCTCCTAATCCAACTGCTCCACTAACTCTTTCTTCGCTGACTTCGAGTTCCCTATTAATGCTGTCTGCTGCTTCGTGATACTTGTCAAGAATGTCTTTTTCGTCTTCGTTTGAAGGTTCGATATCTTGAACGCTTGCGACAGCTGTCTTAACATCTGACTTCAAGTCTGAGACTTCTAAAAGAAATCTGTCTTTTTCAGAATCTGCTTTAGCAATATTTCCTAGCGGACTCATTGTTGTTAATACCATCATTATAGTTAGTACGAATGATAGTACGGACTTATAATTTTTCATAAGTTCTCCTCCTTAGTAAATTTATATAAATGGCAGTGCCAATTATAACCTATTTGTATCCGAATCTAATTTCTTCCGAAACATCTCCGATTGTAAGTGTTGCGTGGAAATCTTTTCTCCATACGCCGAATGCAAATCCTGTGTATGTCTTTTCGAATTTTCCGTCTTTGAATTTAACTTCATGTTCTTGAACATGGTCTCCACTTACAACTCTGATAATAGCTTTTCCGTTGTACGGCATTCCGTCTGCGAGTGCTTCAGCGTAGATGTGGAAGACGCCGCCCTTTCTTTCAGGCGAATTATAGAAACGTGTGATTTCTATATATTTCGGTGCTTCTTCATGATGTTGTTTCTTAGATTCGAAGAATTTAATAGTCTTTTCTTTATCTCTTACTTTTAATGTTGCAGTGAAATTTTCTCTCCATACTCCGATTTGTCCACCGTGGTATTTCGATTCAATTTTACCTGCGTTGAAATACACTCTTCTTTCGATTGTTTTATCTTCAGCTGTGACGATAAGGTCTGCCGGTCCGTTGTACGGCATTCCGTTTACAGTTGCTTCAGCATAAATTCTGAATATACCGCCCTTACGTTCAGTGTTTCTCAGGCTTGTGATTTCGATTTCTTGTTTGCTGTAATCAGGAACAACTTTTGCCTTAAATACTGTTTTAAGATTGTTTTCCGTCATAACAGTTATATTTGCAGAGCCCACCTTGTGTGCTACCAAAATTCCGTCAGGTCTTGCTTCAACTATCTCCGGTCTATCCGAATAATATATGAAGTTTCTCTTTGCGGTTTCTGGGTAAACACCTACATAAGGTTCAAAGTTGAATTCTGTTCCTTCTGTGATAAGTTCGGATTGCTTTTTCATAAATAGTGTCATCGCAACACTTGGGTCTCTTTCCGGTCTGATCGGGTCCGGCTCTTTGTCGTCAGGAACGACACCCGGATCCGGTTCCGGTTCTGGTTCAGGTTCGTAATCGTTAACTCCGATTTCTTCGATTTGTTGTCTTCCCGGAACTCTGATTCCCGGATTTACAACTTGTACATTAAATCTTGTAACAATTTCTCCGCCCTTTGTTTTAACATAAACATTCGTGTTACCTGTGTTTACCGGATATAATACTCCGCCATCCTTAAATACTGCAATATTCTTGTCATCTGTTCCGAATTCAAGTTCTACTTCAGCATCTTGAGGATCAATTGTATATCTTAAAAGCCCTTTCTTATCTATGTGGATAAATCCTTGGCTTCCGATATCGAATGTAATATTTCTAACCTTGACTTTTCCGTCGATTGTAATATCTTTGTTGTGGTCATCAACTTCGTCCAAATCCTTTTCAGGAACTTCGTCACCTGTTGTTGTTATAGCCTTGATACAGAAGTTTGCATTCGGCAAATTACCTGTAAGGTCTGACCAACCGTCTCCAACTCTTGAGAAATATGATTGACCCGGAGCTGCAACAGCTTTTGATGAATATCCGCCGATTCTTGTTTCAATAGGAAGCGGGGTGTTGTTTTTCGACTTTGTTGAGTTCATATAAACAATAACTGCAAATTGTTCGCCTTCATTTAACTGAACAGGGTCAATTGGAACTGTGTAGTATCCAGGATATAGGAAACTTCCCGATGCAACTTTAACTCTTTCATTCGAAAGTTGGCTTGTTCTTTCAACATTTCTTACAACATAGATTTCGTAATCTGTTTGGTTTGCAACGTTGAAAAGACCTACTTCGTGTAAAAGTTCCTTATATTGTGCCGTGAAAATATTTGCCATATAACCTTCGCCCTTAAATCCAACAGATCTTGTTGCTCCAAGCGGGTCATATTGGTGAATAATCCCTCTTAAATCTTTTTTCTTAGGAATAAATACCGTCGGGCTCTTACCTACAAATGCATCGTAGTATGATACATAATAATAACCTGAGTCCATATATTTTGATCCCCATGAGTTCTTGCAAATCCAAGCTCCGTTTCCAGGTGCTGTTTGTGTAAAAGCTGTTGAAGGATATGTGTCGTCCCAACCTACAATCGTTACAGCGTGGTTTGCTGTTCCTCTTCCTGGATTGTACATTGTGAATGTCTTCTTGTTTTCGTAATATGAAGATGTATTTATTGTTGTATAAACTCCACCATATTCACTGATTGCCCATTTAAGATTATCGACTTCGTTAATGTTTGTTACATCAGGAAGATAAATAACCTTGTCCATATCAAGTTGTCTTCTTAGTCCTTTCGGTGAAACCGTTATAACCGGATCATATGGGTCATCGTCTTCTGCGATAGGTCCCTTACCGCTTGCAAGATATGCGGCAGCCATATCACGGTTGCCTCCCTTTTCAGCGCTCCAGTCAAATCCGTGCATATTTCTTAAATGCTTTTCACTGAAATCGAATTTACCTTTCTTTTGTCTAAGAAGAATTGATTCCATTGAGCCGTAAGTAGCAAATGCCCAACATGAACCGTTAGGACCTTGGTCTCTTACCGGTGAAACCATTCCAAATTTTCTTAAGTCAAATTTTGAAGGGAAACGACTTCCTGCTACCGGATTCAATGACATAGTTCTCATTTGAAGCGGTGCACTTTGACTTTCAATCTTAAGCGGTGATACTGTAAGACCGTCTTCCAAATCGTATTCGTTCGGATTGAAGTCCTCATTAATTTCGCTTAATTCCAACTCGGCCTCTTCTTCAGGGCCTTCCTCCTCGATTGTCGTTCTAGTGATTTCTTCATTTAATATATCATCGTAGATCACATCTTCATCCGCTTTCGTTACTGATAGCGGTGATAAAAGTGGAACTACCATTAATATAGTAAGAAGAAGTACCAGAACTTTTACATTTTTCTTTACCATTGTTCCTCCTCTCGCTGTCGTCTTAACGACATCTCTTCCTTAATAAATTTATATAGTCACATTTTGACAATGAATTCTTTCGTGATTTAAAAGTTGATAACCATTTATCACATTTATGTTGTCTGAGCAAATCTTTAGTATTTTTATAAGTATCGTAATTAATTTCAGTTTTTTTTACTATGTGATTAAAAACACTTTGTTTTCTAATATTTTCATAATACCAACCTATCTTTTTCTTAATTATACCATTATTTTTCTTAAAAATCAACAGATTACAAAAAAATTAAGAAAAAAAATTGTTAATTTCTCTATAAAAAACCTTGAATGCATTGATATTACTTGTTTTTAGCGTAAATATTAAATTTTCGCAATATTTGTATTTGTATTGTAATGAAAAGAAAAATCTGCTATAATTAATTTAGAGTTGTTTTAATTAGAAAATTTGTTCTTAAAATAAAAAAATCCAAATAATTTTTATCTAAGAACAAAAAAAGATGATTTTCTAAAAACGGCTTTAATACGAAAGGAGAGTATTATGAACAAAAGATTTGTTAATACCATTATTAGTGTAGTACTTGCATTAGTTATGGTAGTGGCACCTATTTCTGTTTTCGCAGAAGACGGTCTTGAAATCAGCGATGTGATTCAAGATGTAAATCCGGAAACAGGAATTGTTGCCGAAGAAGAATTGGTCGATGATTTATTTGTCGACGAAGCTCCGGTAAATCCGGAATTTAATCGCGTAAGAGCTGCAGGAGATGAAAAGTTCTACGGTTTGCGTGTTGACCCGTTAAGAGTTAATACAAACTATGACTTGAAAAAAGCTCCTGAATTTTCTCGCCAAGGTGCTCCAAGAAAGTACGATTTGAGACAACAAAATCGTGTAACACCTGTTAAAAACCAAGGACCTAACGGTTCATGTTGGGCATTCGCAACATACGGTTCAGCAGAATCAGCTTTGATGCCACAAGTAAACGACTTCAGTGAAAAGAACTTGAGAAACACTCACGGGTACGACTGGGGTCCGGACCAAGGTGGTACATGGCAAGTTGCATCAGGTTATCTTGCTCGTTGGTCAGGTCCTATCTCTGAAGCTGACGAACCATATTCACCATATGGATTCACTTCTCCAAGAGGACTTGAAAGAGTTAAGGATATCGACAAGATCATGAATATCCCTGACATCAGAAACGGTTGGGATACAGAAGGTCTTAAAGATGCTATCATGAGATACGGTGCTGCTTACACAACTATCAACGGAAGCGAATGGTATTTAAACGACAGAACAATGGCAAGTTACAACCCTGGTAATTCAGGATACGCAAACCACGCTGTAACTATTGTCGGTTGGGACGACGATTTCAGCCGTAACAACTTCGGTATCACACCTCCGGGAGATGGCGCATGGATTATTAAAAACTCATGGGGTCAAAACTGGAAGTATATGGGTGGATACTATTATGTTTCTTATTTCGACGGTTTTGCAGGAAGAAGCAATGCTATCTTTAAGATGAAGGAAAAGAAAGCAAACGAATCAATCTGGTACTACGATGATTTAGGTATGACTTCAAACATCGGTAACGGTCAAACAGGTTATTTCTCAAACGTATTCGGTCCTGTAAGAAACAACACAGATGTATTTGAAGTTGGTTTCTTTGTTCCGTCAAACGGCGCAAGCTATGAAGTTTATATGACTTCAGGAAACGGTCAAGTAAGTTTCAACAACCGTACACCGGTTGCAAGCGGTAATATTGAATACGCAGGATATGTAACTGTTCCTATTAGAACATATAATGTTCAAGCAGGACAATATTTCGCTCCAATTGTTAAACTTACAACTCCGGGATATTCATATCCTATTCCTATTGAAAATCCGATTGCTTACTATTCATCACGTGCAAGAGCAAACAGAAATGAATCATACATTTCTTACAACGGAAGCAACTGGATGGACGTTACAACACAAAGATACAATGCAAACGTATGTTTGAAAGCTATGACACGTCCTGCAGGATATAATCCGGGACCAAACCCTGAAGTAAAGAAAGTTGATTCAATCAGCTTCAACGAAAATCCACTTGAAATTGAAGTTGGACAAAGCTATGAATTAAATCCTGTAGTTCTCCCTGAAGATGCAGCAAACAAGACTTTATCATACAGTGTAAATCCAAGTTATGTTGCAACAGTTCAAAACGGAGTTATAAAAGGATTGAGAGAAGGTTCTGCAACAGTTACTGCAACTGCAACTGACGGTTCATACAAGAGAGCTACATTTACAGTTAATGTAAAAAATAAAGTTGTAAACGTTCCTGTAAAATCAATCGCTCTTTCAGAAACAAATGTAACACTTTCAGCAGGTGCTACAAAGACTATCACAGCAACTGTTTATCCACAAAACGCAACTAACAAGTCCATTTCATGGTCAACAACAAATTCAAGAGTTGCAACTGTTTCAGGCGGAGTTATCCGTGCAAACGGCGAAGGAACATGTGATATTATTGCAAAGGCTTCAAACGGAGTTACAGCAAGAGCACGTGTAACTGTAGAAAGCGCAGGAAAGCAAGTAACTTATATTTCTCTTACCCCTAACAACAAGACAATCTCTGTTGGCGACTCATACAGAATCTCTGCAACAATTATGCCGAGAGATGCAAAGAACCAAACATTGTCATTTGTAAGTGAAAACCCACGTATCGCAACTGTTGACAACAACGGAAACGTTCGCGGTATCAGCGCAGGTAAGGTTAAGATTACAGCTACAGCTACAGACGGTTCAAATGTTTCACAAGTTGCATATGTAACCGTTACAGGAAACAGCGACAATACAAACCCTATCAATGTTACAACAACTCTTTCAAGCGATGTTGTAAACAGCGGAAACAGCCAAACAATCACTGTTAATACAAAGGATAAATACAACAGAAACCTCAAATATACAACAGTTGAAATCGACATTGTAGGACCTAACGGAAACCACATCACAAAATCTGCTTATACAGATTACTACGGAAATGCAAGATTCACTATTTCATCTTATGAACTCGGCGTTTCAGGTAAATATACTGTAAATGTTAAAGCAAGCGGTGGAAACTATAATCCTGCAAATGATGTAGCAACATTTGAAGTTAACGACGGTCGTCCGACATTCGTAACAACTGTTACACCTGCTCAAAATTCAATTTACAGCAACGGTTCAATCGCACTTAACATTCAAACAAGCTATGGACAATATGCTATCAGCTATGCTGACATCGACATCGAAATCACAACAGCTGACGGTACAGTTCACAGAAACACAGGACGTACAGACTATTATGGTAGAGCAACCTACACATACAAACCTGAAAACGGTCCTGCAGGAACTTACAAAGTTAAGATCACATCTTCAAAATCAAGTTACCAAAATTCAATCGGTGAAGCAACATTTGAAGTTGTAAAATATGTAAATCCTAAACACTTGACAATTGAATTCACACAAGATAAAGACGAATACCAAATCGGTGAAAAAGCTACTATCGGACTTCAATTGAACTATCAAGACGGAAAACCTGTAAGAACAAACGCTATGAAGATTGTTGTTACAGACCCGCAAGGAAAAGAATACAAACTTACAAAATACAGCAACTGGTATGGTAAGGCTGAAATCTATGTTACTTCAGACACAACTATGGGTGAAGGCGAATACACAGTTAATGTTGTTGCAGACAGATGGGGATATGACGGAGTTAACGAAACATACAAGTTCTACATCGGACAAAAACCTGTAGATCCTGTTGATCCGGTTGATCCGGTTGACCCTGTTGACCCGGTAGATCCTGTTGAACCTGATGAACCGGAAGAAACCATCTACAAGATGATTGAAACCGACGAAGGCCAAAAGATGATCGAAGAAAACAAAAACAACGAAGAATTTGTACTTCTAGACGTAAGAACAAAGGCTGAATACAACGAATCACACATCGACGGATGTATTCACCACGACTATTACGCAAAAGACCACGAAGATTTCTTAAAAACATTAGACAAAAACAAAACTTATTTGCTATACTGCAGAACACAAGTTCGTTCAGGCGGTACAGCAGAAATGATGAAAGCCCTCGGCTTCAAGAAAATCTACTGGATGAACGGCGGAATGACCAAATGGTTAAGAGAAAACCGCCCATCAGTATTCCCTGAATATGAAAAAGCACTCGATATCAATATCGGAGCTGACAAAACAGCATATGTAAAGGGTTCAACAGTAACTGTAAACGCTAAAGTTACAGACCTTGAAGGAAACTATATTAGAAAATCATCTATCGCTCTAAGTCTTAAAAACCAAGACGGAAGAGTTCTTGAAACAAAGACAGTAACAACAGGAAATACAGGAGAAGTTAGCCAAGTATTCACAGCTCCACAAGAAAACGGAAAATACAGTGTATTTGCAGAAGCAAGCTACAACAACTTCGAAAAGATTACAGGTATTGCAAGTTTTGAAGTTGCAGACAAAGAAGTAGCATTCAAATCATATGCTGCACGTAAGGCTGAAGGTCAATTCAGACACTTAAAACCTACAGATTTCGAATATGAATCACTCGAAAAATACTACGGCAAAAACATTCTTCAATACACTGTTAAGGACGCTACTTTAGGCGACCACAAAATCGCTGATCTCATCGACCCGTCAAAGAAAACAGTTCTCGTATTCGGTTATCCTGGATGCGGAGCATGTGTTGACATGTGGGAAAAGATGGCTCCACTTCCTCACGATAAATACAATTTCTTAGAAATCGTAACATCAGTTGAAGAAGACGTAAAATCAACAGTTGACTTTGTAGACAGAGTTCTTAAAGACTTAAATATCGAAAACTTCAGAGACCACATCTACTATGACGCTGACCAAAAGATTTGGGCATCACGTCTAGGATTCCTCACAACACCTAACACAGTTATTCTTGACGAAAATGGAAGACTTTTAAATATTGCAGGTCCGCTCGACAAAGACGGTCTATACAATATTCTAAAGACAACTGTTGACTTGGATGTTGAAGGCGAAGATGAAACTCCAGGCGAAGTTTACAACTCAACACTCTCACTCTCAGTTGACAAAACTGAAATCAAAGCAAATGAAACAGTAAGAATGACTGCAATGTTAAGAGATGCATCAAACAATCTTGTAAGAAACACAAATTTAAGATACACTCTTAAATATCCTAACAACCAAGTTCAAACAGGAACTTATGACAGAAACACAGGATATCAAGGTCAAACAAACTTATACTTCACACCGGACAAAGATTCACCGGTAGGAACTTATGAAGTTTCAATCGAAGCACTCGACGGAAACTATGTCGCTAAGAAAGAAACTGTAACTTTCGAAGTTGTAAAAGAAGAAGAAAACAACAATGCAAATCTTACACTCACATGCGGCGGAGACACATTCAAACCGGGTGCAGTAATCAGAATGACATTGTTTGTAAAAGACCAAAACGGAAGTGCAATGACAAACCAACCGGTTAAATTCACATTCACATATCCTGACGGAAAATCTTACAACTATGACAGAACTACAGACTACTACGGAAGATCAGTTCTAACATTCACAACAAACCAATCAATTCCACAAGGAACATACACCATTGAAGCTGAACTCGCAAACGATTCAAGCGCAAGAGCTGCAAGCAAATTCACTATCACAACAGGAAGCAATCCTGACCCTTATGAACCGTCATCCGGCGAATTAAGCTATGACGAAAGAGCAAGAAAAGGTGAATTCAACCACTTGAACAGCGGCGACTTGGGACCAAAGCTAAAAGCTATCTACGGAAGAAATGTTAAGAACTACACATTGACAAATATGAGCGGTCAAAGCGTTACAATCGCTTCACTTATCGACGGCAAACGCCCTACAGTCATCGCAATGGGATATCCTGAATGCGGCGGCTGCCAAGGCAGCTGGAGAAGCCTTGTAAACATTGACAAATCAAGATTCACAATGGTTGAAGCAATGACTTCAGGCAACGCTTACTCAATCAGAAACATCTTGAACAGACTTGGTTTAAGCCAAATGGAACCATACTTCCACTACAACGCAAGAGGATTATTCAACATCGTAAATTCAAACTACGTACCATGCTTGATGTACCTCGACAAAGACGGCAACGTAACAAACCTCAGCTACTTTGAATCAAACAACCAAGTGCTAAATATTGTCAATACAATCGGAGATACAATCTCTAAATAACAATAACTAAAAGACTGCTATAATTTTGTAGCAGTCTTTTTAGTTTGCGCGCTAATTTGCGATAAACGGTTGATTCCGTATTTTCGTCGTTGCGACATATTTTCCAATATGCCTCACTCCAAAAATACTCCATACAACCGTTTCTCATCAAATTATCATCGCAAATTATGAGACAATTTAAGATTATTAAATTATAGAAGCTTTAAAAAAATTATTATTTCGATAAAGTTATCGAAATGTATAATGTAGTAATCGCAGAACGTAGCGGGATGGCATACGTTGTGACGTAAGGAACAACGATGTCCTCCCGCCAAAAAAAGTCTCGCTCCTAAAATATTTCATCTAACCGTTTCTCATCGAAAAGTCCTCGCAAATTGGGAAGTCAACTTGAGGTTATTAATTATAGAAACTTGAAAACACAGTCGTGCCGGCGATCAGGTTTTCCGACGCACGAAAAAGAAAACTTTTATTTCGTCCGAATAAGAGATAAAAATATGTATCGCCGCCAAAAATGTGCGCAATAAAAATTTATTTTTGCAGCATCTAATAATGATTTCATCAAAAATTTGAATAGACAAAAATTAAAGCCTAACACTTTGTATAAACGATTTAATTTAAAATGCGTTTAATTATACTCGATTGAAATATAAAAGCCGTCATTGGGCGATAACGGCTAAAATTTTAGGATAGTTTTTCGATTTTGATATTTATGTGCGAACTAAGTTTTTATCTAAAAACATTAGAAAAATTTCCAACAAAAAAGAGCCATGAATTTCATCAGCTCTCTCAATCTTCAAAAAATTTCACCATATTCGCTCCTTCAAGCGCGAGGAGCGATATTTTTTTATCCATTCCATATCTATATCCCGTCAATTTACCGTTTTTCCCGACAACTCGGTGGCACGGTATTATAATTGCAATCGGATTTTTCCCTATGGCTCCGCCAATCGCCTGTGCGGACATTCGGGAAACATTTTTGATTTCCGCGATTTTTCCTGCAATTTCTCCGTAGGTCGTCGTTTTTCCGTACGGAATCTCAAGAAGCAATTTCCAAACGAGCTTTTGAAATTCCGTTCCCGTCGGATTTATAGCAGGAATGTACCCCGGATTTTTTCCCGAAAAATATATGTCGAGCCATCTCTTCGCCTCTTTTATCCCGCTCGTTTCTTTATATTTCTTGTCGCTCAGCACTTCAGCTTCCGACTCTCCCTTAAATCGAAGACCCGTAATCTCCGTTTCGTCCGATGTAATTATGATGGCTCCAATCGGCGACTTGTATTCAAAAATATATTCCATAGATTCATCCAATTTTCAAACCCCTTCCGGAAGTTATCCTTTATTTTTCGGCGCATAATCTCTCATTTCGGGAATCGCGCCTCCCGAGACCGCCCAAAGATAAAGACTTGCGACGCTGCAATAAGGGCTATATCTCTTCTGATATTTCTCAAAAAGTTTTCTGTCAATTTTTAGGTGGTGATACACCATCCTAAGCCCCCTTTGTATGCCGAGGTCATCGAAGCTAAGTACATTCGGTCTCTCGAGTGAAAAGAGCAGTATCATTTCCGCAGTCCAAACGCCGACGCCTTTTAAACTCGTCAAATATTTTATAAGCTCGTCGTCATCCATCTTCTCAGCCGCTTCTATGTCAAATTCCCCCGTGTGAACTTTTCTCGCAAAATCTCTTATATATTCAACTTTTCTTAATGAAATTCCAAAAGAGCGAATCTCATCCGCCCCGGCGTTTAAAATCGTCTCCGGCGTGACACACCCGAGACAATTTTTCATCCTTTCCCAAATTGTCGCCTGCGCTTTTGTTGAAATTTGTTGGCCGACAATGTGGTGAACGAGTGCGGAAAAAAGCTCCGGCTCCGTCTCTCTTTCGATAAAGCCGACTTTTTCAATAACTTCCGCAAGTTTCTTGTCCTTATTTTTTAAATATGAAATCTCTTTTTCACCGTATTTAAAATACACTGTCCTCACCTCAAGAAAATTAATTTATCTTTATTATATTATATATTTCTAAAGTTCGAATTTCAAACAAGTCTCAATGCATAGATTTTAGCAAAAATCCAGATTAACCAAAATATTTCATCCAATCCTTTTCTCACAGGACCACGCAATAATCATAAACTTCTAAAAAAATGCAAAAAAATACTCCCGAAAAATCGGGAGCATTTTATACAAATTCAATTATTTTATAACATAAAGAGCGTCGATGTCGTCTTCAACAACGTGCATTCTTACAACAGAGCCTACTGTCGGTTCTGCTCCGAAGATTGTTATGTCTTTTCTGAAAGTCTTGACAAATTCTTTGCCTTCTCTTTCAAGTTTAACAGTTGTAACGCCGTCTTTTACAGCATAATCTGTAACTGTGTATTCACGATAATTGTATGGAATGAGTTTTTCTACAGAGATAACTTCTCCATCTTTTGAAAGTGAAACACGTACGATGTCTTCAGGATCGAGTCTGTCAATTTCTGCATTTTTGAAGATGTCAAGTTCTTTCTTTTCGCCTTTGTTATCTTCAGCTGTGATTTTTGCATCTGTTCCTTGAACAAATCCGTAAACCATTTTTAGGGTTTCAACATGATCAACAGGAACATTTTCTTTAAAGTTTGTAAATACAATTGTCTTTACAAGGTCTTTTCTTGCTGTCATCGGTGTTGCAGCACCCGGAACAAGATTTTGGAAATCTTCGGTTGAAACAACAACAGCTTGAAGTGCGCCTTCTGAAGCGAATTTCTTGACATAGTCAAGAGTTCTGAAATTGTATTGTCCGTTTTCATTGACGATGATAGCGCTGTCTTTTGTTAGTTCATATTCAACTTTGTCAACACTTACAAGTCCGTATCTTCCACGGCTCGGTCTTGTGTCGATTGCAAATTCTGCGCCTTTTTTGTCCACATTTTTAGCATCTGCTGTGCTTGCATATTTTTGAATTTTTGCAACTTTGTTATCTTTTGTAGAAACATAAACGAGGTCGCCTACTTTCAAATCTTGCATTCTAATAACTTTTTTGCCTTCGAAAATTTCGAGGTTTAAATTGTCGATAACGTCAACCGGCTTGTTGTTTTTGTCAATCATTCTGATTTCGCCTGATGCAACTTTTTCAACAATCATTGTTTCTTCTTTTTCTGCAAAGTTTCCGCGAACGAGCTGTACATTGTTGTTTAAGTCGAGAAGGATAACATTTTTCTTTGTTTCCATTGCTCTTAAAGTGCTGTCGTTTTCATCGTTTGGTATAACTTTGTAGTTTTCAAAATCAACGCTGATAACACCTCTTTTGTCCTTTTCAGTGTTAATCTTGTAGTAGTCGCCGTTTACATAGAAGTTCAAAACGCCGTCTTTCTTAGAAAGTCTGAATGTAACATCACTCAAACTTTTGTCTGTAACAATAGCTTCATTGTTTCCATAAATATGGAGAACTCCGTCTGTCGGAACTTCAATCGGTTTGATTGCTTCCAAGCCTTCTTTTGTTACTTTATAAACATTTGTCAAAGGTTGAATTGAAATTGCTTCAGGATTTGCATCCTTTATTACATAAACTTTTCCGTCTTTAACATCTGCAATCGGTGCGATGTCTTTGAAATTGAAGCTTCTGATGAACACAACTTTGTTGTTGTGAACAGTAACTTGTGCAAATTCAACATTCTTAATTTCTTTTTCGTATTTGTCATAGCTGTATTTTACGCCGTTGTGTAAAATGCCTGCCAAATTGTCTTCGAGTTTTGTTCTGTCGCTCAATGAAAGGTCATATCCGCTCTTGTCGCCGTTCATATAAAGTCTGTTTCTTAGGATTTCGAATGTTCCTGTCTTAACTTCATATTCACCTGCAACTTTTAAAGCTGTAATTTTGCTTTCAGGACCGACTGTGAGATCGCATACTTTACCGATATAGTGTCTTGCGTCGAGAAGTTCTGAGAATTTGAAGTTGATTTCGTCTTCAACTTTAATATCTTTTGAATCTGTGTCGATAACCAAAACTTTTGCGCCCTTTTCGTCAGCTTCAACAACGAGTCCGCGAACTGCTGCTTCAGGAGTTTCCAATCTTCTGATAATTACTTCGTATAAAATATCAAAAGCTTTTTCACGAACAGCCGGCGATTGATAATCAACAACGCCCAAGTTCTTTAAAAGTCCCAGTTCGATAGCCTTGTCGATATATGGTTTTGACCATCTACCTTCAACAGCTTTTTCAGCTTCTGTCAAATCGCGACCTAGAGCTGTGTTAACCATCATTTTGATAGCTTCTTCATAGGTTACGTTTTGGCGCGGTTTAAATGTTCCGTCAGGGAAACCGTTTACGATTTTTGCAGTTGATGCAACGTTAACATATCCGTTTGCCCATCCGCCAACTTTCATATCGCTGAATTGGGATTTAAGTCCAATCAAATTGTCTGCTTTTTCTTGATCACCCAATGCGTAAACAACAATTTTTGCAAATTGGTCACGAGTGATGTTTTCTGTTAGGTTTAATTCACCGTTTTCATCTCCGATGATAATCTTTTTATCTTGCAAATATTTGACGCGTGGATTGTCGGCTGCATTTAACTCGAATAGAAAAACACCGCTTATAACAAGTGCCGCTGCAAGAATAACACTTAGTAGTTTCTTCATAGCTAATACCTCCTTAAGTAATCGCTTTAATTTAATTATAACCTATTTTTTATGCTTTTAAACAATATTACATGAAATGTAATGCTAATGAAATATGAAAATCACATTTTAAAAGTCTTTGTTTCTCAAATTTATTCCAATCTCGTGAAGCACATCAAAATTTAAAGTTTGATTTTGCGAAACAAAAAGTGTTTCCAGATTTTTTAAATTTGCAATCGTGGAAAAGTCCTTTATATTATTCTTGTTTAAATAAAGCCTTTCAACCGCATCGAGACTCGAGAGCGCCTCAATATTTGAAATTCTGTTTTCTTCGAGCTCAAGATTTTTTATCAGCTTTTTATCTTTAAGCGCGTCAACATTTGTTATTCTATTGTTTCCAAGATAAACCGTTTCAAGCTTATAAGAATTTTTTAGCGCCGAAATATCCTCAATGAAATTGTTTTCAAAATTTATATATTCCAACTCACTCTTGTCTTCAAGCGCATCAATCGACGAAATTTCATTATTTGCACCCCAAACCTCATCAAGTTTCTCCAAATCTTTTATCGCACTTATATCCGAAACGCGATTGTTTCTAAAGAGAATTTTTTTGAGCGCCTTATTGTTTCTTAAAAAATTTAAATTTTTAATATTGTTGTCCTCAATTAAAATTTCCTCGAGATTTGTGAGCTTCTCCATCATAATCTCATCGAGCGTATAAATTCCCGTTTCGTCAAGCACAAGTTCTCTTAACTCAGTCATTTCGTCAAGCGTGCCCGCAGGGATTTCCATAATCGAAGGATTGTCCGCCAAATCGAGACTCTTCAAATGTTTCAATCCCGACAAATGTCTTAAAGTCATCGCATTTAAATTGTTTGAATAAAGCGACAGCCTCTCCAAATTTACTAAATTTTCTATGCCCTCAATGTCCTTCGTCCCCCTTGAAATCACCTCAAGCTCGTATATGTTTAAAGTTTCCGAAAACATAATCGGTCCTTGCATCTTCTTCAACTTCTTTCTTACCTCAAACTCAATCGCCCTGTCCTTAAAAGTGACTTCGCGATCATAAAGCATTTTATTTTTCAAAAAATCACATCCTTACATATATTATATCATAAAAATCTCATGCATTATATCAAATTGTATATGTTCATATTTAACAAAATCTTTTATATGTTTATTTTATATTTACCTATATTCAAACCTCGAAAGATTTGTACACAAGATATATATAATTCAATATCTTTCAAAAAGTTAGTTGACGCTAACTAAAAATTGTGCTAATATATGTTTAACAATATTTGAGGAGGTGTTTTTATGATTAGAATTTCAAATTTGCATAAGTTCTACGGAACAAAAGAAAATAGAGCGGAAGTTCTAAAAGGCATAAACTTAGAAATCGAAGACGGCAAAATTATTTGCGTGTTGGGACCTTCAGGGTCCGGTAAGTCAACTTTGCTAAATATTTTGGGTGGCATCGAGACTATTGATGAAGGAGATGTAAACGTTTTTGGCGAAGACATAAAAAATATGTCGAAAAAAGCTTTGGAAAATTTCAGACGCGAAAATCTCGGATTCGTTTTCCAATTTTATAATCTCATAAGCGATTTAAATGTACTTGAAAATGTTGAAGTCGGCAAATATCTCTCGAAAAAACCACTGAACACCGACACTCTACTAGACGAACTCGGACTGAGTGAGCATAAATATAAATACCCGAACGAAATTTCAGGCGGACAAGCGCAAAGGGCATCAATTGCACGCGCAATGATAAAAAGTCCTAAGCTGTTAATTTGTGACGAGCCAACTGGGGCACTTGACTACGAAAGCGCAAAAGACGTTCTGTGCTTAATAGAAAATTTAAACCACAAGTACCACTCAACCGTAATCATCGCAAGCCATAACACTCAAATTGCAAAGATGAGCGATGTGATTTTGTCACTCCATAACGGCAGTATTAAAAGTGTTGTCGAAAACAAGGATAAAATTTCTGCAAAGGAAGTGACTTGGTAGATGAGAAATCCGATCAACAAGAGAATTTTCAGGCAGTTTAAATATAAGCCTTTAAAAGTATTCCCTATACTTATAGCACTGAGCTTCATTGTGGTTTTTGCTTCATCATTTTTCACCGCACAACAATCAATCAAAAAACTTTATTATAAGCAAATTGACGAGGGCAAGGTTGAAGACGGAGAATTTCAAACTATATATGAACTTACCGACGACTTACAATCAAAAATTGAGGCTCTCGGATTAAAACTTTACGAAAATTACTATTTCGAAGAGAAAATAGATTCCGACAAGGTTTTAAGAATTTTCAAAAATAGAAAAAATGTTAATGAAGCCACACCCCTTGAGGGCAGTTTAGCAAAAAAATCGTACGAAATTACTATGTCCGCATATTTTTCAAGAAATAACAATATTAAAGTCGGCGATAAAATTACTGTAGCTGACAAAACCTACACCGTTGCCTCTCTTGCATCTTTTCCGGACTATTCTTCTGCACTAAAGAATAGAAACGATTTGGTAATGGACACCGGCCACTTTGGCATTGCAACGCTCCCTGAAAAAGCATTTGATGATGTGTCCGACAAACAATTAAATTTTCTTTATTCATATCACACAAATGAGAACTTAGATAAAAAAGAAGCACGTGAAATACTCAAGTCCATTTCAAAAATCGTGAACAAAGATAATTTGATGGTTGATGGTGTTACAAGATTCGACAATAAGTGTATAACATATATTATGGATGACATGGGTGGCGATGTCCCTATGATGACAATAGCAACCGCTCTTCTTTTTATAGCGATAGCATTTATATCAAGCGTTCAAATTAAAAGCATTATCGAAGAAGAGGCCCCTATAATCGGCACTCTTCTTGCCTCAGGCTACAGAAAACGAGAACTCCTTAAAAATTATATGTCAATGCCACTTTTTCTTGTTCTCATTTCATCTCTAATCGGAAATGCTGCGGCATATCTATATGTGTATAAAAAATATGCTGAAATTTATTATAGATCATTTGATTTGCCTTCATTCGAGCCATTCATAAGCCCAAGATCATTTCTTATAACGTCGATTATGCCGATGATTCTCTATCTTATAATAAACTACGCAGTCATATCCCGAAGTCTCAACATGAGTCCCGTTAACTTTTTGAGACGGAATTTTAAAAAATCAAAAGCCAAGAGCAGATTTCATTTAAAAAATTTAAGCTTCATTAAAAAATTTAAATTAAGGGTTATTTTTGCAAATAAGCTTACTTATGTTTCCCTTCTTTTCGGCGTTTTTATTGCAAATCTTCTGTTAATGTTTGCACTATCTGCAAAACCGATTTTTAATATTTACGCCAAGAATATGAAAACACAAATGAAATATGCCCACACTTATATAGTTAAAAGCGACATGGATAAACTTGATGCACCAAAAGTAACAATTATAAGTGCAGATCTTGCAGACAAAAACGATGAAAGTGTTCAGATTTACGGAATAGATGACGACACTAAATATGACAGTTTAAATATTTCAAGTCTTCAAAACGACGAGGCCGTCATAAGTAATGGCCTTGCGAAAAGATTTGAATATAAAATTGGTGATACAATTAAAATTAGAGAACCGTATAATAGTAAAGAGAAAAATATAAAAGTTAAAGCTGTTGATAGTGAAAATAACTATTTTCAAATATTCACAAAAAGAACTTCTCTAAACAAGATTATAAACCGTGACTATGCATATTTTAACGCATATATGAGCGACAATGCACTAAATGTGTCGAAGGAAAATCTAGTCACAGAAATTAATCGTGATGAAATGAGTAAATTTATGATTCACTTTTTAGACTCATTCTCGGTCGTTTTTACGATGATTCAAATGGTTGCCGTTGCCTTCTATTTTATATTACTTCTAATGGTAACGGAACTCATTATCGAGCGTGCAAAACTCAATATGACTTATCTTAAAATATTTGGTTTTAGAGATAATGAAATCACAAAAATTTATGTAAACACCAGCTTTTTGATCTTATTATTCTTCCAAATCATACTCATCCCAATACTTGACAAGATTATGAAATACCTTTACTTCATTTCTATGCAAAAATTTGACGCATATATTAAAGTAACCATTCCTCTTAACGTCTTCTTGCTCGGCTACCTAATGACCATTGTGATTTTCGTTTTGTGTCAAGCAATTGAAAGACGAAAAATCGGAAAGATTGACATGGTTAAAGAACTTAAGACTATCGCCGGATAACATATATTTATACATCGTTTTTATCTTATCTAGAAATATATGAATAAAAATCTTGTATAACAATACAATTTTACAAATCAAAAAAACCTCTTTACTGATTGTATTAGTAACGGAGGTTTTTTATATTACAGAATATTTGAAGCAAAATTTATATTTAATAGAAGCAAAATTTATATTTAATAGAAACAAAATAAATAACTAAAATACAAACTTCAAAAATAAAAAAATGCTTCCCCATTAGTGGCTAAGCATTCTTAAAATTTTAATCTCTTATAATATTCTCTTCTTCATATTTTTTTAAAAGTTCAGCAATATTAGGAATTTTATTGTCCGCAATATTTGAAAAACCTTTTCCAAAAATATATGTGTCCTGATATACTAGAATATGGTTTTTAATTTTATCGCCGCTCGTTTTGTCAACAGAGTAGTCGGCTTTCCAGTCCGCATCCGGATTAATTTCTTCAAAAATCTCGAGCACTTTTTCTTTGTCAGGCTTTTCAATTTCACCTCTAATCGAGCGCATTGCGATTTCCACAAGAAGCTCCGTCGTGCTGCTTCCGTATGAATAGACCCAAGTTCCCATTCGGTCCGGATTTTCTTTATACAAAACCATTTCTTCCTTGTGCAGCATGTCATGATTGCTCATATCTTCATTTATATCAAGCGCCTCTTTGTACCCAAGACTCGGACTCGGCAAGTCCTGCTCCACAAAAATGGCGCCATATTCCATCGTCTTTTTAATTAATGGCGCTATATGTGCATCATTTGTCGAAAAGAACGCCGTATTTTTTCCATATTTTTTTATCCATAGCGGAAATTGATCCAAAATAAAATTTTGCGCTTCGGCAACTCCGCCGTCACTTGCCGGGTCCGGCGCATCAATCGAGACAAATTCGAGTCCGATTTTATTGCACGTCGCCTTCATTATACGCTCTCTCAAATTTATTTGCTCGATATCCCTGTGCCTTTTAAAGGAAACATGAGCGAAAGTTTTTGCCCCCATTTTTTTCGCACACAGCGGAATCAAATACCCTCTTTTGATATTGTCCGGGTCGATGACAAGGTCGGCGTATTTGTTAATCTCATCGGGCTCCTCGTGTGAGTTTGAAACAAAACACAATATGTCCGGTCTTTTTTCTTTTATAATTTTAAAAGCCTCTGCCGTCCCTGTTATTCCTTGATTCACAACAACCGCCTTAATCTTCTCGTCTTCAATAAAGCTTGTGATTTGCGAAATTGCATTGTCCTGCTCCTTAGGAAAATTGTCGGGATAGTTTAGATGGCAAATATATCCGCCAAGATTTGCATCTCCATACTTTTCGATGAGCTTTTCCGCCGTCTTAAAAACATCTCGACTTTGGGTCGTAGTGCCGGTTACAAGCCCAATATGAAACTTTGCAGACTCCTTGCTTGTGTTTTCTTTGCTTTCTTCATTGCCGCATGCCGTAAAAAAAAGCATTGATAAAGCAATAATAGTTATTAAGATTTTCTTATAAACATTATTTGTATCCATGTTATTATTATATACTGTAACCTATCCTTAAAATTTAAATTTTAGTTACGAAAAATTTGTGAAAGAAAAGCTTTCACATTAAAATGCGAAAGCTTGAGTTTATATATTGTATTTTACAATAGAAAATACATCTGTGTCGAGCTTTTCACGACCCTTGAGGTCCGTGAGTTCAATTAAAAATCCGATTTTTACAACTTCAGCACCGGTCTTTTTTACAAGTTCCTCAGTCGCCTTAATTGTGCCACCGGTTGCTAAAAGGTCGTCTATGACCGCAACTCTGTCGCCCGGTTTTAAATCGTCCTTGTGCATGAAAAGTTCGTCCGTTCCATATTCCTTATCATAAGAAACGCTGATCGTTTCGCGCGGCAATTTGCCCTTTTTTCTTATAGGTACAAAACCGATTCCAAGTTCATACGCAACAGGGCATCCAAGCACAAAGCCACGTGCTTCAGGTGCGACTATATAGTCAATATGTTCATCTCTCAAAGGCTCTGCAAGCGCTTTGACCGCTTCTTTGAATGAATCTCTTTCTCTCAATAAAGTTGTGATGTCCTTGAATGAAATTCCTTCCTTCGGAAAATCCATTATGACATCAATTTCTTTTTTTAAATCCATAATATCCCTTTCTAAATTAGTCCCCGCCGCGAATAGCTCTTTCTATTGCAAGTTCTTCCTCTTCGGAGAGCATAAGATTTGATTTTTTATTTTTTATAGGCTTCGCATAACACACACTTGTTTGACTTGTGTAGATACTCGTAAGCACAAAACCGTTGTTAAAACCGTCAAGAAACGCAATTGAAAACGAGAGCTCGCCGCCTCGTCCGGCATCTTTGTTTAAAAATGCATTGTATCTGTAGAAACCGACTTTTCTGATTGTGAAATTTAATGCGGTTTCCAGTTCCTTAATCTTCTCTTCTTTTAGTATATTGGCGGTTTCAAGGTCTCTTATATCCTTTTGAATCAATTTTATAACTTTTTCCGGATTTGCGTCTTCGATTCCAAATGTAAAAGTGTCCACGCGCTTTTGAAGCTTTCCTATCTTTGAAAACAATACCGCCGAAAGTATTGCAAGAATCAGGACAATTGCTCCGAGCGAAACCGTTATTATTGGTAAATATGCTTCGAGCATTTTAGTTTTCCGCCGCTATTTCTTTGACTGCAAGAACAGCTTTTTCTATTTCCTCATCGGTCGTAAAATATCCCGGTGAAAATCTAACCATTCCGCTCTTAAGTGTATTGAAAAACTTATGAGAAAGCGGTGCACAATGGATTTGGCTTCGGGTGCAAATGTCATATTTGTTTGCTAAAATATCTGCGACCTCACCGCTGTCCATATCTTTTATATTTATCGAAACAACCGATGTAATAGTGTCCACACCTCCAATTGAATAGGTTTTAACTCCGTCTATTTTCTCAAATTCCGTAAACAGTTTTCTTGCAAGAGAGTGAACTCTCTTCATTATTTTTTCTTCAGTTTCATTCATTACAAATTCTATTCCGGCTTCAAGCGCCGCATATGACGGTACTGCAAGCGTTCCCGCCTCAAATTTATCCGGACTGAAATTCGGTTGAACCGGCGAACTGCTCTCAGAGCCGGTGCCACCCACCATAAAAGTTGTGAGAGTATCAGGATTTTTCACATACAAAAACCCGCTCCCCATCGGTCCGAAAAGCGACTTGTGTCCCGGTGCTGCGCAGAGGTCGATTCTATACTTTTGCACGTCGATTTTTTCGTGACCCAAAGATTGAGCGACGTCGACCAAAAATAAAACATTGTCCGAAAGGCTGTTTCCAATTGCTTCAATGTCCTTTTTAAATCCCACAAGATTGTCCACATGGCTAATTGCAACCATCTTCGTGTTGTATCTCACATTTTTTAAAATATCAGCAGTGAGATTCATGCTCGGCTCAACATATGTCACCTCAACTCCGCGCTCTTCCATATCATGAAGAGGTCTTAAAATTGAATTGTGTTCAAGATAAGTCGTAATAACATGATCTCCCGGTGAAAGTGCGCCGAAAATTGCAATATTCAAACCTTCCGTGCAGTTTTTTGTAAGCACTATATTCCTAGTGCTTTCGGCATTTATGAGAGACTTGATTTTATTTCTGCACGTAAAAACCATCCTCGCCGAATCCATGGCGAGTTGATACGCACCCCTGCCCGGGTTTGCCGAGTTTCTGAGTGCGTAATCATTCGCTTTATAAACCGTTTCCGGCTTTGGATATGAGGTAGCCGCATTATCTAAATATATCAAAGCAAACCTCCATGTTCTTCAACTATTGTAGTTTTGAATAGACAATTTCCAATGTCTTTTCTTTTAAGTCCTTGCCTTCTTTCATTATTTCATCAACTTCAGCTCTCTTTTGTGCAACATATTCCGCATCTTTTACAGAATTCAAATTGATAAGTGCGTTGAATAGTGCTCCTTCGATTCCCGATTGCAAGAGAAGTGTTCCAACTCCGACGTCTGTTATAGCATTCTTGTTTCCTTTAAGAGCATAGATATTTTGAAGTCTCATTGCTTCAAGTCCGAGCTTTGCAGCGTGAATCGGTGTTTCAAGAGCCTTCTTATATCCTGTTTGAATTGCTTCAGTTCTCTTTTTCTTTTCTTCGTCCGTGTTCTTAGGGAGTTTAAAAGCAGCCATAACGTCGTCGAAACTGTTTGCATCTGTGTCTACGATGTCATTTAATTCATCGATAATTCCATCAAGTTTCTTTTGATTTTCTCTCATCAAAGCTTTTTCATCGTCTGTGAGTTCTTCAAAAGCTTTTTTGTCAATTGTCAAACTTCCGACCATTTGTGTGAGCGATGCGCCAAGTGCTGCTGCATATGCGGAAACAGATCCGCCGCCCGGTGCCGGTTTTTCGCCTCTAACTTCATCTGTATAAGCTGTCAATGTCAAATCTACTAATTTTGTCATATTTACCTCCAAAAATATTTATTGTTCCACGTGGAACATTTTAAACTTTATATTTTCATAATTCCATCCATCACAAGTCTCGAATGTCCGCTCATCCAAATATTGCCATCTCTATATTCGACGTCAATCCTTGCAGGACGTTTCATCATTTGACCTTGATAGAGTTCTATATTTTCTATATTCTTTCTATCGAGCAAAATTTTTCCCGCAACAACGGCGCTTGAACCCGTTGCCGCCTCTTCCATAATTCCGAAGAGCGGTGAAAAATATCTTGCATAAGTGTGAAGCTTCGGTTTCTCTATTTCTTCAGTCATTGCGAAAAGGCCTTGAGTGCCGGTCTTTTCATTTAAAGCTCTCAGCGCCCATGGGTCTACTCTTAGACTATCAAGCACTTCTTTGTTTTTCAAGGATACAAAAATGTCGCCTTGAAAAGCTTCTCCGATAATTACCTCGGAAATGTCACTTTCTTTTATTCTAAGAACTTTTCTTATCGATTTCTTATTTATAATGTCCGAAAATTTGTCACTAATTGTAATTTCAGGCGAAAGAATAGAAACCAGTCCCGCTTCATAATTGTCGTATTCAATTTCTACATCCAAAATTTGACCGTTTTTCAACTTGGCATGAACAATTTTCTTGCCGTTTTCAATCGGTCTTATAAAGCCCATTCTACCGAGCACATAAAATGCAGCTATAGTAGCGTGTCCCGAAAAGTTAATTTCGCGATTCGGTGTGTAGAATTCTATATAGTACATATCTTTTTCTATTTCGTCCACAAATGCAGTCTGCGCAAGATTTATCTCATTTGCAATTTGAGGATAATACATTTGAGGAATAGCTGACGCTTCAGGAATGACTGCGGCAGGATTTCCGCCGAATCTGCACTGAGTGAATGAGTCAACCGTGATAACCCTCACTTCAAATTCTGACAATTACATCACCTCTATATCTAAATTATATCAAAGATTCTCAAGTATTTCAATTATACGTGTGAGTTCATCTTCCGAATAATAACTTATCGAAATCTCTCCCTTGCCTTTTTTGTCATTTATTTTAACCTTTGTCATGAGGCGGTCTTGAAGCTTGTCCTCAATCTCCTTATAAATTATGTTTGATTTCGGCGAACTCTTCTTTTTGGCTTTACGTTCCTTTTCGGTATCGCGAACGCTGAGATTTAAATCGATAATCTTTTTTGCAAGCTTCTTTTGCTCAGGAACTGAAAGTCCGACCAGAAGCTTCGCATGGCCGAAACTGATCTTTCCGCTTCTAACCATATCCCTCACTTCTTCATCCAGTGTCAGAATCCTTATTGAGTTTGCGACATGGCTTCTCGACTTTCCAATCTCCTTCGAAAACTCGGCTTGCGTCATTTCAAGTTCTTCCATAAGTTCTTTGTAGCTGAGCGCTTCTTCAATAGGATTTAAATTTTCCCTTTGTATGTTTTCAATTAACGAGAGTTTTTTAATATCTTCCTTTTTAAACTCCTTTATAATCGCCGGAATTTTTGTCTCCTTATTCTTCTTAAACGCTCTATATCTTCTTTCACCGGCAACAATCATATATTTGTCGTCGTACGGCGTTATAATAATCGGCTCCAGAAGTCCATGATTTTTTATACTTGTCGCAAGCTCATCTATGAGCGCTTCATCAAAATCGTGTCTTACCTGTTCCGGATTCGGTATTACATCCGCCAAAGGCACGAGTTTAACCTCGTCGTTTTGTGTCTCCTCAACTTGAGAGAACAGCGCCCCCAAGCCTTTTCCAAGCGTTTTATTTTTCATCTTGATTAAACCTTTCTATAAATTCTTTTGCAAGTTTCTTGTACATCTGCGCCCCGATTGCACTCTTGTCATATTCGAAAATCGACTTTGAAAAACTCGGCGCCTCAGCAAGCTTCACATTTCTTGGAATCATAGTTTTAAAAACATATTCTCCGAATGCATCTTCGACCTCGCGTCTAACCTCAACCGCTAAATTGTTTCTAAAGTCACACATGGTTAAAAGCACGCCTTCAAGTTTCAGACCCGAGTTGTAGTTTTCACGAACGAGCGAAATTGTGCTCATGAGCTGTTTTACACCTTCGAGTGCATAGTACTCCGTCTGTATCGGAAGAATCACACCGTCACTTGCATTTAAACTCATAAGACTTAAAATGCCGAGACTCGGTGGGCAATCGATCAATATAAAATCATATTCGCTGTTCAGCGCCTGAATTTTATTGCGAAGTATAAAAAACCAATCTCCCTTTACTGCAAGCTCAATCTCCAGCCCATATGAATCATTTGAGCCCGGCAGAAGCGACAGTTTTTTTGTATTTGTCTCAACAATTACATCTTTAATATCTTTTTCACCTATAATAACTTCATAAAACGTAAATTCCGGCTCCTCCGAAAGAAGTCCCGACGTCAAATTTCCTTGCGGATCCGCATCGACGACAAGCACTCTCTTTCCTTTCAAAGCGAGCGCCGCTCCGAGATTCAAGACAGTTGTGGTTTTTCCGACTCCGCCTTTTTGATTGAAAAATGATAAGATTTTTGCCATAGCCACCTCCTAATATATGTTTTACTTTCTATATTATATACTAACATCTACTGAAATTATTTTCAATAGAAATGTTCCACGTGGAACAAAAAAAGCTACGCGAATGCGTAGCCAATTTTATCTCTTATTCATAATATTTTGTACAAGCTCGTCAATTGCAGCTTCTCCCTCGTATACATACTTCGATTCTCTTATATGTGCGAGTTTCCAACCGACTCTTTCAAGAAGCAAACTCGTTTCAAGTTGTCTTTCAAGTTCTTCGCGTTTGATTCCCGTCTTTTCCTCAGGTGTTTCAATTGCAACTTTCGGATTTTCTACAACCAGCGGAAGCGGATAACGGCCCGCCGTGTGGTTGTTTGTAACGACGAACTCTCTCTTTTCAAGCTCGTTCATTATATCCATTTCAAACGGCGTGAGTTTTCTTTCTTCGACTTCACGTTCGTGTGATTTTTCTTTGAAATATTCGATTGCTGCAAGTCTCAAGTCCCCGGTTTTTAAATCGTTCTCACCGAGAGATGTGACGAGAAATTCCTGGTCACGTGCACGAGAGAACGCAACATTGAATCTCTTTTTATTAATTTCTTCAGCGCCTTCAGAAAGAAGTCTGAGCGGAGAATCTTTAGGACTGTCGACCATCGAGATGAACATAATATCTCTTTCATCGCCTTGGAAATCGATCGCCGTGCCCGCCATAATCTTTCTTCTGTCATATTCAAGCGTGTCGATCATTTCCATCAGTCTGTCGTTTATCGCCTTCACCTGTGCGGAGCCGAGGAGCGTTATAACGCCGATTGTCTTGTCTTCATATTCCGGATTTTTTATCATATCCAAAATCATTTCGACAATCTTTTCCTTTTCAACCTCATTTATATCGCCATCTCTCACTCCGTCAACCTTCACAAGATTTAGTGCCGGTTTTAATGTCGTGTCATTTTCATCTCTCAAAGGAAGAATCTTTCCGTCGTATGAAAGAGTGTTTACAAACTCGATTATATCAGGCACAGAGCGGAATTCTTCGCTCAATAAGAACGACGGGAATGTAGTTTTTAAAATATCATAAAAACTCGTCGATAAATCCATCAGATGGAAGTTTGGGAAATCCTTTGAAAGCATCGTCTCTCTCAAGTTTTGTACACGCTCAAGCGGAACATTTCCGTAAAGAGGCGTAGTTTGTTTATCGTCTCCGATTGCAATCAGCTTGTTTGACGTATAAAGAAGCGGCAGCGCCAAAATGTCGGCCTGCGATGCTTCGTCGACAACCGTCACGTCAAATTTATTTTTAAATACAACATTTTGAATTGCATCGTCGATAGTCATAATCCAGCACGGCACGAATTGTTGGCACTGTATCAAAAGCTCTTCCGCTTTCTTTTGAAGTTCCTTTGCATCAAAGCCCGTGCCTTTTCCAAGCTTCTTGTATGTGAGCTCAAGACCTTTAATCGACTGCCTGATCTCCGGATTTTCGTCCATTCTTTTTAAGAAATGATACCACGCAAGCGTTTTTGCGTATTCACGGTTTTGCTCGATGATTGATTTTTTATACCAACTGAGCATCTTTCTCATTTTTTCGTACGGACTCTTTACAATTCTTTGAATTTCGTTGTTCAATACATTTGCCATGAACGCAGTTTTAATTCCCTGAGGCACCGTGTCCCCACCGTGCTCACCGAAGCGTTTTTCGATAAATTCACGCCACGAAGGTGCGCACGAAAGTTTCGAAAGAATTTCACTTCTCCTTAAAACGATGTCCTTCTTTCTTGAAAGAACCTTGTACTCGTCGTAGTCTGCTGTGTATTCCGTAGTCTTTTTATTTTTTATTTCATTTATAAGTTCATACAAAATAGGAACGTCCGCATCCACATAGTCATTCAAAGTAGATAGACTGCGTTTTATTTTGTTGTTGAGCGGAATATATTCATTTATATGAAGATGCGCGAGCTCGAGCAAATTGTAAATCTCGGTCGAGAGATAACTCAAAACCTCACTCGTCGGATTTTTCTTTACAGGCGCAATTTTATTTACAATCTTCGCCGGTAAAAGCTCATTTAACCTGTCAACGAGCGGCAAATAAAGCTCCTTAAAATTGTAGAGCGTTTCAAGATTTTGGAAAATTTCGTCCTTGTTTCTGAAATATCCTGAAAAATCCGGACCTCCTTTGTCGGTTATGAGCTCATCATATTGCGCTTTCAAATCGCTTAAAATCCTGTCATAATTCATAAGGATTATAGCATCATTTGCGTCTTTTGCGCCTCTTATAGGTTCACCGTTAATTGTGAATCCTTGAATGACATTTTTCAAATTCTTTTTAAAGAGTGTGTCGAAAGTGCCCGGCTTGTCTTTTTTTCCATAAATTTCCTCGAGATTTTCGAGCGCCTCGATAACGTCTTCTCTCGGCATATCCGGATAGACAATAGTCTTACCCGTCAAAGTCTCGATGTGTTTTTCGCGGTACTCGTCCACAACCATCGCTTTTCTTGAAAGCTCGTTGTACGCTCTGTTGTCTATGAGATTTAATCCCGCTTTAAGTGCGTTTTCTTTGTATGGCGGAAGATTTATAAACGCTTTAAGCTTTTCAAGTTCGGTTTTTACTTCCGAAATATCGCTCATCTCGTCAATCAAAATCGCATCCACCATAACGCCCTCATCCGTAAGCTTTGTGCCTTGCGGCGTGAGCGGTAAAAATTTGAGCTCGTTAAACTCTATCGTGTCCATCGAAGCAATCGTATCTTTTAAATCCTCCGGACTTATGAGTTCATCAATCGACGGAAGCGGTCTTTTTAAAAGCACCTCTTCGGACTCTGTAACCTCTTTATTTGTAGTGTAAATATAATCGAGCTCATCGTCTGTGAGCGGGAAAGTTTGAAGCCTTTCAACTTCCCCCGGAACAAGATTTATAATGTCCTTGTTTTTTACAACAAATCTCGCCGCTTCGACGGGACTGAAAGTCTCGTCTCCAACTCTAATCTCCTTTGACTCCGACTCCAAAATGTCCAGCACACTCTTCTTTGTCTCGTTCATCCTCGTAATGATGTCGTGCCTTTCGCTCTTAATTCTCTTCGCCTTCGCTTCCATCTCCGGAGTCGTGTGATTTAAAATAAAATCATTTATATAATATAGAGTTTCCCTTATGTCGTCGTTCGAGTCCTTGACCCTTGAAACGACAAGACCTGCAAACCCAGGATCAATCATATTCTTTATAACTCTGAGCGCTTTTTTCTTCTTCGAAAGAATTAAAACTCTCTTTCCTTCAGCCAAAAAATGACCGATCATATTGGCAACAGTGTGGGTCTTTCCGGTTCCCGGAGGTCCGTCAACAAGCGTGATCGGGCTTTCGTACGAATTCTTTAAAATGTCCGCCTGTTCCGTGTTAAATTCCTTTGTGAAAAGAACATCAAGTTCCTCTTCAAAAGTGCTTTTTTTAGGAAGCGGTCCGTCCCCTGAAATCGCATCTATAATAAACTGGTTTTGACCTTTTGACTCACGTTCAACCGCCTCTTCAAACACTTCGACCTCACGAGAAAACTTCGGCGCAAGCATAAAGAGATTTCTTTCAAGCAAAACAAACGACGATTCCGAATCCGCCGCTTCATCAACCGACAAAACCTTGCCGTTTAAATGTAGTCTCTTTGTGAGCCCCTTTAAAAATTGATTGGACTCCGCACTTATAAACGGATCGTAAAAATTGTCCTTAACTTCTTCGGATGCTCTCTTTAATTCAAGAGGACTTATATTTTGTACCTTAGATAAAAGCTTTATGTCAATCCTTGCAGGACTGTTTGATGGACCGATTTCGATGAACTCCTTCGGTGCATTCAAAATAATATTTGCCTTTTTCGTAAAAACAGGATAATACGCATCCGGCAAATCCTTTGATGTAAGAATGCCGTTTCCAATCAAAAGCTCGGACTCCTCAGTTTCGTTATGAATAATATAATAAAGATTTAAAAATTCACGATACAGCTCCTGAATACGTCTGTCCTCCGCAGTTTTTGAAGAAAACGGGCGCTTGATTCGAAAATAAAAATCACCCGGCGTATTTGAAATTGTCACATAAGGTGAATTCTTAGGCAATTCGTCAAAAAATTTGAAAAATGAAAGCTCATTAAGATTTTCAATAGTTCGCTCTTTTTCATTTGACAACTCGCGCAAAAATTTAAGTAAAGAAAGTGAGTTGGTCATAATACCTCCTACATACTAAAAATAAACTTGACTTAATTGTACCACAAATTGATTAAAATCCAAAATAAATACAAAATCGCGCGCCTTTACAATGAGAATGAAAAGTGATATAATTAATGGGTCATTCGATAAATATGTTTACAGAAAGGAAAATTTAATGAAAAGATTATTTTTAATTGCTGTTCTTGCTGTTACAATGACATTTTCAGCTTGTAAAACTGACGACAAAAAAGTCGACGACAAAAAAATAGAAACAACTGAAAATACTACAGAAGATACCACAGCAAATGACGAAAAAAAAGATAATAAAAACGAACAAGAAAATAAAGACGACATGGAGGAAAAAGTTGAAGAGTTGGAACTCGACGATGCAAAGAAAAAGACTCTCGAAGAAAATACAAAAACTTTGACAGATCTCCTTGCTAAAAGAGATTTCGATAAATTCAAGGAAAATATCTCCGAAGAATTTAAAAAAGCAACTGAAGGACAAGACCTCGACGTCTTTAAAATGCTCGAAGAAGAACTCGGCGCATATAAAGAAATTACAAAGACCGAAGTTGAAACCCAACATGGATACTATCTCACAGACTCAACCCTTCAATTCGAAAAGGGAACAGTCGACCAAACAATAGCATATAACAGCGAAATGGTTGCTGACGGAATAAATTTCCTAAATATGAAGAAAGACATTATTCCGGAAGAAGGGGAAAAGGCAATCACTCTTGACGCCGGAACAGGATACCCTGTAAAGGGAATGATCAAAATGCCGAAGGGCGAAGTTAAAGCCGGAATCGTTATCGTTGACGGCTCAGGACCGAACGACATGAACATGACACTCGGCGAAAACAAAATGATGAAGCACCTCTCCGACCAACTTGCTGAAAAAGGCTTTGCTGTTCTAAGATTCAACAAGAGAACCTATGAATACGGCAAAGAACTCGCAAAAATCGGAATGCAAAACAAAACTTTAATAAAAGATGAATTTATCGACGATGCTGCAGAAGGACTTAAAACTCTTGCAAAAGAAGAAGGCGTCCCGTCTGACAAACTCTTTATCTTGGGACACAGCCAATCCGGCTCATACCTTCCGGTAATAAACGAAACTGCAGGCAACCTTGCAAAAGGATATATCATTCTTTCGGGAACACCGACAAATATCGCTGAACTTTCCAAAAAGCAACTCGAAACAGTGCTTGCAGAAGGCTCTGAAAATGCAGATGAAGAACAAGTTAAAATGATGAAGGACAACATCAAGACAAATGATGAAATTCTAAGCAAAATCAAAACCATGAGCGAAGAAGAACTGAACAATCCGCAAAACTATCCATATGGAATTCCGGGAGTTTATGTAAAAGACCTCATGAGATATGACCCGATAAAGCTCTACAACGACAGCAAGCTTCCTGTATTTATTAGAAATGCCGAATTTGACAAACAAGTTCCGGTAAGCGAAATCGAACTCTGGAAAAACGGACTCGATAAAAAGGAAAACGACAGCATCGAAGAAGTTAAAGGTGCAAACCACATGATGCAACCGAGCGACGGAAAAACAAAACTCGCAAACCTTATAACTGACGAATATCAAAAAGATGCTCCGATTGTTTCAAGCGTTATCGATGATATTTCAACTTGGATTGAAAAAATTACAAAATAGTATTGTAAAAAATAAATTAATATGGTATAATAACTTCGTTGGAAATTATTATACCACGTCGGGGTGTAGCGCAGACTGGTAGCGCACATCGTTCGGGACGATGGGGTCGCAAGTTCGAATCTTGTCACCCCGACCACAAAAAAATCCGCCTTCGGGCGGTTTTTTATTGCAAAAAATTTAAGCTCTATAATATGCGCTATTTTTTAGTACTTATTATAGAGCTTTTTGATTTATATAATCATTTTAAAATAAAATTCTCAATTTTTCTTATGTAAATGAAAAAAGACCCCAAAGGTCTTCTTTCGAGAGGTTGGTATAGGTATAACGTTTAGCAAAATGCTATTAGCTAAATGTCCAAATAAATACAATTATAAATCCAAATCACAATTCGACTAATGATTTTATTTATAATTAATATTTATAATGTTGATAAGAATTTCTTATCACATTTATAATTATAATCATAACTATTCTCTTTGTCAAGGGATTTTTGCTAACTATTCAATTGTTTTTTCTAATAATGTTTTAGAATTCTATAAATTTCTTCTATAGGTGAAAGTGTAAGTCATCATTATTCGTTTTATTAATCGAAACACAATAAACTATAGGATTATTTAATAAGGTGTTTATTTAAAATTCTTACTACAGTATAATATAAAGAGAGACTATTATATTAAAGTGAGGCGAAATTTATTGAAGCATGTAGGTATAGACATCGGTTCAACTGCGTCAAAGGTCGCAATTATGGACGATGACAAGAAAGAAATTTTATATACAAAGATCTTGCCGAGCGGTTGGAACAGCCGTGAAACAGGCGAGGAGATAAAAGATTGGGTTGAAAGTTTAAATCTTGGAGATGTCGGCATTGTCGCAACGGGATACGGCAGAATAAGTGTGCCATATGCGGATAAAACGGTCACGGAAATTACTTGCCACGCAAAAGGGGCACTATTTTTAAATCCGAAAGATATGACGGTTATCGACATCGGCGGTCAAGACACAAAGGTTATAGTTGTTGAAGACGAGATGGTTTCCGACTTTTTGATGAATGATAAGTGCAGCGCAGGCACGGGAAAGTTTTTGGAAGTTATGGCAAACAGACTCGGTCTTACTCTTCAAGAGATGTTTGAATATGCAAGGAAAGGCGAACCTGTTCCAATTTCAAGTGTTTGCACAGTTTTTGCAGAATCTGAAATCATCAGCCTTATGGGAAAGGGAACTCCGCGCGAAGATATTGCATGCGGTGTTGTTCATTCCATTGTAAAGAAGGTTGCTGCGCTTTCTTCAAAGCGTTTGAAGGGCGGCGACGTATTTTTGACCGGCGGTTTCTGCGACAGCGATTATGTTATCGAGGAGCTTTCGAAGGAACTCGGTGCAACCGTGCACACGGACCCGAGAGCAAGGTTTGCCGGAGCAATAGGGGCGGCTCTTCTTGCATAGTTTGGATATAGATTTTTTTAAGGAACTTCGAAGAGAGGCTTATGTAAAGGCGATAGGAGCAAAGTTGTCAACCGACAATGTTGTCGGCACTTTCGGAGAAGTCGATGAAGCGTTTTTACGCGCCTTTTCATTAGTTCCTTATCCAATTGTAAGTGTCGACGGTTTTATTTATCAGTATGGTGAAGTGAACGCGGATTGCGATGCAATAAATTCCACGAGAATTTATCTCGAGACGGGGAAGTGTCCAATTCTTTTCAGCTCAAAATTCATTGTTCATTCAAATCTTTGTCCGATTTTTGTGGAGAAGATTTCAAAAGTGACGGATAAAGAATTGGTATCATTTGAAGATGCTTCTGAGTTTTTAGAAAAAAACGGATTTTCACTTGACGATGAAATTTATAACGAAAAAAAGAAACTGTGTGATACTATCGATAAGAAATTAAAATTTTTAGAAAAGACAAATATCGATTCAAGGCTTTTAAGTTATGCAAAATTCTATCTTTCATATGAACCGCGGCTGGAGAAGAGGATCGATATTTTAAACGAAATGATAAAAAAATACGAATTCATAGATAATGAGAGAAAAGTCGTACGGGCGCTCTGCCCATACGGCATTTTGGACGGCATTGATGCCGAAAATTACTCAGTCATAGAAAGCACTGAAAATGCGGATTATGCTCCCGACAAGTGTGCTTTTTGTAATAAAAAATATATTAAATACGAGGTGTAAAAATGGACAAGAATCATGAAATGTGGTCAAACATTGGAATGGACGTTGATAAGCACGATATTTTGTGCGAAGTGCTCCCGGGTGCTTTCGGGGACGTATTTTTAAGTCAAGAAAACAGACCGGAAAGAATGGATTACTTCAATATGGTCGTTGGAGACATTCACGGAATCAGACCGTCGGAATTGATTGAAGAACAAAAGAAGGGCAGAAAGGTTGTAGGGACTTTCTGTATTCACGTTCCTGACGAAGTGCCTATTGCTGCAAATGCAATTGTTACAGGTCTTTGCAGCGGAAGCCAATTCTGGGTTCCGGGCGGAGAAAAAGTTCTCCCGACTGCAACATGTCCTTTAATCAAGGCAAGTCTCGGTGCAAGATTTGACAAGACATGTCCGTTCTTCAGAATCGCTGATTTGTTTGTCGGCGAAACAACTTGTGACGGCAAGAAAAAAGCATGGGAAATTTTAGGCGAAGATGCTCCTATGTATATCATGGACATTCCACAACTTAAAACAGAAGACGATTTCTTAAAATGGGAAAAGGAAATCAAGAAATATATCGCAAAACTCGAAGAAATGACTGGAAACAAAATCACCGAAGAAAGCTTAAACAACGCAATTAAGATTGTAAACAACAAACGTAAGGCTCTTCAAAGATTGAACAACTTCAGAAAACTCGACAAAGTTCCTATTTCCGGAAAAGACGTTTTACTCATCACTCAAATCGCATTCTTTGACGATCCTGAAAGATTTGCAACGATGGTCAACAAACTCTGCGACGAACTCGACGAAAGAGTTGAAAAGGGCGTAAGCGTTTACAAAGAGGGCGCAAAGAGAATCCTTCTTACAGGAACTCCGCTTTCAATTCCAAACTGGAAGATTCACCACATCATCGAATCCATGGGCGCTGCAATTGTCGGCGAAGAAATGTGCACAGGTTTAAGATATTGTGAAAATCTTGTTGACGAAACTCCGGGAACTATCGACGAACAAGTTAAACACTTGGCAAAGAGATATCTCGGAAGCATCAACTGCGCATGCTTCACACCGAACGACGACAGAATCGATGACATCATTCGTCTTGCAAAAGAATACAAGGCTGACGGAGTTATCGACCTCAATTTGAAATTCTGTACTCTTTACGATTTGGAAGGCAGAAAAGTCGAAAGAGCCTTGAAAGAAGAAGGAATCCCTGTAATGGGAATCGAAACCGACTACACAGACGAAGATGCTGAACAATTAAAAACAAGAATCGGTGCATTTATCGAAATGTTGGGCTAAATATTAATTTATCTTAATAAAAATATGTCAAAACAATACTTTGTTTTTTTCAAAAACTCGAAAGATGCTTACGATTTGTTGCAAAAATTAGATAAAATCGAAAAAACTCTCGCTCCGACTCCACGCGAAGCCTCTCATTGTTGTGGTGTTTGTATCATTTATAAAAATGAAGACGACCGCGCTTATATCGAGAAGGTCGCTGCTGAAATCGGCATCAAACTTGACGGCTTTTGGGAAAGAGACGAGGATATCGACCCGAACAGAATGAGATTTTGTTAGCTCGAGATTCAAAAATTGCCCCCTTTGTGGGGGCTTTTTGTTTGGAAAAACAGACGGTGGCAATTCAATTTTGATTTTTGATTTTAAATGAATTTGTTTTATGTATGCTTAAAACAGTATGTCGAGCTTTTATTTTCGCATTAAAAAATTCATACGATAATAAATCCGTATTTTAAAAATCTATGTAGACAAAAAGTATAAATATTATAAGTGCTTTTAAAATATTCTCCGAAATTTAAGCTTATATAGTCGAAATTTATAAAATCTATAAAAATACTCTCGAGATATAATGCTCATGCATATAAAACACGATTCAAAAATTTTTAACGGATTTAAATTCACACTTTTATAAAATGATATTTTTAAATATGCGATTTGAAAAAAATCCCTAAACCAAAACTAAAATTTCTGAATGCTTTAAAAAAATCGTTTTTAAAAATATTTAAAACTAAAAAATTTCAGCAACAATATATATCAAAAATAAAAACGGCGGGGGAGAGTCCTGAAATTTGAACTCTCCCACGCCGTCTTTTTATTTCGGCTCTATAATATCTATGGGGGAGTAAAACCCTCCATAGATATTTTTATGTAAAAAAATTGCACTTATACGCAAAACATCCTATACTAAAA
>OASD01000067.1_pt1 | contig 71573 bp, 56 predicted proteins | sample 1475531 | NCBI WGS metagenome assembly OASD01 (sample SAMEA3360668, study PRJEB22359) | human gut metagenome | biome: ENVO:urban biome; feature: ENVO:human-associated habitat; material: ENVO:feces | place: Bangladesh | collected 2011
TTAAAGGATTTCTCTTTGCCGTACGACACAGAGAAATCCTAATGACCGATTTGGGATTAAGCATTTTTCCCATATTCTCATAAAAGACTTGCTTGGCAAATCTAAAGAAAGCATTAAGGCAAGCCATGCCATCTATTCTTTTTACAGATAACAAGGCAAACGTAACCATGTAGTTAACATGGCTTTAGAGCTTGCCTGAAAGTGAGTCTTGGATGAATTTACCTCTAAAACTCCCTATGGCAGAAAGAGGTAAATGAGCAAATATCATTTCAAGAAGGTGATGACACGGAGAATAGGTATGCCAAAGTTGAAGTTGTCGCTGCCGTTGGCCCCCGCGAAGTTCACCGCCACGAGGTTGCCATCATCGTCAACTACGGGTGAGCCGCTTGATCCATGCATGGCCGGAATGCTGTAGACTATGCGGTTGCCGTCGGGAGCCTGCGAGATAGTTCCCATGGTAAACTGCGCGTTTATGCCATTGTTTGTCTTGGCGAGCGACACGCCCTGGTTATAGCCAATCATGTAGAGCTGCTGCGTTATCTTCACGTTCTCCTTGTCGGGGTCGAACTTGGTATAATAGAATATGTACTTGTCTGGTGGAGTCTGCTTGCTCTTGAGCTGAAGCAGGGCGAGGTCTGAGTTGGCGTCTTGCGAAGTCTTGAGTAAGGCACATGGCCGTTTCATGAAGTCGTCCCAACTGTTCACGTTGCTTCCGTCGTAGGCGATGCCAAACTGCGAATGCAGCTGTATGGAGAAGTTGTAGCCGAGGATATTGCTCCTCACCCTGTCCTTAACGTTCTCTGCCTGGGCGTATTGCTGTCTAAGGTTCTCAAGCTCCGTGTTAAGCTGGTCCACTTCGTCTTGGCTCATGTATAGCTGGCTCTCGCCATACTCATCCTCATACACTCTCGACTGCGCATACTGCTGTATGGCCTGGTAACGCTGATCCATCGAGTCTTGCAGAGCCTGTATGTATTGCGCGTAGCCTTCCATGATGGAGTTCATGTTCTGCCTAACCTGGTCCTTGTCAATCTCCGGCGCCACGACATGCCTGTTTGTCAATATGCGCCCAGTGCCGTCGATGAAGAAGCCCGTGCCATTGAGTATGGCCGGCGACCTCTGGATGTCGGCAAGGCTCGACGTGAGCCCTTGCAGGGAGCCGTCGTCGGCTATGCCCGTGAAATAGAAATGCTCACCGTCGGCCAGGGTGACGTCATAATAAAACTCATTGCAAATGAGCACCACCCCCGACTTCTGCTCATTGAAGATTTCCTGAGGGTCTTTCTTGCAACCTGCCACTATAAGGAGAAGCAAGAATGAAAACAAAATGATACGGCTCTGTTTCATAAACACGGTTTTATAAGGGTTGACTTTGTTACTCAAACATGGCTTTCCATTCGAGGAAGCGTCGCAGTCCGTCCTCGCCGAAGCGCGCTATGCTCTTCTTAGCCTGCTCAAACGTCTTCTCGCGGTCGGGATGCGACTTAGAGTAGAACTTGTCGGCATAGCACACGAGTTTCTCCTCCAGTGTCTCAGGAAGGAAGTCTTGATGTGGCAAAGGCAAGTCTTGATTTATTATCTCCTCCCTTGTCAGTCCTGCCCCGGTGTGTCGCTCGCAGACCCTCGCATGGCGTGGGAAGCCCTCACTTCTCATTATCTCCCCGCCAATCAAGCCATGACGCAGATACGGCTCCGTGCCATGACAGCATATCCCCGGAGCGTCGCAACGGAAGATGCCTATGTCGTGGAGCATGGCCGCCTCCTCCACAAACTGGCGGTCGAGATGAAGCTCAGGGTGGGCGGCGCAGATGGCGAGTGCCCTCTTGGCGACGAGTGTGGAGTGGGTAAAGAAAATATCCCGAAGCTGGTTGGCCTCGGGATAATATTTGTCAATGATCTTGTTGTAGTCCATATATAAAAAAGGTGTGTGCCATCTTTTACGATGGCACACACGCCATGTGCCGTTTTATTTCTCGTCGCGCTTGATATAGGCAATCACGCTGCCCTTCTGCACCTTGGAACCTTGCTTCGCGTTTATCTCCACGAGCTTGCCTCCGAGGTCGGCCTTTACCTCCACGAACTCGCCCCAAGGAGCCTGAATCCAGCAGAAAGCGTCGCCCTCCTTGTATTCCTTGCCGATAAACGGCTCAAGGGCAGGCTCCGCCTCTCCGTCGCCTTGGAAGTCCCAGAAGATTTGACCACGCACAGGAGCCACGATGGCGTCGGCCTGGGCGTGCTTATAAGCCGCAGCCTCCTCGGGCGACACCTTTGCGCCCAGCTTTGCGTCCTTGGCCTTCTGCAAGTCGGCAAGGAAGTTTTTCTTGGCCTGTCCACTCTTGTAGTTGCGATACTGCTCCGGGTGCATGGCGAGTTCGAAGAGCTCCTCGTCGTCTTCGCCATATTCCCAACCGTTCTCGTCCATCTCCTTGCGGAAGTCGTCGAGGGCGGGCTTCAGCAGCGTGTGAGGGTCAACGTCGGTAAACTCACGGCCCTGCTTCTTGGCCAGCTCCACGAGCTCAGGATCAATCTGTCCGGGCACCTTTCCGCTCTTGCCGAGAATCATGCCCCACATGTTGTCGTCCATCATCACGAAGCGGCCCTTGCCCTGTTCCATGGTGAGGAGGTTCATCAACGCGATGTTCTTGGTATACTGAGAGAATGGGGTCACGAGTGGTGGATAGCCAACGCGAGGCCATACATAAGCCACCTCGTCGAAAAGCTTTATGAGCAAGTCGTCCATGGAAAGCTCAGGCTCACCCTTCTTCTTGCGCAGGTTGTTGATGGTGGTGCGCATGCCACCGAGGTCGGCCATCATTGATCCCATCATGCCGCCAGGAAGGCCGCAGGTGAGAAGGAGCGACGACATTACCTTGTTGCCAGGGTTGATGAAATAGCCAAGCCATTCGTCGATGAACTCCTGAGTCATGGCACGCGCCTTCATGTAAGCGCCCATGTTGATTTCAGGCACGTCGAAACCGGCGTGCTTGAGCATGCTCTGCACTGAGATAACGTCGGGATGCACCTTACCCCATGACAGGGGTTCGATGGCGGTGTCGATGATGTCGGCGCCATTCTCGCAAACCTCAAGGATGGAAGCCATCGACAAGCCTGGGCCAGAGTGGCCGTGATATTCGATCACGATGTCGGGATGCTTGGTCTTGATGCGCTTCGTAAGCTGGCCAAGGAACGCGGGCTGACCGATTCCGGCCATGTCTTTCAAGCAAATCTCCTCTGCACCGGCTGCTATCTCCTCGTCGGCGAGCTTCTCATAATAGTCGAGAGTGTGCACTGGTGAGGTGGTGATGCAAAGGGTGCCCTGGGGAGTCATTCCGCCCTCTTTCGCCCACTTGATGGATGGGGCGATATTGCGTATGTCGTTCAAGCCGTCGAAGATACGGGTGATGTCGGTGCCTTGAGCGTGCTTCACGCGGTACATCATGGCGCGCACGTCGTCGGGCACGGGATACATGCGGAGCGCGTTGAGGCCACGGTCAAGCATATGCGTCTTGATGCCTGCCTTGTGGAGAGGGGCCGTGAAAGCGCGAACCGCCTTGTTAGGGTTCTCGCCGGCAAGCAGTTGCACTTGCTCGAATGCGCCACCATTGGTCTCGACGCGCGAGAAGCAACCCATCTCAACAAACACGGGTGCTATCTTGGCAAGTTGGTCGGCGCGCGGCTGAAACTTGCCGCTGCTCTGCCACATGTCACGATAGACAAGACTGAACTGAATCTTTTTCTTCATTATATTCCTTAATCTTTACGTTGTGCTAAAAATATACTTATCCCCCATTCGACGTGCAAAATTAGATAAAAATCATCAAAATGGAGATATGCTGTCGCATTTTTTATAATTAATAACTAACTTTGTAGACTGAAAGCAATAATGTGAATAAAAGACCAAGCTAAATAATAATATTTATTTAAAAGATGTCGCATAAACTTGTTTTTATCTGTTGCCTGTTTTTCAGCTCTCTTGCCGCCCTTGTATCGTGCAACACAAAGGAGATGAAAGACGCCGAGAAGCCAGCTTACACGGTAAGGCTGCAAGGCGACAATGCCGTGTACGGCCTTGCATGTGATGGTTGCAACGACACGATCGTCGTGGTATTGCCGGAGGACAACAGCGACCCCGTGACATACAACATCATGGAAGCCAAGCGGAGGAAACGCGTCTTGGGCAAGGTGCAGATTGGCGACCGCCTTTGCATAGTGTTGAACAAGAAAAACAAGAAGAAGGCCGATGTAGTGGTCGACATCGACAAGCTCGCGGGCATTTGGTGCTATATCGTGATGCCAAAGATGCGCGACGCCGGGCAAATGAGCGCCAAGGCACAGGCGCGCATGATGAACAACATGAGCGACTCGCTCAAGGAAACCTACCTCATACCGCGAGAATATGGTTTCTATCTCAAGCGCGACTGTATAGCGTCGAGCGTAGGCTATGTGGACGACAACAACGCCCTGGCCCAGGAAAGCCCGGTGGAATATCCTCCCTTGGGATATTTCACAGCTTGGCACCTGTGGAATGGCATGCTCGTGATTACGAGCGGTACGCCTTCGTCAAAAAACAACGGACAAATAGACGTGAAGAGCCTTCAAAACGACACTTGCTCGATAGACTATCTTTATGGCGACTCCTTGGTGTTGTCGAGCGATGGCGTATCGAGAAGCTATTACAGGAAGGAAAACATCAATGACGTGAACCGCAGGGCACAGGCCGTGGCAAACGAGCTGAAGAAAAAGGCCCTGAAGGAAACCGTGAACTAAACAGGCTAAAATGGAAAAGAAAATGAACATAGCTGTGGCCGGCACAGGCTACGTAGGGTTAAGCATCGCCACCTTGCTTGCCCAGCACCAACATGTCACGGCGGTAGACGTGGTAAAGGAGAAGGTAGAGATGCTCAAGAATCACATATCGCCAATAAAGGATGAATATGTGGAGCGTTACCTTAAAGACAAGCCTCTCGACATAGACTTTACCACTGATGGCGAGGCGGCTTATCGCGATGCCGATTTCGTGGTCATCGCCACGCCAACCAACTACGACAGCGTGAAGAACTTCTTTGACACGAGCCATGTGGAAGAAGTGATAGAACTCGTATGCAAGATTAACCCCAATGCCATAATGGTGATAAAATCGACCATCCCCGTGGGTTACACTTCGATGGTAAGGGAGAAATTCCACTCCGAGAACATCATCTTCGCCCCGGAGTTCCTGCGCGAGTCAAAGGCCCTTTACGACAACCTCTACCCGTCGCGTATCATCGTGGGCAGGCCAGAGGGCGACGCACGCCTCGACCAGGCCGCACACGTCTTCGCCTCACTGCTTCAGCAAGGGGCCATAAAGCAAGACATTCCAACGCTCTTCATGGGCACCACGGAGGCAGAGGCGGTAAAGCTCTTCGCAAACACTTACCTCGCCCTCAGGGTGAGCTATTTCAACGAGCTTGACACATACGCCGAGGTGAAAGGCTTGTCGAGCCAGAACATCATAAACGGTGTTTGCCTTGACCCACGCATAGGCTCATTCTATAACAACCCATCGTTCGGTTATGGCGGCTATTGCTTGCCAAAAGACACCAAACAACTACTTGCCAACTATAAGGACGTGCCAGAGAACCTCATACAGGCCATCGTGGAGAGCAACCGCACGCGCAAGGACTTCGTGGCCGACCAAGTGCTTCGCAAGGCCGGATATTACAGCTACAACGACCAAAACGCATACAACGCAGCCGGTGAGCACCCTTGCGTGATAGGCGTGTACAGGCTGACCATGAAGTCAAACTCCGACAACTTCCGCCAATCAAGCATACAAGGCGTGATGAAGCGCGTGAAAGCCAAAGGCGCAACGGTGATAATATATGAACCGACGCTCAAGGACGGCTCCACGTTCTTCGGGTCGAAGGTCGTCAACGACCTTGACGCGTTCAAGGCGCAAGCACAAGCCATCATCGCCAACCGCTACGACAAGGCTCTTGACGACGTGAAACAGAAAGTTTATACCCGCGACTTATTCTTCAGGGACTAAACACCTTACAACCAAAGACATATTTTTCAAACCAAATGAAGACAGATATAGAAATTGCACAGGAAACGACCTTGCGACGTATAGACGACATCGCCAAGGAGCTTGGAATCGACGAGAACCATATTGAGCCTTATGGCCGCTACATCGCCAAGGTATCGCTTGATGCCATCGACGAGGAACGCATGAAGCGTCATAACCTCATCTTGGTGACAGCCATCTCGCCGACAAAAGCCGGCATTGGCAAGACAACGGTATCGGTGGGCCTCGCGCTCGGCTTGAACAAGATAGGCAAGAAGGCCGTAGTGGCCTTGCGCGAGCCTTCGCTCGGCCCTTGCTTCGGCATGAAGGGCGGAGCTTGCGGTGGCGGCTACGCGCAACTGCTGCCAATGGACAAGATAAACCTACACTTCACGGGTGACTTCCATGCCATAACAACGGCAAACAACATGATTGCGGCCCTGCTCGACAACTATCTCTACCAGCACGCCAAAGACGGGTTCCGCCTAAAGACAATACTCTGGAAGAGGGTGCTCGACGTGAACGACAGGTCGCTCAGGCAGATAATAACAGGTCTCGGTCCGCTCACCAACGGCATACCAACGCAAACAGGTTTCGACATTACGCCCGCGTCGGAGATAATGGGCATAATGTGCTTTGCCAAGGACATCGACGACCTGAAGAGACGCATCGGCAACATCCTGTTGGGCTTCGATTACCAAGACAAGCCGTTCTACGTGCGCGACATGGGCGTTGAGGGCTCTATCGCCGTACTGCTGAAGGATGCCCTAAAGCCAAACCTCGTGCAGACAACCGAGGGTACGCCGGCAATAGTGCATTGCGGGCCTTTCGCCAATATAGCGCATGGATGCAACTCAGTCGTCGCTACGAAGATGGCCCTCACGCTTGGCGACTACGCCATAACGGAGGCCGGCTTCGGTGCCGATCTCGGCGCAGAGAAGTTCTACGACATCAAGTGCCGCACAGCGGGGTTACAACCTGCATTGACAGTGCTGGTGGTGACGCTTCAAGCCTTGAAGATGCATGGCGGCGTTGCCTATCAAGACATTAAGGAGCCCAACATTGAGGCTGTCAAACAGGGCTTCTGGAACCTTGACAAGCATGTGGAAAACATCAAGCGTTTCGGGCAAAAGATCGTGGTGGCATTCAACCGCTACAACAACGACACGGAGGAAGAGATTGAAGCCGTGAGAGCTCATTGCCAAGAATTAGGCGTGGGCTTCGCCGTCAACAACGCGTTTGCCGAAGGCGGAAAAGGCGCCGAAGAACTGGCCAACACCGTGGTAAAGACCATAGAAGACACGCCTTCGCCAAAGCTGCAATATCTTTATAAGGACGATGACAGCGTAAAGGACAAGATAGAGGCTGTCGCGAAGAAGATATATGGCGCTGGCAGCGTTAGCTTCGCGCGCAAGGCTGAAACGCAACTCAAGCATATCTACGACTTGGGCCTGTCCGGCCTTCCCGTGTGCGTCGCCAAGACTCAATACAGCTTCTCGGTTGACCCCAAGGCTTATGGCAAGACCGACGGCTTCCATCTCGACGTTGCCGACATCGTGATAAACTCCGGTTCTGGAATGATCGTGGCCATAGCCGGCAACATTCTGCGCATGCCTGGACTTCCTGCCACGCCGCAAGCCAACAACATTGACATTGTGGATGGCAAAATCGTTGGATTAAGCTGATGAGCTCGCGACATTTCCTTTTCATCGTTGTCGCCGTGTGGTCGCTGTTGCTGTCATCATGCTATGAGCACCCCACGGGGCAACGTCCAATGCGCAAGAAGGCCATATCAGAGCGCACCATGGACTCGCTGTCGTTTTTCCAGAAGCACCATTACACTAACAACTACAACTTCGTGGTGCGTGCCGACTCACTTACCCTACTAAGGCAACTGCCCGAAGAGGAAGCGGCCGGGATGGAGACCGACTCGTTCAGCGTGCGCAAAGGTGATCATTTGGCTGTGGCTGACATCAAGATGATGCCTGCCGACTCCATAGACTCCGTATGGGTGCAATTGGCTAACGACACCTCCGCCTTCGGTTGGACACGGGAAAAGGAAATGTTGCCTCGGGTGATGCCCGACGACCCCATATCGCAATTCATATCTGCTTTTTCCGACTCCCACTTCATCGTGTTTCTCATCGTAGTAGCGGTTTTTGGCACAAGCTACACGCTGTGGAAACTATTCAAGAAGAAGGCATATATCGTTCACTTCCACGACATTGACTCTGTTTATCCCACGATGCTTTCCCTTATCGTGGCAAGCGCGGCCACATTTTATGCCACTATCCAGCTTTTCGCACCACAACTGTGGCAGCACTTCTACTTCCACCCAACGCTGAACCCATTCTCTGTGCCGCCTGTGCTGATGTTGTTCCTGCTTTCCGTATGGGCAATCTTGATAGTTGGCATAGCTTGTGTTGATGACGTGTGCCACAAACTCACGGGAACGCAAGCGGTGCTATACCTCGGAGGACTGGCGGCAGTGTGCGCCATTGACTATATCGTCTTCAGCGTCACCACATTGTATTTTATCGGCTATCCATTGTTAGGCGCCTATATTGCCTTCGCATTGTATCGCCATTGGCGAAACCGCACTACATATATATGTGGCAACTGTGGAAAGCCTATCAAGCACAAGGGGAAATGCCCTTATTGTGGCGCGATAAACGACTGAACTTATTTCTAAAGATTAAAACAATTCACACAGCATGAGCAAGACAGACTTGATGAGGCAACTCGTGTCTGAACTAAACGCGGCTTCTGATGCCTACTATAACGGGCGTGGGGAGTTGATGACTGACCATGAGTGGGACGCCAGATTTGATGAGCTGCGCCAACTTGAGCAAGAGACTGGTGTCGTCTTGCCCGACTCGCCTACGCATAAAGTGTCGGCTGATTCGACCGTTGGGCAAAAGGAGGCTCATGAATATCCCGCGCTCTCGCTTGCCAAGACGAAGAAAACAGAAGACCTCGTGAAATGGGCGGAAGACAGGCCTATATGGTTGTCGTGGAAACTTGACGGACTGACCCTCGTGGTAACTTACGACAACGGCAGGCTGACAAAAGTGGTGACTCGTGGCGACGGACATGTTGGCACAAACATAACATACCTGGCACCGGCCATAAACGGCATACAGCCAACGGTGAAATCACGTGGGCATATTGTCGTAAGGGGTGAGGCGGTCATTTCATATGCCGACTTTGAGCAATTCAACCTTGAGAGCGACGAGGAATATGCCAACCCCAGGAACCTTGCCTCTGGCTCGATGACGCTGAAAGACCCCAAGGAAGTAGCCAAACGGCACATTCGTTGGATTCCGTTCACGCTCGTCCATACCGACGAGGACATAACCTCGTGGGGCAAGCGCATGGATTGGCTCAAGGAGATAGGCCTCGACTGTGTGGACCATGAGCTGATAGAACATCCCACATTTAATAATGTGAACGAAGCGGTAAACAGATGGTCGCTCAAAGTGACAAACAAGGAAAATCCATATCCTGTGGATGGTCTCGTGATAGCGTACGACGACACCGATTATGCCGCCACGGGATCTGTCACGGGGCATCACGCCACGCGTGCCGGCTTCGCCTTTAAGTGGGCCGACGAGAGTGTCATAACGGAGCTTGACCACATTGAATGGAGTTGCGCGGCGTCTACCATTTCCCCGGTTGCGGTGTTTAAGCCAGTTGAGCTTGAAGGCACTACCGTGAAACGCGCGTCGCTGTGCAACATCAGTGAGTGTGAACGACTGGGCATTGGCGGAAAAGGCACGGAACTGGAGGTAATCAAGGCAAACAAGATAATACCGAAGGTCATAAGCATACGCCAGACACGAGGTGTGCTTGACATACCAAAGACCTGTCCTGTATGTGGCTCGCCAACCGTAGTGGTTGAGAGCGAGGCAAGCAGCACCAAGACCCTTCATTGCACTAACCACGAATGTCCTGCCAAACAGTTGAGGAAGTTCGCCCGATTCGTTTCCAAGCCTGGCGTAAATATAGACGGCATATCCGAACAGACGCTCCAGCGGTTCATAAACCTTGGCTGGATAAAAGATTTCTCCGACATATACAGCATACCAGACCATGCTGCCGAGATAGCGCGCCTTGACGGTTTCGGCGACAAGTCGGCAAACAACATCGTGGAATCCGTGTCAAAGGCCCGCGACGTAGACGCTCAACGCCTGCTTTACGCCCTTTGCATCCCGCTTTGCGGTCAAGACGTGTGCAAGCGGTTGTTGGCTGCACATAAGCTCGAAGACCTCATGAAGATAGTAAGAGGGGAAGACAACGCCGGCTCTTTGTTCACGCCGGACAAAGTAGCCATACTGTCAGCGATACCGGGTATCGGCCCAGAGAAAGCAAGGCAATTCGTAGCGTGGTTTGAGAACGAGGCTAACATTAAGGTCTACGACAAGCTAATGAGTGAAGTCAACATTAAGCAAGCGCAGCCTGCTTCTGTAGGGGAGTTGTGCAAGGGGTTGACATTCGTTATCACGGGCGACGTGAACCATTACAAGAATCGCAACGACTTGAAGGCCTATATAGAGAGTGAAGGTGGCAAGGTGACAGGATCGGTCAGCAAGTCGACGTCGTACCTTATCAATAATGACATTAACTCCACAAGCACGAAAAACAAGAAAGCCAACCAGCTCGGCATCCCCATCATATCTGAGGATGATTTCATAGATAGATTTACACAAAAAGCATAAACAACATATAAGAAAAAAATGAGAATTGATATAATTACCGTCTTGCCCGAAATGATAGAGGGGTTCATAAACGAGAGCATACTCGCGCGTGCGCAAAAGAAAGGCCTCGCCGAGATTCACTTACATAACTTGCGAGATTATACTAACGATAAATGGCGACGTGTGGATGACTATCCCTATGGAGGCTTCGCGGGAATGGTAATGCAATGCGAACCTATTGACAATGCCATATCAGCCCTGAAGAAAGAGCGCGACTACGACGATGTAATCTACGTCTCGCCAGACGGTGAACGTTTCGACCAGAGAATCGCCAACGACATGAGCCTACAAGAAAACCTGATTATCCTGTGCGGGCACTACAAAGGCATTGACCAGCGTGTAAGAGACCATTTGATAACACGTGAGATAAGCGTTGGCGACTTTGTGCTTACCGGTGGCGAGCTCGCTGCCGCGGTAATTGCCGATGCCGTGGTCAGACTTGTGCCTGGCGTGATAAGCGATGACCAAAGCGCACTTTCAGATTGTTTTCAAGATGATTTGCTTGCTGCTCCAATCTACACTCGCCCTGCCGACTACAAAGGATGGAAGGTGCCAGACATACTGCTGTCGGGTAACGAGGCAAAGATAAAACAGTGGGAAATGGATCAAGCTCTTGAGCGTACCAAGAGGTTGAGACCCGACCTGCTGAAATAATAATGGCTGAATATCCACGGTCGTTCAATAACGGACAATTCAGGTATAATCATTGTTAATTATTGGGATTGCACGCACCATTTACAATTTTTATGATTAACTTTGCGTGCATAAAAGGAAGGTTGGCAGAGTGACCGAATGCGCTAGACTCGAAATCTGGTATACCCATTACGTGGTATCGGGGGTTTGAATCCCTCACCTTCCGCCAAATGTATTTTTAGGGAAGTCCGAATAGGGCTTCCCTATTTTGTCCCATGCGAGCGAGATGGACAAAATAAGCCTTCTAAGTTGTTAATTATTAGGAATATATAGGGTAGGGGTTAGTATTTTTGTGACGTAGCAATATGCAAGAACATGGATAGAACGAAGAATACATAACGCTACCACGGTGCGGTACTCTCAATACCACGGTGCGATACTCTCAATACCACGGTGCGGTACTCTCAATACCACGGTGTGGTACTCGCCGTACCAAGCCGTGATGATTTTTTGGTACTGTCGGCAAGGATGCGAAAAATAATGTTAAATTATCGTCGCGCAAAAAACAGCGTATTCATTTTTTACCTATTTTTGTATAAGATAAGCTGCATCTCAGCTAAAATTCAAGCAAGCTTGATTTTCTGCGTTCGATTTGCACTATCTTTGCAGCCGAAAACCAATTAAACAAATCGTTAATCTTTTTACAAAATTCTTGCGCTATGAGGATAGGAATACCAAAAGAGATGAAGAACAACGAGAACCGCGTTGGCATGACTCCCGCGGGCGTTGCCGAGTTGACAAAACATGGCCACACGGTCTACGTGCAGCATACGGCTGGCGAGAACAGTGGCTTCAGCGACGAGGAATACGAGAAGGTGGGCGCCGAGATTCTGCCCGACATCAAGGATGTCTACGCCCAGTCGGAAATGATAGTGAAGGTAAAGGAGCCCATCGAGCCGGAATATGACCTGATAAGGAAAGGGCAGTTGGTTTTCACCTATTTCCATTTCGCTTGCGACAAGCCTCTTACCGATGCGATGATAAAGAGCGGTGGCGTTTGCCTTGCCTACGAGACGGTGCAAAAGGCAGACCGCTCCTTGCCGCTGCTCATACCCATGAGCGAGGTGGCCGGCCGCATGGCCGCCCTCAACGGCGCGTTCTACCTGCAGAAGACCAAGGGCGGCAAGGGCAAGCTCATTAGCGGCGTGCCTGGCGTGAAGCCTACGAAGGTGCTGGTGCTCGGTGGCGGCACCGTGGGCGAGGCGGCCGCGAGGATGGCGGCGGGAATGGGTGCCGACGTCACGATAACCGACATCTCGCTGCCCAGGCTGCGCCAACTGGAGAATGAGCTGCCTGCCAACGTGCACGCTCTCTATTCCACCGAGCACAACATACGCAAGGAACTGCCCGACGTGGACATCGTGATAGGCTCTGTGCTCGTGCCTGGCGACAAGACTCCGCATCTCATCACGCGCGAGATGCTCGGCCTGATGGAGAAGGGCACCGTGCTCGTGGACGTGGCGATTGACCAAGGCGGCTGCTTCGAGACATCCCACCCGACGACACACAGCGACCCGGTCTACGAGGTCGACGGCATAGTGCACTATTGCGTGGCCAACATCCCCGGAGCCGTGCCCAACACTTCGACCATGGCACTGACCAACGCCACGCTGAAGTATGCCGTGGCATTGGCCGACAAGGGCTGGCGGCAAGCCTGCAAGGACGACGAGGCCCTGCGCAAGGGCCTGAACATCGTGGACGGCAAGGTGACTTTCAAGGCCGTGGCTGACGTGTGGAACCTGCCCTACGAACCCATAGAACTATAAAAACGCCCTAAGGCGTGGCTTATCATTAGCCAGAGTTAGATAAGGCCGTGTCCATCTCCGACTATATCCAGACCCAACCGTTGCTGCCAGTGGCCGCGACGTTGTTGCTGGGGATTGTTTTTCGTTTCTTGCCCATCCTGCCATCATGGTCTATGCTCATTTGGCTATCGCTGATGGCTTCATGCCTCTGCGTTGAGGCGTTGTTGAGGCGCAAGCCCTACGCGCAAAGTCGGCTGCTGCTCATCGCAGTCTTCCTTGCCGGCATGGCCTTGGCAGACAGGGCCCAACGCCAAGCGGTTTTTCCTTTCCGCGAAGATTGCCAGATGAGCTATGAGGCCGTGGTGACCGCCGAGCCACAAGTCAGGGGCAAGACGCTGGTTTGCGACCTCGCGCTTGTGTCGATAGAAGGGCTGCAGCTTGACAAGGCCGTAAACGTGAAGGCGCACATCCTGCGCGACACCATCACCGGCGACTGGAGACGCATAAGGTTGGGAAGCGGCATAGAGGCGAGGTCGGCCATGGAGCCTCTCAGAAACTACCGCAAGGGCAACTTCGACTACGCGCGCTGGCTCAGCTGCCACGGCTTTCGCGCGAGCACTTTCGTGTATGCCACCGAATGGCGAACGGCGAAGGTCAGCCTAAAGCCGATGACCACGATGGAGCGTCTGCGGCTCAAGGCCATGGGCATAAGGCAAAGGCTCGTGGCACAGCTCAACCTTGGCAACGACGCGCGGCAACAGTCGGCCGTCGTGGCGGCGATGGTGCTGGGCCACAAGCAAGGCATCGACCGCGACATGAAAGACGCCTTTTCCGTGTCGGGGGCTTCACACGTACTGGCTCTCTCCGGATTGCATCTCGGCATAATCTACTGCATCCTGACCTTGCTCCTGGGAAGGCGACGCAAGCATGGATGGCTCACGCAGGCCGTGGTCGTGCTCTCGCTGTGGCTTTACGTGCTGCTCGTGGGTATGACGCCCAGCATCGTGCGCTCAGCCATAATGCTGTCTATCCACTCGCTTTGCATGGTCGGCGGAAGGGAGAACATATCAGTCAACACGCTCTGCCTGGCTGCCATCAGCCTGATTGTGGCCAACCCCATGTGCGTGTGGGACTTGGGGTTCCAGTTGTCTTTCCTTGCCGTGCTGTCCATCGTGACTCTCTATCGGCCCATAAGCCATTTGCTGCCCAAGGACGGCCGGCTGACAGGCCTTAGCGGCGTTGACATGTTGCTGAAGGCCATCTGGTCGACGGTGGCGGTGTCGCTGGCGGCGCAGGTTGGCACGGCACCTTTGGTGGCTTACTATTTCGGACGTTTCTCTTGCTGTTTTCTCTTGACCAACCTCGTGGTGATGCCATGCGCCACAGTCATCATCTATTGTGCCCTGGCCGTCCTCCTGACGTCGTTTCTGCCCGTGGTCAACCACCTGTTGCTCATTGTGCTTGGCCGCTGTTCCGCACTGCTGATAACGGCCGTGACCCACATCGCCGCCCTCCCCGGCGCGAGCGTGGAAGGCATAACTATTAACGCGACGGAAACAGGGTGCGCCTATGTCCTGATAGGCATAGCGTGCACCCTGATATGTCATGTCTCAAAGTTGAGAGGCCTAAGCAAGCTCGACGCGTTCAGCAAATGACGCATAGGAGACAGGAGTATGGGATGGACAGAAAAAAAGCCCATGCCAATAAGCATGGGCCTTGTATCTTATGCTAACAATTGGTCTTTACACCAGCGAGCCGATTATCTCTTCGCGTGAGGCCGGCAACAGGTCGATGACCGGAATCTCAGGCATGGTGTAGCATCCTGGCTGCAAGCGCATGGTGGCACGAGCCACGGCCACGAGCACCTGGCCGGTGAGGGCGGGATTGTTGATGCTCATGTCGAACGAGATGCGCTGGTTCTGGGTCTTGCCGCTCACGCCCTTGCGTGTCATGTGAACGCCGTGGCCCATGTCTCTCAGCTCGTCTACGCTTTTCACGGCAAAGACGTGCAGCTCGTCGTGGGCGAAATAGTCGTCTTCCTTGAGCTCGCGGGTCACCTCCTCAAGCTTGGCGCCGTCCTCAAGCTCCACGTATACCATGCGGCGGTGTATGCCCTCGCCAAGAGGAATGGTCATGGACAAGGCATCCTTCACGCCTTTCTTGGAGCGAGCCACTACGGAGTGGCCCATCGACATGCCCGGGCCGAAGTTGGTATAGCTCAAGCCCTTGGGCGCGAGAGCCTGCATGAGCACGCGCACCACGGAGTCGCTGCCCGGGTCCCAACCGGCTGAGATGACGCTCACCGTCCCGCTCTGCTTGTTGTTCTCCATCTGCTTTTTGCGGTAGTCGAGGATGAAATGGTGCATGTCGAAGCTGTCAACCGTGTTGATGCCCAACTTCGTGATTTGCTCAGCATAGTCGGGGCAGAGACGGGTAGGGGTGGCGAGAATGGCAACGTCCACGTTGCTCAGCTTCTGTATGTCGTCAACCACCTCGTAAGGCTCAAGCTCCAATGGCTTGTCCTTGTCGCCTTGACGGCGCACCACGCCCACGATCTCGAAATCGGGAGCCGCTTCCAATGCCTCTACCGAGAATTTTCCAATGTTGCCGTAGCCAACCACGGCCGCTCTTATCTTTTTCATGTTTGTCTGTTTTGGGTCTTTTTTTACATCAATGGTTTTCCCCTTGCAAAAGTAACGGTTTATCTCCTAAATGGCAACACAGCCCATGCCTTTTTATGGAATAGTAACATATTAAAGGTAAAAATACACTCGCCGTCAAAAGATTCGTAGGTCAACCAAGCTTAATTTTGTTATTTTATGTATAAATTCGTTTCAAATGCAATATTTTTTATTAATATTGCAATGTAATAACTAACTTTTTAATCTCCTTGCTTATGAAAACCAAGATTTTCTTCGCATTAGTTATTTTGGCTGCGTTTTGTTGTTGCAGCAGTGATTCGACAATGGAGTCTCAGGGCTTCGGCTCGACCGTAAACGCCAATGGCAAGATGCTGTCAGAAACCTATCAGAAGCTTGATGCTCTTTTGGGCGGCAACACAGAAGACAGCTTATCCGTGTACAAAACGAGGGCTAACCTTACCACAAACTCAGATTTTGAAGAACTCGATGACGAGCAAATGGAAGCCAAGGCTAAAAAGGTCTTTTCTCCGTATGTCCAAGACGGAATCGCCATTCGTGACGAGGTCATTGGATGCGCATCCGCAGGAACTCTAAATGTTTCTCCTGAAGAAATGCGGGATTTCGAGAATCTTGACGAAACGAGCCTGGCAGGGTTGGCCTATTATATGTCGATTTTGACAGTCGTGGAAAAACAAGAGCCATTAATGATAGATGGGGAACCATTAAGATTGACTTCGGCAGATTTAAAAGATTGCCTGTCGTTCTCCCTCGGTTTTGATGCGATTGTTAACGGTGGATATAATTATGTGGCTGGCACATATAGTTTAATTACGGCACGTACTGCATTTGCGATAGGTCTTGGTTTTGCTCAAAGAACTTTTGGTTGGATTGCATTGGCACATTGCACATATGAATTTGTAAAGTGTATAAAGAAACACGGATGCGTTTATTCTATCCGGTATCCAGAGCCGTCCGGCAAAATGAAAACAAGCGACAAAATGAAAACAAGCGACGACATAACTGTAGACCCGTAATAAGTAAGATAGTCTAACGGCTCTATAATCATCACATTTAATTAAGAGTGTATGCGATATAATTTCATCTCCATAGCCAATGGGATACTATTCTTAATGGTATTGCCGTCCGAGCAGTTTGGATGGTATAACCCGATAAGAATTATCATGTTATTGGCTTTCATCTTCATGGTTATTCTTGGAGTCTATTTCTTGGCTAAACGTAATAAAAAAGAAACGAAATGGACTCTTGGAATGGTAGCATTTGGTCTGATACTTGATTTAGCAGCCATCCTTTATGTTAGTGGTATATGGCGATAATCCATAAAACGCTTTGCATGCTGTTGATTCTAATTACATTTTGTTCCTGTTGTCAAAACAGGAACAAAATGCGCAATTCTTACTATTCCAAAAAGCCGAGAGAAGCCTTGAGGCAAAAGCCATGCGGTTTTGCAAAGGTCATTAGTGTCAAATATAAATATGATTTCAATACCGATCGCTGGGCAATTGACATGAAGATAAAGAACGAGAGTGACACCATCTTGTTTGTTAGTGATGTTCCATCTGGGTGCTCATGTTTCCATGCACAGTTTTCCAAGCGACCAATTGGCAAGCATGGAGTAACTGACATAAAGGCTGTTTATGAAGCGGAGGAGCATGAAAAAGGTTTTGTGAAGCCAATCATCGTCATTTTTAACGATGGCCGTTTTTATAAATTGATTTTATTACGTCGGGACATCAAAAACGCTGGTCGCACGAATTATTCTCTCGCCCATACATAATAAAATGCCAAGAATGTCGTTTGTAAATAAGGAACATTGTACAATTACGCCCGGAGACGGGTGGCTGATATTATTTATTTGCAAATGATAGAATACATCAAAGGCACATTGACCGAGCTTTCGCCAGCCTTGGCGGTGGTTGAGGCTTGCGGCGTGGGCTACGCCCTCAACATATCGCTTACCACATACACGAAGATACAAGGACAGAAAGACGTTAGGCTCTTCGTGCATGAGCAGTTGACCACCGGCGGGCGCGACGACAGTTTCACGCTCTACGGCTTCGCCACCAAGCAGGAGCGTGAGCTTTACCGCATGCTCATCTCCGTGTCGGGCGTAGGCGCCAACACCGCCCGCATGATGCTCTCAAGCCTCACGCCAACAGAGCTGTGCAACGCCATAGCCAACGGCGACGAGAAGATAATAAAGAGCGTGAAGGGCATAGGCTTGAAGACCGCCCAGCGCATCATCCTCGACTTGAAAGACAAGATAGTGTCGACAGGCATTGCCGAGGAGTTGCACGTGGCCAAGCAACACTCTGCCGGACCTTCGGTAAACGCCGCGGTGAAAGACGAGGCGGTGTCGGCCCTGACCATGCTCGGGTTCTCGCCAGCGCCATCGGCAAAGGTCGTGGTGGAGATCCTTACCGCGCAGCCCGACCTCCAGGTGGAGATGGTGGTAAAGGAGGCATTGAAAAGGATAAAGTGAACCACTCACCCCGACACACATTAACAATCAGACACGTGCTATTCAGGAAGGCATACATATTCTTGCTCCTTTTTCTCGCCATCGCAATGGCGAGCAGGGCTGCCATGCCTTCCGACAGCCTCAAGACGCGGTGGAAGATACAGCGCACCACGCCCATAACCTACGATGACCTCGACCAAAACGCCATGGACCTGCAACGGCCAGACGGCATAAAATACGACGTGGTCTACAACGACACCATCAACCGCTACATCATTGGCACGCGCATTGGCGGCACCTGGCTCGCCACGCCGATAATGATGACGCCGGAAGAGTATATGGCATGGAGCGAGAAGCACTGGCGCGACACGTTCTATCGAGGCAAGAACGACGAGATATACAAGAGGAAAGGCAAGGAGAAGTTCGACTTCAGCGACATGCACTTCGACCTTGGACCCGCGGAGAAGATTTTCGGGCCTGGTGGCGTGCGCATTCGCACGCAAGGCACGGCAGAGCTGAAGTTTGGCGCCACTTATAAGAACATCGACAATCCGTCGCTGCCCGTGAGGTCGCGCAAGAAGACGTCGATGGACTTCGACGAGAAGATAAACTTCAACATGAACGGGCGCGTGGGCGACAAGGTGAACATGAACCTCAACTACAACACCGACGCGACCTTCGACTTCGACTCGCAGAACATGAAGCTGAAGTATGACGGCAAGGAGGACGAGATAATAAAGCTCATAGAGGGTGGCAACGTGTCGTTCCCGTCAAACTCATCGCTCGTGCAAGGCGCGTCGGCTCTCTTCGGCCTACGCACCGACCTGCAATTCGGCAAGCTGAAGCTCCAGCTCGTGGCCTCGCAAAAGAAGAGCACGTCGAAGAGCGTGTCGTCGCAGGGCGGCAAGCAGTTGTCGTCGTTTGAGCTCAACGCCGCCGACTATGAGGAGAACCGCCACTTCTTCCTCGCGCGCTATTTCCACGACCACTACGACGACGGCATGCGCACGCTGCCCAACCTCACCACGGGCGTGACCATCAACCGCGTGGAGATTTGGGTGACCAACAAGAGCGGAACGACAACCAACACCAGAAACATCATAGCCCTGACCGACCTTGGCGAGAACTCCAAGGTGAGCAACCCGATGTGGGCCACGACGGGCCTCAACGTGCCGGCCAACAAGGCCAACACCGAATATGAGACCATGACTGGCGCCAACAGCGCGGCGCGCGACATAGACCAGACGTCGACCGTGCTCGACGGAGCGGGACTTAACGGCGGTACCGACTATGAGAAGCTGCAGAACGCGCGCCTGCTCAACTCGTCGGAATACACCGTGAACAACGCCTTGGGTTACGTGTCGCTGAGAAACACGCTGCAGACCGACCAAGTGCTTGCCGTGGCCTATGAGTACACCTATGGCGGGCAGACCTATCAGGTGGGTGAGTTCGCGAGCGACATGCCCGACGTGTCGAAGGCCCTGTTCGTGAAGTCGCTGAAAAACACCAGCAACAACCCCTCGCAGGGCAACTGGCCGCTGATGATGAAAAACGTGTATTACCTCGCCTCGTCGGTGGAGAAAGAGAAGTTCCGCCTGGACGTGAAATACCAAAGCGACACCACTGGCGTCTACCTCAACTACATACCCGAACAGCAGGTGAAAGGAACCGCCATAATAAAGGCCCTCGGCGCCGACCGTCTCGACAACAACAACAAGGCCCACAGCAATGGCTACTTCGACTATGTGGAAGGCTACACGGTGAGCAATGGCCGCGTGTTCTTCCCCGTTGCCGAGCCTTTCGGCAAGACCATCCACGACTATCTCGTGAAGCACGGCGTGGCGGCCGACGTGGCAAGCAGGTACGCCTTCACCGAGCTGTACGACTCCACGAAGACCATTGCCAAGCAGATAGCAGAGAAAGACAAGTACATCCTCCAGGGCCAATACCGCGGCACGCAGGCCAACGTCATCTCCCTTGGCGCTTACAACGTGCCGCAAGGCTCGGTGGTGGTCACGGCAGGCGGCGTGAAGCTGACCGAAGGCTCCGACTACTCCGTGGACTACTCGGCAGGTGAGGTGACGATACTCAACCAGAGCATCATCGACGCTGGGACGGCCGTCAACGTGTCGCTGGAGAGCCAAAGCGACTACTCGCAGATGCGCAAGACCATGTTCGGCATGAACTGGGAATATGATTTCTCAAAGAACTTCCAGCTCTCGGGAACGTTACAGCACCTGGGCGAGCAAGCCCTCACAAGCAAGGTGACCATGGGCGCGGAGCCTGTTAACAACACCATCGTTGGCTTCAACGTCAACTGGAAGCACGAGAGCCAATGGCTCACCAACGCCCTCGACAAGTTGCCTTTCCTGCATCTCACGCAACCTTCGCAGATAAGCTTCACGGGCGAGTTTGCCAAGCTGTTTGCCGGGCAGGCCAGCGGACTGCAAAACAACGCCTCGTATATCGACGACTTCGAGGGCACCACCGACAAGATTTCCGTGCTGGAGCCCACGTCGTGGGTCCTCTCCTCCGTGCCATCCATCTTCGCCGAGAGCAGCGACAAGTCGACGTTGCGCTCCGGCTTCAACCGCTCGCAGATGGCATGGTACACCATTGACCCGCTGTTCACCCGCCGCTCGTCGTCGCTCACCCCAGCCCACATCAAGAGCGACCTCGCCATGCTCTCCGACCCTTACATGAGAGAGGTCTACGTGCGCGAGCTGTACCCCAACCGCGACCAAAGCAGCTACAATGGAGCAACCTCGACGCTCTCGGTGATGAACATAGCCTATTACCCCAACGAGCGAGGCCCATACAACTTCAACCCCGACCTCAACTTCGACGGCACCCTCAAGAACCCCGAACAGCACTGGGGCGGCATGATGAGGCGTCTCGACACCAACGACTTCCAGCAGGCCAACATCGAATACGTGGAGTTCTGGATGCTCGACCCGTTCATCCACGAGAAGGAGAAAGGAGAGACGGCTGAGGGGGGCGACTTCTACATCAACCTCGGAGAGGTGTCGGAAGACGTGCTGAAAGACGGTAAGAAGTTCTATGAGAGCGGATTGCCTGTCGACGGCTCGCAAGACTTCACCTACACGCAATGGGGAAAGATACCCACGCAGACCACGCAGACCTATGCCTTCGCCACGACAAAGGGCGCGAGGGCGATGCAAGACTTGGGCTACAACGGCTTGAACGACACTGAGGAACAGCGGTTCGACAGCTACCAAGACTTCCTGAAGCAGATTCAAGGCAAGGTGTCACAAGCCGTGTTCGACTCCATCTGGGCCGACCCTGCCAACGACGACTACCACTACTTCCGCGGCTCCGACTACGACCGTGAGCGGTTCGACATACTCAGGCGTTATAAATACATCAACAACCCACAAGGCAACTCGCCCGACACCGACAACCGCACCGAGACTTACGACACGTCATACAAGAGCGGCCCCGACGTGGAGGACATAAACCAAGACTTCACCCTCAACGAGTATGAGAAGTATTACCAATACAGGGTCTCCATTCGTCCCGACGACTTGCAAGTGGGCCGAAACTACATAGTGGACAAGCGCGACGCCGCGTCAAGCACGCGCCAGGGCATGAAGACGTTCACGTGGTATCTCTTCCGCATTCCAGTGGACCAGTATGAGAAGAGGGTAGGGGGCATCAGCGACTTCTCCAGCATAAGGTTCATGCGCATGTTCCTCACGGGATTCAAGAAGCCCGTGGTGATGCGCTTCGCATCGCTCGACCTCGTGCGAGGCACATGGCGCGTCTACACGCAAAACCTCGACAACGCCGGCACGCAGACCGGAACCATAACCACCGCGTCGGTGAGCATAGAAGAGAACAACGACAAGAGCCCCGTAAACTACGTGTTGCCCCCAGGCATACAGCGTAGCCAAGACCCATCGCAGCCACAACTCGTGGAGGACAACGAGCAGTCGCTGCAAATCAACGTGAGCGACCTCGCGCCAGGCGAGGCCAAGTGCGTGTACAAGAACACCACGCTCGACATGCGACGCTACAAGCGGCTGCAGATGTTCGTGCACGCCAACGCCGACGAGGTGAACACCACCGACCTGCAAGACAACCAACTCGCCCTGTTCGTGAGGTTGGGCTCCGACTACAAGAGCAACTACTATGAATATGAGATACCGCTGAAGCTCTCCGAGCCTAACAACAAATACAGCCGTTACAACATAGAGGACATACGCAAGGTGTGGCCCGACGAGAACATGCTTGACATACCGCTCACCCTCCTCACCAACGTGAAGAGGGAGCGCAACCGCGCGCGCGCCCTCGGCACGGCCTCGTTCACGCGGCCTTACTCGGCCTACGACAACAGCCGCCCGAGCAACAAGGTGACCGTGATGGGAAACCCGACCCTCGGCGAGGTGAAGACCATGATAATAGGCGTGAGAAACCTCTCATCTGGGCAGAAGAGCGGCGAGGTATGGGTCAACGAGCTGAGGCTCAAGGAATATAACAACAATGGCGGATGGGCTGCCGACGGAAACCTCAACGTGCAACTCTCCGACATGGGGTCCGTGAACGTGCAAGGCAAGTATGTGTCCGACGGCTTCGGGGGAATAGAAGACGGCGTGAGCTCGCGCACGCAAGACAACCAGTCAAACTTCCAGGTGACCACGAGCCTGGAACTCGGCAAGTTCTTCCCCGACAAGGCCAAGGTCTCCATACCGCTCTACTACAGTGTGTCAAAGCAAACCACGAAACCGAAATACAACCCCCTCGACACCGACATGGAGCTGAAGGACGCACTCAACGCGGCGGCATCGAAGCAGGAGCGCGATTCCATCAACGACATTGCCGTGACGAAGCACGTCAGCACCAACTTCTCCATCTCTAACGCCAGGGTGGGCATACAAAACAAGCGGCACCCGATGCCTTACGACCCAGCCAACTTCTCCATGACCTACAGCCACTCCCACTCTCATTCGCAGGGCGAGACGACGGTATATGAGAACGAGGACAACTGGCAGGGCATGCTCAACTACTCGTGGTCGCCAGTGTACAAGTCGTGGGAGCCGTTCAAGAAGATAAAGAACCGCAGCAAGTGGCTTGACCTGCCGCGGGCCATAGGGCTGAACTGGCTGCCGCAAAACATAGGTTTCAACACGGAGATGACGCGGTCTTACTATGAGTTGCAGGAGCGTGACATGGAGGCGACCGAGAACTCGCGGCTGCCACTCACGTTCTCGGAGCAGTTCTTGTGGAACCGCGAGTTCACGTTGCGCTGGGACTTGACAAGAAACCTCCACATGAACTTCCAAAGCGCCACCCACTCGCAGATTGAAGAGCCGTATACTCCCGTGAACAAGGACTTGTACCCCGACCAATACTCAGCGTGGAAAGACTCGGTGTGGACCAGCATACGCCATCTCGGCACGCCGCTCGACTATCAGCAGTCGTTCAACGCGAGCTATCAGCTGCCGCTCAACCTCCTGCCGATATTCTCGTGGCTTCGCGCCGATGCCAACTATAACGCCACATACAACTGGGTTCGCGGAACCGACCTTGAGGATGGCACCTCGCTCGGCAACACCATTGCCAACAACCGCCAGGTACAGCTCAACGGCAACCTCGACCTCGTAAGGCTATATAATCTCGTGCCCTTCTTGAAGAAGGCCAACGACCGTTTCAACAAGTCAACGCCACAAAAGAGCGCGAAGCAGAGGCAACAGGAAAAGCAGAAGAAAGAGGCTGAGCGCAAGAGGCAGGCCGAAGAGGAGAAGAAGATACGCGCGCAGGCAACGAAAGACGGCAAGGACGCTGACAAGGCCGTGGCGGAATGGAAACTGAAACAGAAGCAAGACGCCGAGAGGAAAAAGACATTGCCGAAGAACCGCAACACCTTCGTCAAGGAGGTCACACTCATGCCAGACACCACCATCACCGTGAGCCACAACAAGCACTCGAAGCGCATAGCCGTGACGGCAAGGACGCTGGACGGCAAACTGTTAAAATTGAAGTTCAAGAAGGTTGGCGACAACAAGCTCAAGATAAAAAACAAGGTCGACACGGCCTTAAAGGTTAAACTGTCCGTGGTGACGCTGCCGCCGTTGGAAGAGAAAGGCTGGTACAAGACCGCGCAGACGCTGGCCCGCGTCGCCATGATGGTGAGGTCGGCAAGCATAAGCTATCGCAACCAGTATGCCATGTCGGTGCCTGGCTTCATGCCAACCATAGGCAAGGCGTTCGGCCAGACACGTGGCAACAGCGTGCTCTCACCGGGTCTCGACTTCGCCTTCGGCCTCGTCGGCGACAGCTACATAGAGAAAGCCAAGCGAAACAACTGGCTGCTCATGGCCGACAGCGTGGCAACGCCAGCGTCGACAAACCTCACTGAAGACCTCCAGTTCAGGGCTACGCTTGAGCCCGTGAAGGGGTTCAAGATAGACCTCAGCGCCTCGCGCATGAGCACGAAGTCGAAAAGCGTGCAATACATGTACCAAGGCAACCCAACCACGCAGACGGGCTCGCTGACGATGACCACCATCTCCATAGGCTCGGCCTTTGAGGGCATGGGCAACGCCAACAACGGCTATCGCTCAAAGACCTTCGAGAAGTTCTGTGGCTCATTGGAGATGTTCCGCCAGCGTGTGGAAAGTCGCTACCAAGGCACCGTCTACCCACAAGGCACCGCCTTGGCTGGCAAGACCTTCGATGCCGCCAACGGCGGCGTGAGCACCTACTCGGCCGACGTGCTCGTGCCGGCTTTCCTCTCGGCATACACGACAGGCAACGGGAAGGGCCTCGACATATTCCCGTCAGTGATGCGCATGCTGCCCAACTGGACGATACGTTACAACGGACTGAGCAAGCTGCCATGGCTGCGCGACCATTTCAACGCGGTCAACATCAACCACTCTTACAGAAGCATTTATGCCGTGGGGGCTTACCAAAGCTTCTCCACCTTCGCCTCGCTCGCGGGCGACAACACCATGGGCTTCATCACCGACGCCACCACGGGCAACCTCGTGCCAAGCTCCATGTTCAACGTCTCAACGGTAAGCATCAACGAGTCGTTCTCGCCACTGTTTGGCGTAGACGTGACCTTCCTTAACAACATGACCGCAAAGCTGGAGTACCGCCAGACTCGCGCCTTGTCGCTGTCCATGACCTCCGTGCAGCTCAACGAGGCGGTGAGCAAGGATTGGGTCTTCGGATGGGGCTGGCGTCTCGACAACTTCAACCTCTTCGGCCTGGGCAACTCTGGAAGGAAGACTGCAAGAGGCAAGGCGAAAAACCAACGCGCAAGCCAGGCTTCACAAAGCCGTTCGCAGACGGGCACAAACCACGGCCTCAACCTCCGACTCGACTTGAGCTACCGCAAGCAAGCGGCCATAACACGCAACATAGCCACCGTGTCGTCGACGGCATCCAGCGGCAACACCGCTTTCAAGTTGTCGTTCTCGGCGGAATACACCCTGTCCAAGTTGATGTCCATGAGTTTCTATCTCGACCGTCAGACCAACACGCCTCTGCTGGCCTCAAGCAGTTACCCGACCACCACCCAAGACTTCGGCCTCAGCATCAAGTTCTCGCTGACGAGGTGACGGTAATTAGATAAAAATGATTAAGTGTTACGTGGTATATAATAGCAAGCATTATTGTTGATATTTCCATTTGCTTGTTCAAGAACGAAAAATTCATAACGCTACCACAGTGTGGTACTCTCAATACCACGGTGTGGTACTACCAATACCACGGTGTGGTACTCCCAATACCACGGTGTGGTACTCTCAATACCACGGCGTGGTACTCGCCGTACCACGCCATAATGATTTTTTGGTACTGTCGACAAGAATGCGAAATTTCACTGAGAGTGAGACGGCATTACGGCTTTACGCTGTTAGTACGCTTATGATAAATAGAGGATTATTGAAGGAGAGACACTCACCTCTTATGCATCATTAAGTCGTAAATCTCTGACAAAGGCTTCATCACGAAGTCTCGCTCGCGCATCAATGGATGAGGAATCTTCAAATCAGGCTCATCGACATGAAGATCATCGTAAAGAAGAATGTCGATGTCGATTACCCTGTCGCTATAATGTCCGTCAACGCTTTTACCCGTTCGGCCAATGGCCTTTTCAATGTTTTGCGTTATACTGAGCAAGTCTCTTGGGGAAAGACTTGTCTCACAACACACGCACGCGTTGATAAAATAGTTTGGTGAATAAAAGCCCCAAGGTTCTGTCTCATGGAGACTGGACTGCTTAATGACATGACCGACCTTATGGTCAATCATGTCAATAGCGTTCCTGATTTGTCGTTTTCTGTTGCCTATATTTGAACCAAGGCTAAGATAAACGGTATGCATCAATCTTTAGAAGTTTAATCAACAATCAGCAGGCTGTCGCCAAAGCAACCGAACTTGTAGCCATGCTCCACGGCGAGCCTATAACATTCCATCACGTTCTCATAGCCGCCAAAAGCCGCTGTCGACATGATAAGCGTAGACTCTGGGTGATAGAAGTTAGCGATCATTGAGTCGGCAAGCTGGTAGTCGTAAGGCGGGAAGATGAACTTGGATGTCCATCCGTCGTATTCTTTCAAGTAACCATCCGTTCCTGTTGCCGTTTCCGTGGCTTTTGCCACACTGCAACCCACTACACAGATGTGATGTCCCTGGTCTTTTGTCTTGTTGACAAGGTCGCAACACTCCTTTGATACGGTCATAGCCTCCGAGTCCATCTTGTGTTTCGACAAATCCTCGACCTCTATTTGTGAGAAATTGCTCAAGCTGCAATGCAGTGTAAGGAAAGCCGTGTTTATACCCTTGATTTCCATGCGCTTCATCAGCTCCCTGCTGAAGTGAAGTCCTGTGGCAGGAGCCGTCACCGCGCCGACGTTCTTGGCATAGATGGTCTGGAAGTTCTCCATGTCCTCCTTGGTGGCGTGAGAATGTACATGCATGTTCTCCATGCCTGGCTCTGCTGGACGGTTATTCAGGACGTAAGTCGGCAATGGGCATTCGCCAAGGGAATAAAGGTCGTGAACAAACTGGTCGTGAGGGCAATCGTATAAGAAACGCAAGGAGCGACCGCGACTTGTGGTGTTGTCGTAAACTTCAGCTACCATTACACCCGCGTCGTCGAAAAAGAGCTTATTGCCAATCCTTATCTTTCGGGCTGGTTCCACGAGCACATCCCAGAGATGCGTCTCCTCGTTGAGCTCGCGCAGCACGAAGACCTCGATCTTCGCGTCGGTCTTCTCTTTTGTGCCATACAAGCGAGCCGGGAACACCTTGGTGTCGTTCAACACGAACGTGTCGCCCTCGCCAAAGTAGTCGAGCACATTGCGGAAATCAAGATACTGTCCGTCTATTGGTTGTCCTTGGCTATCTTTCTTAAAGAGTTCTATCTCTCCGCTTTTGCGATGAAGCACCATGAGGCGCGACTCATCACGACGATAGACACGGAACGACTCTTTCTCTCCTTTATCGTTAACAAACTCACGCTCGATGCTGTGAGGATATAAGGCCACAAGCTCTTGTGGCAAAGTGAAATTAAATTGAGATAATTTCATAGTTTATCGTTTAACCACTCGTTGAAGTGATCGAAATTTATACAATTGTTTACTGTTATGTCTCCTACCCTGGTTCGCCTAAGGGCCGTGAGATACGCTCCGCTGTTAAGCGCCCTGCCAATGTCTCGGGCAAGGGCGCGGATATAAGTGCCTTTTCCGCATACCACTCTAATGGAAATGCGCGCGTTGGCCTTGTCGAAGTCGGTAAGCTCTATTTCGTCTATGTGGATATGCTTAGGCTTGAGTTTTACCTCCTCACCCTGCCTGCGAAGCTTATATGCCCTTGCGCCATCTATCTTTACCGCGCTATATGTGGGTGGCACCTGTTCTATGTCGCCAACGAAACTTTTAAGCGTTTCCAGCACCAGCTCCTTGGTTATGTGCTCGTGCGGGTAAGTCTGGTTCACCTCATGCTCCATGTCGTAGCTGTCGGTTGTCGCGCCAAGCTGCAATGTCGCCGTATATTCTTTCGTATGGCTCTGCAACTCCTCAATCTGCTTTGTACACCTGCCTGTGCATAGGACGAGCACACCCGTCGCCAATGGGTCAAGGGTGCCGGCATGGCCAACCTTGACCTTCTGCCCCACCGCCTGAGACAGCAGGTATCTACAATGGGCCAACGCGCCAAAGCTGCTCATGCGGTATGGCTTGTCGATAGCTATTATTTCCCCTTTAATAAAATCCATTCGGGAGAGTATATTATTCAAACATTACCATGCTATGGCCTGTAAGCATCCATATCAGGATGAACGCGCCTATGGCGATGCGATACCAGCCAAACGACTTGAAGCCATACTTGGAAAGGAAGCTCACAAACCACTTCATGGCGAGCAAGGCCACTATGAAAGCCACGACACAGCCTATGAGGAGCATTATAAGGTTCTCGGATGTGGCCCATCCCGTGCCTACGGCGTCGCTGCCCACGAAAAGCTCAAGCACGTCGAGCCCCGTAGCGGCGGCCATGGTGGGAACGGCAAGGAAGAAAGAGAACTCCGCGGCACTGCGGCGCGTGAGCTTCTGGCTCATGCCACCAACTATCGTGGACATGGAGCGGCTTGTGCCCGGAATCATGGACAGGCATTGTATCACGCCAATCCAAAAGGCCTTTTTCTCAGTGACCTTGTCTTGCTCGGTGCCCTTGTTGAAGAGCTTGTCGCAAAACAACATGAATATGCCGCCAATGACGAGCATTATCGGCACTATCCATATAGCGTTGGAAGGCGTGAGCATGAAGTCGATCACGCCAGACTTTTTCACGACCAAGCCAACGACTCCTGTCGGGATGAAAGCCACCAACAGCAACCAATAGAAGCGCCACTTGTGGATGAACTTCTGCCAACCGGTGCTTCCGGCAGGCGCTGGCGTGTGGTCAAGGCGGAAAAACCTGTTCCAATAGAGCACTACTACGGAAAGTATGGCACCAAACTGTATGATGATGGTAAACGCCCTCACGAAGTCGGAGTTCTCTACGCCCAACAGGTTCTCCGCGATAAGCATATGTCCCGTCGACGAAACAGGCAAGAACTCTGTCAAGCCTTCAACAATGGATATTATTATGGTCTGTAGAAGTGTCATCAGTGCTTTGGCTTACGTATGACGGCATATATCAAAGATATAAAACCGATAAAACAAACCACAGGGGCAACCTTTATGCGGCGCACGCCGAATATGTCTGGATCGTAGGCTTGCTCGCCAGAGCCAGCGCCGCTCATGAGGATGAAACCTATTATCACTATGGCGAAACCAATTGCCATAAGCAGGAAATTGGTGCGGTCGAAGGCGTAGTTGCGTCCCCCACCCTCGTGTTCTTTTGAAGAAACAGGCATTTGCTGAGAATTATTATTGTCTGACATAAGACAAAATGAATATGGTTATTTAAATTTTATACAAGTCACCGGCCTTCATGCGCAGGAACCTATTGACAGAGATGTTAGCGCAAATCACGGTTATTATGATACCGCACAGCAGTACGGTAGCGCCCGTGATGGCCATCTCGCGCCATGTTACAATGGTGAGGATTTCCGGCTCATAGCAATACAACGCGTACATGCCCAAGCCTAAGACTACACACGCCAGCACCGCCGCCACAATACCTATAAAGACGGCATTGAAGACGAATGGCCTACGTATGAATCCCCAAGAGGCTCCAACGAGTTTCATGGTATGGATGGAGAAGCGTCGGGCATAGATGCCGAGACGGACAGTGTTGTTGATAAGAGAGAAGGAAACGAAGGTGAGCAAGAGGGCAAGCACCATCATGGCCATGCCTATCTTCGCCAAGTTGCGATTTACCGCGTCGACCAAGTCCTTCTGATAAGTAATGTCTGAAACCTTGGGGTATTTCTTCAATTCCCTTGAAATCCAGACCAAGGAGTCGTTGTTGGCATAATCGCTTTTAAGGGTCAGTTCTATTGACGACGAGAAAGGATTGACGCCATCAGTGAAGGTAGAGGGGTCCGTGCCCATCTGCTTTGCCGCGTCGCGAAGCGCGGCCTTCTTGCTGATAAAATGAATGGTCTTGATGTAAGGCCTTGCGGCAAGGCTACGTGTTATGGTCTGCGCCTCATTGTCTGCCATGTCTTGTTCGAGCATCATGGTCACGGTGAGGTTTTCCTTGACATAAGATGAGAGATTGCGTCCCGTCAGCGTGGAGAAGACAACCAATCCCAAAAGGATAAGCACCAATGCCGTGCTAATGCAAAGTGTTACCATTTGCAGACGGCCAGATCTCCTGGTGCTCTTTACATGTTTTTTCTTCATTATCGAATGTTCACTATCAATGCAAACTTATTGCAAAGTTACTAAATGAATAAGCAATACACGAATGTTTAACTGGTATTAACATGGCTGGCAAACCAACTAAGCGTTATTTGCCATTGACTTCCCTTTCGTTGATGAATCCATGCCTGTAGGCATAGAGCAACTCTTGGAGGTCGTCGATTTGCGCGTTCAATTCCTTGCCCTTGTCGGTGTCTGCCACGAGCATGCGCCGTGAGGACATTTCCACGATTTGCGTTGTCGACTTGATGTCGGTGCCCCTGATTATGGCATCCTCCGTGCTCGTAAAGGGCTCGTGCTGCACGAGTTGGAAGCCTCTGCTGTGGTAAACGAGCGTATATCCGGCAATGCCGGTCTCGTGATGGTAAGCCTGCGAGAATCCTCCGTCTATGACCATGAGCCTGCCATTTGCCTTGATGGGGCTCTCGCCCTTGACCGCCTTCACCGGCACGTGTCCGTTGATTATATGGCGGTTAGGATCTGTCACGCCAAAAGCCTTTAAGATGTTGTCGCAGATTTCCTCCTTGTTGCGCAAGATGAAATAGTAGCCTTTCTTTTCCTCGTGGGTCTCCTTCTCCTTAATAAAGTAACGTTCAAAGGTTGCCATCTTCGACTTGTCGAACAGTGGGCTGTCGGGGCCACACCACAGATACATGAAGTAATCTTTTGCGTCGTCTATCATCTTCTGGGAAGAGTCGTTCTGGAAAGCGCATCTTATGAGCATCCCGACGTCGGTCATTAGTTGCTGGCCACTTACGGTATGACCGGGATATATCTCCACGTTTTTCATGGTGCCGTCCTCGCAAAGGGGTATTGACGCGTGGAAGAGCAAGTTGTTGTTCCAGATGGAATACATGCAGCCATGCGACAGCATCAGCTTGATGTGCTTGTGCAGCTTTTCGCTGACCTCGAAACTGTGGTGCAGCTTTTCCACTAGGATCTCCTCCTCCTTGGTGAGCTTGTTAGGATTCTTTGGGTCAACCGTAGGGAAGCTGCAGCTGCTGAGCTTATACTCTTTGCCATCAATATCAATGGTGCCCTTCTCGTAGTTGACACGTTCGAGCATGGCACGGCCTTTCATTTTCCATTCTGGGTGCTTCTCATAGAGCTGCCCTTCGAGCTTGAACTGCAACACGGCTATCGCCTTATGCTCTTTGGCTATCAGTTGGCGAGTCTTCTCGTCGATGGCACCCGTGCCGGCATCAGTCTTGGGCAAGAACTCCGTGCATGGGTCATCGCCGTAGGCTTCCATGGCGAACGTGGCCAAAGGCACGAGGTTGATACCGTAGCCATCTTCAAGGGTCACGAGGTTGGCATAACGCAGCGAGAGGCGTATGACCGAACACATGCAAGCGTCGTTGCCTGCCGTGGCGCCCATCCAAATTATGTCATGGTTTCCCCATGTGATGTCCCACGAGTGATAAGTCTCAAGCAAGTCCATGATGCGGTGCGCGCCAGGACCACGGTCGTATACATCACCCAGTATGTGCAATTGGTCGATGGCAAGACGCTGGATGACATTGGAAATGGCCACGATGAAGTCGTCGGCACGGCCTGTGGAAATGATGGTGTCGACAATTACGTTGACATAGTTGGCCTTGTTCTTGTCTTCAGGCCGCTCGTGGAGCAATTCCTGAATGATGTAGGAGAAGTCCTTCGGCAATGACTTGCGCACTTTCGAACGCGTGTATTTGCTCGACACGTCGCGGCACACGGCCACGAGGTGATGGAGTGTTATGTGGTACCAGTCGTTGATGTCTGGCTCAGACGCTTTCACCAGTTCCAGCTTCTGCTCTGGATAGTAGATGAGCGTGCAAAGCTCACGCTTCTCCACTTCACGCAGCGTGTTGCCAAACAAGTCGTTGACCTTGCGCTTGATGTTTCCCGAAGCGTTTTTGAGGATATGCTGGAAAGCCTCGTATTCGCCGTGGATGTCGGCCACGAAGTGTTCCGTCGCCTTAGGCAGGTTCAGTATGGCCTGAAGATTGATAATCTCCGTGCTCGCGGCAGCAATCGTTGGGAACGTGTTTGAAAGCAGACGGATGTATCTCATGTCCTTGATTATGTCATAATTAGTCTTGCTCATAGTTTTCAATATAAATAGGTGTAAAATAAGATTTCGTGTTTATTGTCTAATAGTTGTATAAGCCGAATTTGGTTATCTCCTTGATTATCTTTCTTGTTTTCTTGCCGTTCTTCGGCTTGAATATCCAGAAACCGTCTGGCAGGCCAAGGAATGTCGACATCGCAGAGGTCAGCCGCGCGGCTAAGTCATCAATGTTGAGCCTTGCCGCCATTTCCTTGACCATGTCCTCATCGACATCGCGGAATCTCGTGATGGAATACAAATCAACGAAATGAGACAAGGGCAAAGTGTGATGATTCAACTCATAATGAATGTTTAGCAGGGCCAGGCACAATTGACATTCGTTTTCGCCATTGTTCTCGAACACTTCCTTGACCTTGTTCTTCAGAAGGATGTTTTTAGACAGCAATGCGTCCGTCTTGAGCCTTCCATCCAAATATCTTGACTTTGGCTCAAAACGGCTTATCTCGGACATGTCCAATGCTGGGTAATTAACCTCCAACGATTCAAGGGCCTGCAACACGTTGTCCGTGATGTGTTCTTGATCAGAATAAATAAGCAGTCGTCTCCAGTCTTCCGGAGACAAGCGCGCGAACTGGCTTACGAACTCTTCCTTTGACTTCTCTTGAAAGGCAGGATTCAAGTCAAAAGCATTCGGGTCTGTGCCAATTTGCAGCAAGACGCCCATGATGTCGTGTATTTCGGGCCTCAAGCAAAGTTGGCAATTTGAGTCTATGACTTTTCGGTAAAGCCTTTCTATCTGATTGGCGGCATTCTCAAACGTAATCTGGCTCGTGAGCACAGGATTCTTGACAACGGCAAGGCGTTTGTTCCATCCAAGACTTACAAAATTGTCATGCTCAAGCTTTCCGCATACATGAACGGCGGCGGCATGCTCTACCAGTTGCCGTTGTCTCCTTAATAATATGGTGTGCTTGCGTTTTGACGTCTCCCATGGCTGCAATCCTCCAAGCGGAGTGACTATGTAAGGCACGCCGTGTGAATATGCCTTCGCGGCCAACAGGCACGCCGCGTGGCTCCAGCTCCCGAAGAAATGTATGAGATCATATTCTTCAAGTTGCAAGGCCTGATGGTGCTCACCGCTTACAACGAGTTGCACGTCAACACCCTCAGGATAGCTCTTGGCTAACCCGCTGACAAGGTCATGGTTTATGGCAACCGCATCTACATGATGAGGCACAAAAAGAAGAACCTTTAACATGGCAACTTATTGTAAGGCAACCTATTGTTTGTGGGTTGTAAAGTCAAGCTTGTTAGAGAACCTATGGCGAAGCAAATAGATGAGATTTTTCCAAATTATCGAAAGCTGGAAAGGATATATCAGCAGCAATGGCATCCGCTCATCAAAAGCCGCCATGGCCATTCTCCCAAACACCGTGTGAAGGACATATCCGACAACAAATGCAAACGCGGAAACCGAAAGCAAGATGACGTTAGACGTCGCTCCGCCCCAAGCCATGCCTGCAACAGTCATGAGGAACGGCACATGCAATGCCAACTGGTCAAGGTTGAACCAAAAGCGATGGCCAAGGCTACGCGAAAGCCACTTGCGTGTCTCCGCGTAGATAATGTGCCGCGCCTTCAATGTGGCACGCGATGGGGCGTCCTCGATGGTCCAGGCCTCATATCGCGTTTCCAACGCCACGCGTCCTTGGCCGGAATATTTGTTCACGAGGAAGTCGTATTCACCGTGTATGAGGTTAAGGTTGCCACGGAAGCCGTCTTGCTCCATGAACTCCGACTTGCGAATCATTATGTTTGGCGCCAGGGTCGCGTAAGCGTTGCCATTGGCAGCCTCGCGCATGAGGTAATAGGAAGAATTGAGCCGCTCGAATCGCTTAAACGCAGACACCTCATCGTCGAACGCGCCATAGCCAACAACAAGGCTGTTGTCATCCGTGCAGTTCTCGGCCATGGTCTGAAGCCATGCGTCGCTGGCTGGCTTTAGCGTTGGCTCTGTCAGCAATATCCATTCGGTCTTCGCGGCCTTGACGCCCAATGTCATGGCGAGCTTCTTCCGGCTAACATAGCGTGAGGATTGCGGTATATAGGTAACATATATGCTGCAATCGGATTGCGTTTCATCCAGCGAGTGCTGGAAGCGCTTCAGCACTTCCTCTGTCTCACCTTCCCCTTCCCCTATTATGACAATAATCTGGAAACCAGGAGCATATTTTTGGGCCATCAAGCTTGGCAGGTTCCTCTCCAACGCTTCCGGCTCATCGTGTGGGGTGAGAATGACGGAAAGCGGAGGAAGCGAATCGCCACACGCTTTCCCCTGCCTTTCCCACTTGCCCCTCTTGAACCTGAGGTAAGGGCTGATGAAAGAGGAGACGATCGCCACGAACAGCAATATGGCACCGCTGATGATGGTGAAGTTGTCTATGTTTGTAATCGATATCATTTTTCTTGAAAGCCTTTTAAAGCTCTTCTCGCCTACTTAAAGTCTTCGCTTGTATAGCCCACTGGCAGTCTGCGGCAGTTGTATTGGCTCGCCATGATCTCACCATAGGCTCCGGCAGAACGCATAGCTATAAGGTCGCCACGTTCGCACGCGCCCACTGGTATGTCTTTGGCGAAGACGTCACTCGACTCGCAGATTGGGCCCACTACATCGTAAGTCTCTGAAGGCTTGCCGCTTGTGATATTTTCTATCTTATGTGAAGCATGATAAAGGGCGGGACGTATCAAGTCGGTCATTCCGGCGTCAACGATGCAGAACAGCTTGTTCACGCCTTTCTTCACGTACAGCACTTTCGTTATCAAGCTTCCCATTTGCGCGACGATGGAACGTCCGAGCTCAAAGTGGACCTTTTGGCCTGGACGCAAACGAAGACCGTTGGCGAAGGTCTTGAAATAAGACTTGAAGTCTGGAACGGGGTCCTTCTCCGGGTCATCGTAATTGATTCCGAGTCCGCCACCCACGTTTATGTTTTCCACCTTGATGCCTTTCGACGCCAAGACGTCTTGAAGCTCGTTTATACGCAAGCACAACTGTTCAAAGTCGTGCATGACGAGAATCTGGCTGCCGATATGGAAGTGCAAGCCCGTGAAATTGATGTTTTCCAGACTTAAAGCCCTCTCTATCACGGGCACCATGTCGCTCATGGCTATTCCAAACTTGTTTTCAGCAAGTCCGGTAGTGATGTTGGCGTGCGTGTGAGCGCCAACTTCAGGGTTTATCCTAAAGCAAACGTTAGCCGTCTTCCCTTTTGCCTTGGCGAGCTCGTTTATCACCTCAAGCTCTGGCACGCTCTCCACGTTGAAACAGAAGATGTTAGCGTCAAGAGCCGTATTGATTTCCCAATCAGCCTTTCCCACGCCGGCGAAAACAATGCCACTGCTCGGGAAACCGGCTCGCATGGCAGCTTCTATCTCGCCACCGCTCACGCAATCGGCGCCAAGGCCTCCCTCCGAGATTATTTTCAATATCTTCGGGTTGACGTTGGCTTTTACGGCATAATGCACGACGAAGTTGTCGTATTTAGCCGCCTCGTTTTTTACGTCCTCTATCGTCTTCCGCAGAAGAGTTGTATCATAATAGTAGAAAGGGGTTCGCGTCGCGCGAAACTTTTCTATCGGAAAAAGTGTCTCCATGTTTATATGTTGGCTTTAAGCCTGTTGTTATTACTTAAATAATGTGTCGCTGAGGTTGTTGAGGGCTTGCTTCTTGTCCGATTCGTTGATAAGGAATGAGATGTTGTAGTTGGAGCCTCCATAGCTTACCATCCTCACAGGTATGTTCTTCATGGCGTCAGTGGCAATAGTCTCAAAGCCAACATTGTGCCAATCGAGATCACCAACGACACAGATGATGCACATGTCAGAGTCTACTGTCACCGTGCCGTATTTCCTCAGCTCGTCTACGATTTGGTCAAGATGCGTGTCATTGTCAATGCTCATCGACACACCTACCTCCGACGTGGTAATCATGTCTATCGGTGTCTGATAGCTCTCGAATATCTCAAACACCTTGCGCAGGAAGCCCGTGGCAAGCAACATGCGCGAAGACTTGATCTTTATCGCGGTGATATTGTCTTTCGCGGCCACGGCCTTGATGGTTCCCTTACCTTGTTCGTTGTTGATGATTGTTCCCTCAGCGTCGGGCTTCATCGTGTTTTTCAGCCTCACGGGAATGCCGGCGAACTTGGCAGGCTGCACGCAAGTGGGATGCAGGATCTTCGCCCCGAAGTAGGCCAGCTCAGCGGCCTCCTCAAAGTTGAGCTGCCTCACGGCCTTGGTGTTTTCAACAAATCGAGGGTCGTTGTTGTGCATGCCGTCAATGTCGGTCCAAATCTGTATCTCGTCGGCAGGAAGGGCGGCACCTATCAGCGATGCCGTGTAGTCGGAGCCACCGCGAAGAAGGTTGTCTACCTCGCCATAAGCGTTACGGCAGATGAAACCTTGCGTAATGTAAATCTGCTTGCCTGGGTTTTTCTCCATCACGGCCGCGAGATGCTCCTTGATGTATGGCAGGTCAGGCTCAGAGTTCTTGTTAGTCCTCATGAAACTCAAGGCGTCGATGAGCACGCTCTTTATGCCTTTTTCCAAAAGGAAGTTGTTCATCATGTTGGTAGACATTATCTCACCCTGCGACACGATGATTTTCTCCTCGAAGCTTGTGAAAATGCCCTTGGCGAATGAACGCATGTAGACGAATCTGTCCTGAAGGAACTCGCGAGTCTTTGCCTTGATGGCAGCATCGCTGTACAAGTTTTCCACATGACCCATGTACTTGGTCTCCAGCTTGTTTATTTCCTCAAGTGCTCCCTCCGGGTTCTTTTTGTAGAGATAGTTGCTTATTTCCACAAGACTGTTTGTCGTGCCGCTCATTGCTGACAACACCACAAACGTTGGTTCGCCCGATCTTGTTATGAGTTGGGCCACACTCTTCATACGTTCAGGACTTCCGACGGAAGTGCCTCCAAATTTCATTACATTCATAAGACGGTATATCTTTTATTTTTTTTAGTCTTTGTTCCTAATCTCCAACACTTTGCCATCCTCACATTTATATATGATGCCAGGATAGCGGTCTATCATTGGAATGTTATGTGTTGACATCACCACGGCCGTTCCTTGTCTCGTGATGCCTTTAAGCAGCTTCACGATGTTTTCCGCAGTTTCCGGGTCAAGGTTGCCGGTTGGCTCGTCAGCAATGATGACCTTCGGGTTGTTGAGCAGTGCCCGCGCTATGGATATTCGTTGCTGTTCACCGCCCGACAGTTCGTGCGGCATGGAATGGACCTTCTCTTCCATCCCCACGGAAGCAAGCACCTCATGTATGCGCTCGCCTATTTTCTTGCTGTCTTTCCACCCCGTGGCACGCAAGACGAAACGCAGGTTGTTCCAGATGTCGCGGTCGCGAAGGAGCTGGAAATCCTGGAAGATGATTCCCATCTCGCGCCTCAACGCCGGTATGTCGCGTCGTTTCAATGTCAGGAGGTTCCTGCCAAGCACTTCGGCCTTCTCAGCCTCTTCGGGATACAGGTCCAGCTCACAATATAAAGTCTTGAGCAAGCTGCTCTTTCCTGACCCTACCTTTCCTATCAAATAGATAAACTCTCCCTCGTTGGCGTGAAAGCTCACGTCGTCGAGTATCAGCTTGTCTTGTTGATAAACCTTTACCTTATCGTAATCTATAAGCATGGCCTGAAATAGGTTTACTGAATATTCCGTTTATTCTTTACTTTTCTTTATTCGCCTCGCCTTGTCCCAATCGGGGTTGTGGCGCTTGGCGAGTTCACGCGCTATGTCCTCTATGCGCAATCCCTTCGACGCAAGCAGCACCACGAGATGATACAACAGGTCTGACGCCTCGTAGACAAGCTTGTCGTTGGTGCCGTTCGTGGCCTCGATCACGGTCTCTACGGCTTCCTCTCCCACTTTTTGCGCCATCTTGTTCACGCCCTTCCGGAAGAGGCTCGTGGTGTAGCTGCCTTCCGGCATTTCCTCGTGGCGTTTCTCTATGAAGTCTTGCAGTTCGGTGAGGAATGTTATCGGGTTCAAGTCGTTGCTCTCGCCCCAACACGTGTCGGTGCCGAGGTGGCAGACGGGGCCGTCGGGATGAGCCTCAACGAGAAGGGTGTCGTGGTCGCAGTCTTCTTTCACGCTGACCAGATGCAAGAAGTTGCCTGAAGTCTCGCCTTTGGTCCAAAGGCACTTCCTTGTCCTGCTCCAGAAAGTGACGAGTCCGGTAGCCAGCGTCTTTTCATAGGCTTCCTTGTTCATGAAGCCCAGCATCAGCACCTTGGCCGTTACGGCATCTTGAATGATAGCAGGCACGAGCCCACCCATTTTCTCGAAATCTATATTCATAATCTTACGTTTATACCTTTATCTTTAAGATAGAGCTTGAGCTCCGGAATCTTTATCTCTCCGAAATGGAACACGCTCGCTGCCAATGCCGCGTCGGCCTTGCCCAACGTGAACGCGTCGTAGAAGTCTTCCATCTTGCCGGCCCCTCCACTCGCTATTACCGGTATTGGCACCAAGTCGGCCATCTCGGCGAGTGGCTCGTAGGCGAAGCCCTGCTTCACGCCATCGTGGTCCATGCTCGTGAAGAGTATCTCGCCAGCGCCACGGTCGGCCACTTCGCGGGCCCAATCCATCAAGCGGCGTTCGGTGCGCTCCCGCCCGCCTTTCACGTAGCAATGCCAGCCGTCGGCGTCGTTGCGGGCGTCGATGGCGCACACGCAGACCTGTGAGCCATACTTCGACGAGATCTCGTCGATAAGCTCGGGACGCCTCAAAGCTGCCGAGTTGACGCTTATCTTGTCGGCTCCGGCCCCGAGCAAGCGGTCCACGTCTTCTATCGCGTTGATGCCTCCGCCGACGGTGAAGGGGATGTTGATGTTACGCGCCACACGGCTCACCATGTCAGCGAACGTCTTGCGCCCGTCCACGGTCGCCGTGATGTCAAGGAACACGAGCTCGTCGGCGCCAGCGTCGCTGTAAGCCTTGCCAAGCTCCACGGGGTCGCCAGCCTGCCTGAGGTTGACGAAATGGGTGCCCTTTACGGTCTGGCCGTCCTTTACGTCAAGGCAAGGGACTATGCGTTTTGCCAATCCATTATATCTCATGCTTTCAGCTCCTCTAAGTTTATCTTGCCCTCATACCATGCCTTGCCAAAGACAACGGCCGGGATGCCGGCTTCGTCAAGCTCGATGATGTCTTCGTTGCGCCCCACTCCGCCGCTTGCTATCAGATGGATGCCAGGAAAGGCTTCCATGACCTCGCGATACAAATCAGTGGAGGGTCCCGACAAGGTGCCGTCCCTTGATATCTCTGTGCACAACACGTTTTTCACGCCGGCCTTGACATACCTTGCGAGGAACGGCAGCAGCTTTTCACTGGTGTCTTCTTTCCATCCGTTTATGCTGACCAAGCCGTTTCTCACGTCGGCTCCCAATATTACCTTGTCTGCGCCATATCGGTCAAGCCATCTCATGAACGTATCCGGTTGGCTCACGGCTATGCTTCCTATCGTAACCAGCGACGCGCCTGCAGCGAAGGCCTTCTCTATGTCGTCGTCGCTCTTTATGCCTCCACCGAAATCCACCTTCAAGCCCGTGGCGGCCGTTATGCCACGCAGCACGTCGACATTGACGACATGCTTCGCCTTGGCCCCGTCGAGGTCCACGACGTGGAGGCGCTTCATCCCAAGCTTCTCAAACTCCTTTGCCTGAGCCACCGGATCGTCATTGTACACTTTCTTCTGACCATAGTCGCCCTTCGTGAGCCTCACGCACTTGCCGTCTATTATGTCTATCGCGGGGATAAGTTCTATCTTCATTCGTCTTTCTCTTTTGACGGGTCCATTTCAAGGAAATTTCTCAGGATTAGCTCGCCCACGGCCCCGCTCTTCTCCGGATGGAACTGCACGGCCCAGAAGTTGTCGCGGCGCAATGCTGCGGAATACGGAACGGAGTAATCGGCTGTGGCTATCGTAAACTCGCACGTGGGGACGTAGAAGCTATGGACGAAATAGACATAATCGCCTTCCTTAACGCCCTTGAACAGAGGCGACTTGATGTCGCGAAGCCTGTTCCAACCCATCTCCGGCACCTTCAGCTCGTGGTCGTCTGGCGTGAACTTTCTCACGTTTTCCGGGAAGATGCCCACGCAGTCCACGTCGCCTTCATCGGAATGCGCGCACAGAAGCTGTTGGCCAACGCAGATGCCAAGCACAGGCTGGCGCAGCGACCTTATCACGTTGTCGAGGCCATGCTGACGCAAATACCGCATGGTGGTTTGCGCGCTGCCTTGTCCAGGGAATATGACATGGCTCGCCTCGGCCAATTCCTCAGGAGAGTCGGTAATGACAGGTTCCACGCCCAAGCGTCCAAGCGCGTTGACAACCGAATAGATGTTGCCGGCATTATATTTTATGATAGCTACACTCATATTACGAGACGCATTATTTATCATGCAAATTTACTAAAAAAATAAAGGTATGCTGCAAAAGTGTGTGATTTTTTGACCCCGTGACGTTAAAAATGAACATTTCGCTCAAAAAGCGACATTAATTTTATAATTTTGTACCGTAATACGTCAAAAAAGTCAATAAACATTACCATGAGGAAATATATCCTATCCTTTGTCATGGCCTTTGCGTGTCTTTGCCTTTGGGGAGCCAATAGACCGGCAAAAGCTTATCTTTTCGGCTTCGCGTCGTCTTTCAACGATTCTACAGTGTATTTCACGGAGATACAACAACTCGACTCGGTCTACATCGAGTCGAAGACAAGGTTCTTGTACAGCCGCGACAACTATTCCAACCAGCTGCGTGAGCACCTCCAGCAGGAAGGCGTAAACACGCCCACCTGTGTCACTTGTTTCGCCTTGAACAAGAAAGACATTGAGAAGAAATACGCTCGACTGAGAAAGAAATACGCCGCGAACGGAAAGTTCATAGTAAAAGAGGTCAAGCAGCCCGGATTCCGCTACGAGGCGATTAAGCCCGATGAGTAAGCGATGCCACAAGCTAACAACAGCAGCACACCGAGCAAGGCCGTAGAGACGCGGTTTTTCAGTGTCGCGGATCTCGCCTTCGCGATATCCTTTGTCGGGTATGATGATGGATTTCGCATGCTCAAGTCGTTTCGTCCGTTCGAGAGAAAGACGGCGGACAAGGGATTCCTCTTGTTCACGTTGACGATAGACGACAGCACGCGCCCCGTGGCAAAGGAACGGCGCGAGCGGATAAGGGAGTTTGAAACCGGCAACGGCACAACCATCGTGGACCGTCTCCAGGATGGCGGCTACCAATACATCATCAAGGACATCAACGCCGCGGAATGTGCCTTGCTCATTGCCGACAAGGACTTCTCTCATTGCGCGTGCGCCCTTAGGGGCAACGTCTTAATGCGCTCGTTTGGCCTCAACAACGCCATAATGCTTGTCTACGCTTTCGCCGGGGCCAGCAAAGGCACGGTGCTGATGCACGCCTCCGTGGCAAGGCAAGGTGGTTATGGCTATGCCTTCATCGCCAAGAGTGGCACGGGAAAGTCGACGCAGGTGAGCAATTGGCTGAAATACATTCCCGGTTGCGACATGATGAACGACGACAACCCCGTGGTGAGGGTCGTGGACGAAGGGTGCTTTATCTATGGCAGCCCGTGGAGCGGCAAGACCCCTTGCTACCGTGACGTCAAGGCTCCCTTGGGTGCCGTCACGAGGATAGACAGAAGCTCTTGCAACTCCATTGAGCGTTTAGGCCCGGTTGAGGCTTTCGCGTCGATGTTGCCTTCGGTGTCGTCCATGAAATGGGACATACGGCTATACAGGAATGTGTATGGCACGATAACGAGAATCTTGGAACGCGTGCCAGTGTACACCCTCCATTGCCTGCCCGACAGGAATTCGGCGGAAGTGTGTCACGAGTGCATAACGAGGGATAAGAGCGTATAAGGGAATTGTCATGAAGCAGACCATTACATTCAACAACGCTGACTTCTTGCCGGAGGTGTTGAGGCTCATTGGTGAAGGCCATACCGTGACTTTGCCGTTGAAGGGCTTCTCCATGCGCCCTTTCCTTGAAGACGGTCGCGACAAGGCGTTGCTGACAAAGGTCTCCAAGCCTAACGTCGGAGACCCCGTGCTTGCCATAATAAATAAGAGATATTACGTGCTACACCGCATAGTAGGCATAGAGGGCGACAAGGTGACGCTTCTCGGCGACGGCAACCTGTCGCCAGAGCACTGCCAGGTGGACGACATAGTGGCATCGGTAATAGGATTCTACAGGAAGGGAAGCAACCGTCTGGATGCAATTAATGGCTGGAAATGGAAAGCGTATTCGTGGGCGTGGATGAGGCTCAGGCCCGTCAGGCGATGGCTGTTGGCGTTTCATCGCCGCGTGTGGATTCCGCTGTTCGGTAAACATTGAGAAAAAGTAAAGTAAAAGATATATTCATGAGAACAAAAAAAGGTTTCAGGGTCAACGAGATTTGCGGGGCTCACGTCATCGTGGCGGAAGGCGAGGAGAACATCGACTTCAGCGACATCATCAGCCTTAACGAAAGTGCCTTATTGCTGTGGAACAGTGTCGAAGGCAAGGACTTCACCATCGACGACCTTGCCGACATTCTCGTAAACAACTACGAGATTGACGAGAACACTCCCCTTCCGCGCGAAGTCGCCTTGAAAGACGCGCAAGAACTTGTGGACGAATGGCTGAAAGCCGGAATAATGACAAAATAAAGGGTCTGCCGAGATTGGAGTAACGGCATAAACGCATTGCAGAGGCGGCCCCAGTGGCCGTTCGCAACCCGAATAGCAAAAACATGGCATGCATGTGCCACGTTGTTATAAAAAAGAGGCCGAACATTTTTTGTGGGCAAGCATAAAACCGGTCCATGCAAAGCGATAATAATATTTTACAAATAGTCGTCTGAGAATCGATTTTTTTCAACCAAGCCGTCGCTTGCGTGGAAATGACGCGATTATGGGCCATTTTGGTAAACCGTTGATTATTAAACACTTGCAAATTTTACAGTTTTTCAGCGTTGCCAATTAGCTAAAAAGGTGTCGCCGTTACAGTGCAATCGCATCGCCGTTACGGTGCAATCGCGTCGCCGTTACACCGTAACAGCGACGCGATTAGGCAGTAACGGCAAAACTTTTTGGCCGAAAAGCCGCCGACGGTGTTGTAAAAAGTCGAAAGGCTACCCTTTTTCCGCTCTAAATGCACCTGTCCGCGAGTGTTAAATTTTGACAATAATATTTTACAATTCAACGTTGACGCCATGGTGCCTGCCATGGATTAATACAAGGCTGACGCAGCATTGCTTCTTTGGCAAAAACCATCAACCAAAAATTCCGGAAGAGCCAATCTTTCGGCCCCATTCTATGTTTAGCAATCACAAACGGAAATAACCTAAAAACAAGAAATCCTGCAAATCATGTGACTTGCAGGATTTTTCTTGGGTGGGGGGTGGGACTCGAACCCACGACATTCAGAACCACAATCTGACGCTCTAACCAACTGAACTACGCCCACCATGTAAGCTTTTTGCTTCCTTTCCGAAAGCGAGTGCAAAGTTACGACTTCTTTTCGGTATCGCCAAATGTTTTGACAACTTTTTTCAAGGAAAGTTGCGGATTGCCATCTCACTCATGGTTTTAAGCCTTGGATCAGCGCCACAATAACATTTCGGAGGTTATTGACGCGCTATTTTTAATCTGTGAGCCTAATTTATTTGTAACTTTGCATGGCAAACCAATTATTCAATTAAAAAGCAATGCCATGACAAAGGTTTTCACGTCCTTCGACCACGACAACGAGGCTCGCCGCGACGAGCTGATACGCACCATTGAGCACAGCGTGGAGCGGCTCACGCTCGGCGAGCTGGAATCGCTCTACTACGATTTGGTGTCGAAAGACTATATCCGGAAATGATTTAGAGCTTCGCCTCTTTCTCTTTCAGCAGGTCACGTATCTCCGCCAGGAGCTTCTCCTCGTTGGTTGGCGCGGGTGCTGGCTGAGGCTCCTCCTTTTTCTTGCGTGCCAACGTGTTTATGCCTTTCACCAAGAGGAACACGCAGAAGGCGATGATAACGAAATCGAGAAGGGTCTGGATGAAGTTGCCATAGTTTATCGTGGCGGCAGACATCTTCTCCACGCCAGGAATCTCGACAGTGGGCAATGTCACCTTCAAGTCGGAGAAATTAACGCCGCCGATGAGCCAGCCGATAGGCGGCATGATGATATCGTCGACGATACTGCTCACGATCTTGCCAAACGCGCCGCCGATGATGACACCGACAGCCATGTCAACGGCATTGCCCTTGACGGCAAACGCCTTAAACTCCTCAAAGAATTTTCCCATGATATTTTTATGTTAATGGTTATATTCTCACTCTCTATATATATTAATGTGAAGCAGGTTCTCAATTGCAAAGTGGATATTGCAGACGTTGACCTATCAACGACAATGAAGCCACGGCAAACAACTTTTTATTGAAAGATTCCGCTTTTTTATATAATTTAATACTCAATTCATCGGCAAAATTAGAAAATATATTGTATCTTTGCAACCGTAAAAAGGCAAAATTTCTTTTGAAATTATATTTTTGTAAACCTTTATAAACAAAAAGTAAAAATGGCAAACGTAAAAGTAGCTATCAATGGTTTCGGCCGTATCGGCCGTCTGGCTTTCCGCCAGATGTTCGCAGCCCCTGGTTATGAGGTTGTCGCTATCAACGACTTGACCAGCCCTAAGATGCTGGCTCAGCTCCTGAAATATGACACCACACACGGTGGCTATCAGGGCATCATCGGTGGCGAGAAGCAGCACACCGTAGAGTACAAGGACGCTCAGTATGCTGAGGACGGTCGCACTGTAACTGTTCCTGGTTCTATCACAGTGGACGGCAAGGAGATCACTATCTATGCTAAGCCAAACGCAGCTGAGCTGCCTTGGGGCGAGCTCGACGTTGACGTGGTTCTCGAGTGCACAGGTTTCTATACATCAAAGGCTAAGAGTGAGGCTCACTTGAAGGCTGGCGCAAAGAAGGTTGTTATCTCTGCTCCTGCTGGCAACGACCTGAAGACTATCGTCTTCAACGTTAACCACAAGAACCTGACAACTGAGGACAAGATCATCAGCGCTGCTTCTTGCACAACAAACTGCTTGGCTCCTATGGCACAGGCTCTGAACGACGTTTATCCTATCCAGACTGGTATCATGCAGACCATCCACGCTTACACGGGCGACCAGATGATTCTCGATGGTCCTCAGCGCAAGGGTAACCTCCGCCGCAGCCGTGCAGGTGCTTGCAACATCACTCCTGCTTCTTCAGGCGCAGCTAAGGCTATCGGCCTTGTTCTTCCTGAGCTGAACGGTAAGCTCATCGGTGCCGCACAGCGTGTTCCTGTGCCAGATGGCTCTACAACTCTGCTCTACGCTGTTGTTAAGGGTAAGGACGTCACAGTTGAGAAGATCAACGAGGCTATGAAGGCTCACGCTAACGAGAGCTTCGGCTACAACGACGAGGAGATTGTTTCTTCTGATATCCTCGGCATGCGTTATGGCTCACTCTTCGACGCTACTCAGACAATGGTAGTGAAGATCGACGACGACACTTATGAGGTGCAGGTCGTGAGCTGGTACGACAATGAGAACTCTTACACTTCTCAGATGGTTCGTACAATCAAGTACTTCGCTGAGCTGAACTAATACCAAAGACACACATAGTCACTTTTTAGATATATGTGGAACCGTCCAGTTGTGCACTGGACGGCTTTTTTTATTGGCTCTCTTGGGAACGTGGGCATCATGCGATAACTTAGCAGGGGCGGCACCTTACCATCCTTACTCATCCTGCAAAACGCAATGATAGACCAACGTGCAGCTGCAAGATGTCGAGAACTCAAAAGTCCTAATGTGCGACTCCAAATTCCGGAAGACCATAAAGAAAGGGCAGGATTCCAAACGAGGAATCCTGCCCTGGACTTAAAACTATTGGTAAAAGTCAGCGATAAATCTTTATTGTCTTACTTTATCTCAAACACGGCGGCAGACACTGGCCCGAGGGTTACCACGTCGCTCTTGCCCGTCTTGTAGCCAGCCTTGCCCGTTGAGATGAGAGCCTGTGCCTTTGTCTTTGCCGCGCCAACGTGCGGAATCACGGCCTTCACGGCCTTGCCGCTTGGATTCACGGCCACTACGCAGACTTGGTTGCCCTGCGTGCGCTGGTAAACCATTGGGTAAGGCTGCTTCACGTCGCTCAGCAACTTCCAGTCGGCAATGTTGCCAAGGGCTGGCGTGGCATGACGAAGGTTGGCAAGACGGCGCGTGTAGTTGAGAATGGAGTTGGGGTCCTTCTCCTGCGTGGCCACGGTGAGCTTGCCACCGTCGGTCGCCACTGGCAGATAGAGCTTGTCGGGCGTGCAGGTTGAGAAGCCTGCCGTGGCTCCCGGTGCCCACTGCATAGGCGTGCGCGTGCCGGCACGCTCGTTGGAACCTTCCTTGCTTGGCAAGTTCATCTCATACTTCATGCCAATCTCATCGCCGTAGTAGATAAACGGCACGCCTGGCATTGTGAGGAAGAACGTCATGGCCACTTTCAACTGGTCTGGCGTGTTGCGAGTGCCGATGTTTGGACGCTGGTAGTCGTGATTGGCCGACGGGATGGCAATATAACCCTTGTCGCGCGTGTTGAAATAAGAGTGGGAGTAGTTGGTCACGAACTCCTCAATGCCTCCCTTGCCAGCCTTGTCGAAATAGCAATACTTATAGGTTTCTTTCTGACCGGGCCACAGCTTACCCCATGGCGTGTCGCGGTCGAAGAATAGCGAGCCGTAACCAGGCACACCGAAATGAATCATGAAGTCGATGTTGAAACCAGCCGGGATGGCCACCGTCGGGTCAGCCCACTCCGACACGAGCATGCACTGTGGATAGTTTTTGTCTTTCCAGGCGCGCATCTCGTTCCATAGCTTTGACGTCTCCACCTTTCCAGGGTCGTTCTTCACGAGCGATGCCGCCATGTCCACGCGGAATCCGTCCACGCCCTTGTCGAACCAGAACGCCATGATGTTGCGCAACTCGCGACGCAGGGCTTGCGGGCCTGGTGCCGTGACTGGCTGCTCCCACTTGTTGTTAGGGTCAGGATGGGCAAAGCCATAGTTGAGCGCGGGTTGACACTCGAAGAAGTTTTTCTCATAGTATTTTCCGCGTGGGGCGTTCAGCTCAACATAGCGGCCAATGGTAGACGCCTCTGGCAGGGGTTGCTTGTGGCGGGTTTCTATCTCTTGCTTGTCCTTGTCGCTGATGTTGTCGGTCCAAATGTAATAGTCGGCATATCTGCCGTTGCGGTCTCCGTTGGCGCTCTCCTGGAACCACTGGCATTTCACGCTGGAGTGACCTGCCACGAGGTCGAGACAGACCTTTATGCCACGCTTATGCGCCTCCTTGAGAAGGGTCACCATGTCGGTGTTTGTGCCGAAGCGTGGGTCAATCTTGTAGAAGTCTATCACGTCGTAGCCTCCGTCAAACCATCCCGACTCAAAGCACGGGTTTATCCACAGGGCGTTTACGCCAAGGCTCTTGATATAGTCGAGCTTTGAGGTTATGCCCGGCAAGTCGCCGATGCCGTTACCGTCGGAGTCCATGTACGACGATGGGTAAATCTGGTAGAACACAGCGTCGTGAAGCCAGTTGGGGCCTCTCTGGTCTGTGCCTTGTGCCGAGGCCGAAGTCAGTGCCATGGCCATGGCAGCCGTAAATAAGAATTTTCGCATCCTGTTAGTTCAGTTTTTGTTAATGCCTGGGGCCAACATGGTCAGCCCCAAGCATGTAAGGTTTATGTCATTTATTGTATCCTGGGTTCTGTTTCAGATTCTTGTTGAGGTTCAGCACCGAGTAAGGTATCGGGTACACACATGTATAACCGCTCTTGTCGTCGTTGTAATCGCCTGATAGCGAACTGTGCGCCACGCCAGGATAGCGGTCCACCGTTGGCTCGGTGAATGTGCAGAAGCGTATCTGGTCTTGCCTGCGCGTGCCTTCCCATGCCAGTTCTATCATGCGCTCATCGAGAAGGTCGTTGAGCGTGAGCGTCATGCGTGGCGTGGCGTTGACACGGTTTCGTATCTCGTTGACGAGCGCGAGAGCTCCAGCCTTGTCGCCAAGGCGGTATTCAGCCTCAGCCTTTAGCAGGAGGGCGTCGCCATAGCGCCATACCACGAGATCGTTGTTGTTTTGGCCTATCGATGATGCCGTTCCGTCATACTCATATTTCTTGAATCTCGCTCCGGCGCATTTCACGTCGTGTGGGTCAGCAGTGACGCCGAAGTCAATCAAGGCGGCAAGCGGCTCATACTCCAATGGCTTTGTCGTGGCGCCATCGCCAAGCGTGCCCGTGTTCTGTTCTTTCTCGAAGTCGCGGTCGCACCAGTAGTTAATCCTGAGGCGCGGGTCTTCGTTGGCCGTGCCATACCCCATCACCTTCATGGCGCGCACGCTGGCGCAAGCGCCGTTCCAGCCTGAGTAGCCAATGGCAGAGGCGTGGTTGTAGTGGAGCGAGCGCACGAGGTTGTTATCGGTAATCTTATAGGTCTTGTCATCATTGGGGCGCACGAAGATGTTTTCCACCGATGTCTCGTTGGCCTTGATGAAGTTGTCGGCATACTTAGGCTGCAGCGAGTAGCCCAACGCCTGAAGCTGGTCCACGCAATATTTCACGGTCTCCCAGCAATTGCGCTCCTTGCCGTCTACGGTTATCATGATGGTCTTGCCTTTGGCCGACACTGCCTCGCCGAGGGTCTCGCTGGCCTTGGCCTCCTTGCTCATGTCGTCGCCCACGAACATCTTGTAGCTGTCCACACTCGTGTTGTCTATGGTGAACACGGGGGCGTTGATGGCGCACTTGGCAAGGCACATGTAAGCCACGGCCTTTGTCACGCGGCCATAGTATTCACCGGTGTTCTGGCAATGGCCAGTGCCGAGTTCAGGCAATGTGGCGTCAAGTTCCAAGGTGACGAATTTGAAAACGTCGCTGCGGTTGCTCTGCTTCACGTCGTTTGTCGACTGCTGAGACGATGTCACGATTGGCACCTGGGCATAGAAGTCCATGGCGTAATAATAGTAGACGGCGCGCAGGGCACGCAGCTCAGCTATGTAAGTCTTATAGTCGGGATGAGCGGTGAGCATGGGTGTCAGCTTGTCGATGCTGGAGTTGCACAGGCCGATAATCTTGAACAGGTGGTTCCACACCGTGGCGTAGATGTCGACAGACGACTCAAAGTTGTGGAGGAACATGTTTTGCCATTTGCCGCCGTCCACCCAGTCGCCCTGGCGACCAGGGAGCATGGTGGCATCGGATATGAACTCCTCAAGGGTCTGTACATTGTCGGTACCGCCATATAGTCCGTCGCCTATGGCAGAGTAAACGTTCGCTACAGAGTTGACATAGGTAAGAGTAGCGTTGTTGAAAGCCTCTTCCTCACTGAACTTGCTCTTTGGGTTCTCGTCAAGCGAGCAGGCTGCGAGCAATGCCGTGGAAAGCAGGGCTATGCCGAAGATATGTTTTTTCATAGTGATTGTTCATTAAAAGGTTTAGAATGTGATGCCCACGTTGAAAGAGAATGTGCGTGTGAGCGGATAGATGCGCTTGTCGTCCACGCCAAGTGTGCCGTAAGTCGTGGTGCCCTCAGACTGCTGCACGAGAGAGGCCGAGTTGATCATCGGCGTGAGGCCTGAGTAGCCCGTGATAGTGCACACGTTGTTCACTGCCAAGCCGAGCTTGATGTTCTGGATGTACTTGGTCTTGAGCTGCTGCTTGTTGAACGTGTAGCTGAGCTGCAGGTACTCGAAGTTCACATAGTCGCCGTTCTCCAACCAGTAGTCGGAGATGACCTTGTTCTTGATGCCGCGTGCCGGAGCGTCGGCAAGGACGTTGTAGGTCGGGAAGTTGGACAGGTCGCTGTATGTCATCGACGTGCCGTTGAAGATCTTATGGCCGAAAGCGCCGTTAAACTGCATGGCGAGGCTCCAGTTCTTGTAGTTGAAGGTGAAGTCCCAACCAAGGTAAGCCTTTGGTATCGCCTGACCACAAATCTGACGGTCGCCAGAATCACCAGTGTCCACGTTACCGTTTTGGTCGAGGTCGGTGATGATATACTTGCCATCCTTGTCGATGCCCTCGCAGTGAGGCAAGTAGAACACGCCGATGGGTTGACCCTCAATGAGATAGGTCACGCCGTAGTTCTGCGTCAAGCCGGCGGCATTGATGCGCGCCACCTGTATGTGCTCGGAGGTGGTAAGCTCCTGGCCCTTGTAGTTGCCAGAGAGGGAGTTGAGCTTGTTGCTCTGGAAACTGAGGTTCAGTCCTGAGTTGAAGGTGAAGTCCTTGGTCTTGATGATGTCACCGCGGATGCCAATCTCGAAACCGTGGTTCGACATCTCGCCCATGTTTGCCAGGAGGTTCTCATAGGTGAACGGCGGAACGGGCACGGTGTAGTTGTAGAGCAGGTCCTTGGTCTTTGATGTGTACCAGTCGAGGGTGATGTTGAGCCTGCTGTTGAAGAGGGAGAGGTCAAGTCCCACGTCGAAGGTGCTCTTCGTCTCCCATTTCAGGTCAGGGTTGTCGTTGCTCTGCACGGCAAATGTCGTGGTGTTGGTACCGTTGACCGGCGTCACGCCGTTAGGTCCGTAGAGTGCGAGCGAGGTATAAGGGTCTATGGCGTCCTGGTTACCCGTGACACCGTAACCGGCACGCAGCTTGAAGTTGTTGACCCACTTCACGTCCTTCATGAAGTTTTCCTTGGAGATGACCCAAGCGGCCGAGGCTGACGGGAACCAGCCCCACTTGTGACCGGAACCGAGCTTTGAGGAACCGTCGGCACGGAGGTTAGCGGTGACGATGTAGCGGTCGGCGAACATGTAGTTGACGCGCGCCATGTATGAGCTGAGGGTGTACTCCTTGGAGTCTGAGGTAACATCGCCCCACGACACGTTGGCACCCGCCTGCAGGTTGTTATACTTGAAGTAGTTGGTCTGGAAGCCCTTTGCCTGCTGCATGTGGGTAAAGGTCTTATAGCGCTGGCCCTCCATCACGGCGAGGGCATCGATGTGGTGCTTGCCGAAGTCCTTGGTGAAGGTGAGCTGCACGTTGCCCATGAGGTCATTGCGCTGTATGCTGTTGATGTAAGCCCATCCGTTTCCGTTGAGCTCACCCTGGCGTATGTCGTTGGGGATGTATCGCTTAAGGTCGATGTTAGCCTTGGTGTAAGAGCCAAAGGCTGAGAGGAACAGTCCGTCAACGATGGTCCATGTCGCCTTGCCGTGTGCCATGACGACACCCACGCTGTAGCGGTTGTCTATCTCCAGCTGCCCAAGGGGGTTGTAAATCTCGTTGGCGAGCATGTCCTCGTCCCACTTGCCCGTGGTGGCGTTCTTGGTGTTGGGATATGTCGGGTTGTATGAAGCAGCCGAGTAGAATATCTTTTGCATGTCATATTGCTGCTTGCCCTCGTATTCAGAACCCATGACACCCATCTCGAGTTTCAGCTTCTTGTTGAAAGCCAACTGCTGGGCATCGAGCTTGGCGGTATAGTTTCGCATGTCTGAGTTGCGTATGGCGCCTTGCTTCTGTATGAAGCCGAGTGAGGCGCGATAGTTGCCGTTGTCGTTGCCGCCCGAGAAAGCGAGATTATGGTTTTGTGTGATTCCCGTCTGGCGTTCTATCTCGTCGAGCCAATTGGTGTTGCCTCCAAGGTCGTCGAAGGTCAGTCCCATGCTCTTCGCCGTGGCGCGGTAAGCGTCGGCACTGAGCATCTCGATGTTCTTGAACACCTTGTTCACGCCGAAAGTGCCATTATAGGTAATGGAGCTTGTGCCGTTCTTGCCTTTTGTCGTCGTCACCACGATCACGCCAGCTGCACCGCGCGAACCATACTGGGCCGTCTCGGAAGCGTCCTTGAGGATGGTCATGCTCTCAATGTCGCCTGGCTGCAAGGAGTTGAACATCGTCATGTCACCATAAACGCCGTCGATGATGACCAATGGATCGTTACCGCCTGAGAGCGAAGAGGTTCCACGCACGCGGATATTGGTGGTACCCATTGGGTCGCCACCGCTCTGCGAGATGACCACGCCACTCACCTTGCCTTTCAAGGCATCGGCCGCGCTTGTCACCACGCCTTGGTTCATATCTTTCTTGCCGATGCGCTCCACGGCACCCGACACGGTGCGCTTCGTGCCAACGGCATAACCCAAGACCACGACCTCGTCAAGGTCCTGCTTGTCGGGCTCAAGCACAATGTTCAACTTGCGCTGTTGGCCAATCTTTATCTCCTTGTTGGTAAAGCCCACGTAGGAGACGACGATTGTCTGGCCGGGTTTCAAGTCTGAGAGTTTCCATACGCCGTCAAGGTCGGTGACTGTTCCACCTTGCTGGCCCTTAATTTGGATAGTAGCTCCAATAAGTGGTTCTCCGGATTTGTCTTTCACTGTACCTTGCACAACTGACTGTGCAAAAGCACTCATCGTGCAAACCACTCCTAATCCAAGGAGGGTAGCTCTTCTGATTAACGTTTTACCCATAAACGGCAAATTTAAGGTTTATAATTTTAGTTTTGGTTGGTTTCAGTCGCAAAGATAGGTAATTTTTCAATACACGTTCAGTTTTTCTTCTTTTTTTTTTCGATTTTTTGTGCAATCGTTTGCTTAGCCTGGCATCACTCAAACGTTTAAGGGGCTGCCATGCGGCAACCCCTTAAATGATAATCACGGTCTCCTCAACTTTGGAGGCGGTAAATCGTATTTATATATAATGTGTGTGGGAAGCCTGTTCCCCACAATGGGCTATCAGTTGTAGCAGCTCTCGCCGTGCTCGTAGATGTCGAGGCCTTCCTCCTCGATGCGCTTGTCTACACGCAGTCCGCAGAGCTTGTTGATGCCCTTGAAGAGGACGAAGCCCATGACTGCCGCCCAAACGTCGATTACAATGATGCCGAAGCACTGTGCCCCGAAGAAGCCGAAACCGCCACCATACAGGGCGCCACCGTCAACGGCGAAGAGACCTGTCATCAGCGTGCCGAAGATTCCAGACACGCCATGCACTGAACTAGCGCCCACAGGGTCGTCGATGTGAAGCTTGGTGTCAACAAACTCGATGGAGAACACGAGGATTATGCCTGCCATAAGGCCGATGATGGCCGCGCCAAGCGGACTGACGAGGTCGCAGCCGGCGGTTATGGCCACAAGGCCGGCGAGGATGCCGTTCAACGTCAGCGAGAACGATGGCTTGCCATATTTTATCCATGAGGTGAACATGGTGCCCAGGCCACCGCAGACGGCGGCGAGGTTGGTAGTCAGGAACACGTGGCTTATGGCCACACGGTTAACCTCGCCAGAGGCGGCAAGCTGGGAGCCCGGGTTGAAGCCGAACCACCCGAACCACAGGATGAACACGCCAAGTGCGGCTGCCATGAGGTTATGGCCTGGGATGGCGGTGCTCTTGCCGTTGCGATACTTGCCAAGGCGTGGGCCGAGGCAGATGGCGCCAAGCAGGGCGAGCACGCCACCCACGCTGTGGACGATGGCTGAACCGGCGAAGTCGTGGAACGTGGTGCCGAAGGTGCGCATCATGAACGAGGTCGTGGAGGCGTCGCAAAGCCAACCCCCACCCCACGTCCAGTGGCCTTCAACAGGGTAGATTATCAAGGAGATGAAAAACGAATAAACGCAATACATGGAGAACTTGGTGCGCTCTGCCATCGCGCCCGACACTATCGTGGCGCTCGTGGCGCAAAACACGGTCTCGAATATCAAGAAACCTTCGGTGGGCAACCCTGAGGCGTTGTGGTAAAACGAGAGGTCGCCAAAGTTGGGCATGCCTATAAAGCCTTGGCCATTGCTGCCGAACATGAAGCCGAAACCAACAAGCCAAAACAGCACGGAGCCTATCATGAAATCGACGAAGTTCTTGAACAAGATGTTGGCCGTGTTCTTGCTGCGCGTGAAGCCTGCCTCGCAGAGGGCGAAACCTGGCTGCATGAAAAACACCAACATTGCCGCCAACAGCATCCAAACGGTATCTACTGATATTGCTAAATCCTGTACACTCATAATCTTTTACCTTTTAAATATGTTTACAAGCAACATATACATATTTTGTATGAACCCTGACCTTATTTCTCCTGCTCTGCGTTGTAAAGGGCAATGTCGCCTCTCTCGCCCGTGCGTATCCTAATCGTGTCCTCAACGGGAATCACGAAGATGCGACCATCGCCTATCTCGCCTGTTCGAGCGGCTTCCTGAATGGCCTTGATGGTCTTTTCCACGTTTTTGTCGCGCACCACCACGTTCATCAACACGCGCTCGATGCTGCTGGTGTCGTACATCACGCCACGGTAGATGCGTGCCTGCCGCATCTTGCCCTCTCCCCTTACGTCGTAGTAAGAGAACCATTCAATGTCTGCGGCAAGCAAAGCTTCTTTCACGTCCTCAAACTTTGTCTTGCGGATGATTGCCTCAATCTTTTTCATATCAATCTCTCTTATTAGTATATTAACACTTTCAACATCTTATCAGCATCACCTTGCTAACTTTCGAGTGCAAAATTAATACATTATGATATTTTTAAAGCCTTTTCAGTGACATTTTGTTTTAATAATTCTTTCTTTGTTACAATTTGATAGAATATTAACATTAATAATAACTAAGTGTTACTATATTAAAAATACACGCTTTCACTTTGCAGCATTTTCTAAAAAAGTATATACAAAAAGCGCCTGGAAGTAATTATTTGATTCCAGACGCTCATATATAAAAAGCTATTGATACTTAATCTAATGGTTGATGACACTTGGCTTTTTCATTTGATGCCCTTCCATGTCATCCATGTCTTCCTCATTCCATCCTTGTCCTATCGCCCTCACACGTCCATCAAGTCGCTCATTATGCGATTGCTGACGTTTATGCCTTCACTGGTCAGGCGAAGGTGCCCGTTTTCCAAGGCCAATAAGCCACTGTCCACAAAAGCCTTCGCGTTAGCAAGCAGGAACGCCCTGTGACTGCTGTCGAGCCTGTCAAGGCAAATGCCTTCGCGTGTACGCAGCGCGGTCGTCACGATGTCGTCGTAGTGAGTGTCGCTGTCTATCTTTTCCTCCTCATAGGGCAAGCGGCCATGTTCGATGGCATCCATATACATTATTATATTGTCCGGGTTCCAATGGCGCGTCGCCTGGTAATAAGAGTGAGCGCCGGCACCTATGCCTATATACGGAATGTCGTGCCAATAGCTTGAGTTGTGCCTGCTGCGCCACTTGCTCACCCGTTCGCCGTCGAACCTCGCGAAGTTGCTTATCTCATAATGCTCATAGCTGGCGTCACCCAGCGTGTCGACAAGCTCACTGTACATCCTAAGGCTCAACTCCTCGTCAATCTCTTTCACCTTGCCTTCCTCAAGCATGCGGTAAAGCGGTGTGCCTTCCTCAAACATCAATCCATAGGCAGAAACGTGCTCTGGGCGGAGCGATATGGCATGAGCCACGTCACGCTTCCAGTCGTCAAGCGTTTCGTCGGGGAAGCCAAACATCAGGTCAATGCTTATGTTGCCAATGCCATCATGTCGAAGCGTGTCCACGGCGCGGTCCACCTCCTTGGCCGTGTGTCGCCGACGCAAGAAGCGCAACCGAGCGTCGGAGAAGGTCTGTGCCCCCATGCTCACCCTGTTCACGGGAAGGCCATTGAACATGCCCGCGTGAATGTCGTCGGGGTTGCACTCCATGGTGACCTCGGCATCGGGAGCTACGTCATACACATTATATATATATGTGAAAAGCCGGTTGAGCTCTTCGTGGGTCAACTGGCTTGGCGTGCCGCCTCCGAGATAGATGGTTGAAATCTTTGGCTTGAACGTCAACATCCGCATTTCACGGCAAAGAGCGTCAACATAACGCTGGCGAAGCGACAGCGACGTGGTGGAATAGAAACCACAATAGACACATCGAGAAGCGCAAAACGGAATGTGGACATAAAGGCCGGCGGAGGAAGGCATATCGTTCAAACTATGTATAATTTTCTCTATTTAAACACGAAATTACTAATTTCTTTTAAAATATTGCACATTTCAGCGTTTTTTCTTTGAACTTGTCGGTTTTTTTCCTAACTTTAGCAAGGGTTTAAGAAATAAACCGTAAGAAGAAACCAAGACTAACTTTAAAACACTTTTGATATGCGAGTTTATCAAACCAACGAAATTAAGAACATCGCGCTCATTGGCGCCAAAGGTAGCGGCAAGACCACGCTTGCCGAAAGCATGTTGTATGAGGCTGGAGTCATAAAGCGTCGTGGAACCATAGAGTCGAAGAACACCGTCTCCGACTTCATGCCTGTGGAGCTCAACCTTGGATATTCCGTGTTCCCCACTGTTTTCCATGCTGAATGGAACAACAAGAAACTCAATATAATCGACTGTCCTGGATCCGACGACTTCGTGGGAGGCGCCATCACGGCTCTCAACGTCACCGACCAGGCCGTGATCCTCATCAATGGCCAGTACGGCCCGGAGGTGGGCACGCAAAACAACTTCCGCTACACCGAGAAGCTGAAGAAGCCTGTCATCTTCCTCATCAACCAGTTGGACTCTGAAAAGTGCGACTTCGACAATCTCATACTGCAGATGCAGGAAATCTACGGCAACAAATGCGTGCAGATACAATATCCGCTCGAGACGGGTCCAAACTTCCACAGCCTCATCGACGTGCTCATCATGAAGAAGCTGTCGTGGGGTCCCGATGGCGGCGAGCCAAAGCGTGAGGACATACCCGCTGAGGAGATGGAGAAGGCAGGCGAGCTGCACCGCGCGTTGGTGGAGGCCGCTGCCGAGAACGACGACACGCTGATGGAGAAGTTCTTCGAAGACGAGAACTCACTCACCGAAGACGAGCTGCGCTTGGGCATACGCAAGGGCTTGATAAACCGCGACATGTTCCCAATCTTCTGTGTCGACGCCCACAAGGACATGGGCGTGCAGCGCCTGATGGAGTTCCTTGGCAACGTGGTGCCATTCGTCAGCGACATGCCTGCTTATCGCGACACGCGTGGCGACGAGGTGCCTGCCGACACCAACGGCCCAGAGAGCCTCTACTTCTTCAAGACGAGCATGGAGCCGCACATTGGCGAGGTGAGCTATTTCAAGGTGATGAGCGGCAAGGTGAAAGCCGGCGACGACCTGACCAACGCCGACCGAGGCTCAAAGGAGCGTATCGGACAAATCTACGCTTGCGCGGGAAGCAACCGCATACCTGTTGACGAGTTGGAGGCGGGCGACATAGGTTGCACCGTGAAGCTGAAAGACGTGAAGACCGGCAACACCCTCGACGGCAAGGACTTCGACAACGTGAAGTTCGACTTCGTGAAGTTCCCACGCCCGAAATACTCGCGCGCTATCAAGGCCAAGAACCCACAGGAAATGGAGAAGATGATGGCGGCTTTGCTGAAGATGAGGCAAGAGGATCCCACGTGGGTCGTGGAGCAGAGCAAGGAGCTGCGCCAGACCATCGTGCACGGACAAGGCGAGTTCCACCTACGCGTGCTGAAATGGCGCATGGAGAACAACGAGAAGCTGCAAGTGGAATACGAGGAGCCGCGCGTGCCATATCGCGAGACAATCACCAAGAAGGCACAGGCAAGCTACCGCCACAAAAAGCAGAGCGGTGGCGCCGGACAGTTTGGCGAGGTGGCTCTCATCGTGGAGCCTTACGCTGAAGGCATGCCCGACCCCGTGAGCTATAAGTTCGGCGGACAGGAGTTCAAGATGAATATCAAGTCGAAGGAGGAGAAAGACCTGCCTTGGGGCGGCAAGTTGCAGTTTATCAACTCCGTCGTTGGCGGTGCCATCGACCTGAGGTTCATGCCCGCCATCCTAAAGGGCGTGATGGACTGCATGGAGCGTGGCCCGTTGACCGGCAGTTATGCTCGCGACGTGCGTGTGGTGGTCTACGACGGTAAGATGCACCCGGTCGACTCCAACGAGCTCTCGTTCACCTTGGCAGCGCGCCACGCCTTCTCCGAGGCGTTCAAGACGGCTGGTCCGAAGATTCTCGAACCCATCTACGACCTTGAGGTCTATGTGCCTTCCGATTTCATGGGCGACGTGATGAGCGACTTGCAGGGCAGGCGCGCCATCATCATGGGCATGGACGCTGAGGCTGGTTACCAGAAGCTCACTGCGAAGATTCCATTGAAGGAGCTGGCCAACTACAGTGTAGCCCTCAGCTCGCTCACGGGCGGCAGGGCATCGTTCAACGCCAAGTTCGCAAGCTACGAGCTTGTGCCAAACGACATCCAAGGCAAGCTCATTGCGGCTCACGAGGCTGAGCAAAAGGACGAGGAGTAACCTCCCCTCCCCGACCTACCAACTATAATGAAAGGGCGATTCCCATTTTGGGAATCGCCCTTTCATTATGGCTCGTCCGGAATTTAGAGCGACGGCCTAACGCTTTGCAGGGTGCGGCCCCTGCAAAGCAAACGAAGCATATCAAAACATTTTACAAAAGGTCGTCTGAGAATCGTTTTTTTTCAACCGAGTCGTCTCTTGGCTGGAAATAACGCGATTACGAGGTGTTTTGATAAACAGTTGATTATTAAGCATTATGGATTTTGCGTTTTTTAGGCGTTGCCGATGCGCTGATTTAGCGTCGCCGTTACAGTGTTGATGGCTCCAATGGCAAGGGGTCGGTAAAAGCATATATGGCGTCAAACTCTACACCTGTATGAACAAGCTGGTCTACAGCCGCTGCGCCATCGGCAAAGGTCATGCCCGTGTTGACGATGAGTTGCGGGTCGTAAAGGTTGAATTTCTCCATTGCCTCGCGGTAGCCACGGCCTCGCTCTACTGAATTGTAGATGTCTTCCGGACAATAAAGGAACGCTATGCGCCGCCGACCAAGACGAATAAGGTGCTCGGTCATAAAGAAAGAGTCGTTGCCATCGTCCACCATCACTTGCGCCACATTCTCCATGCCATGTGGCAGACGGTCGAAAAACACAATGGGCAGACCCTCGGCAATAAGACGTTTGTAGATAGGGTCTACTAATTAAATGCAACTAATTGAATTTCAATAAATTATCTTCCAATATATTTCCGTAGTTCACTGGAAATGATTACCTTTGGGTGTTAAAATCAACATGAAATACTACTCCCAACACCACAGTCACGAGCTGTTTGAGCTTCAAGAGTCTCTCTCGGGTTTGAGCAAGTCCGACCGCATCGTCAGCATCTACCAGCCGCACCTCCGTCCTATTGTCAGGGGCAAGGCGAAGGCCAAGGTCGAGTTCGGTGCGAAGATTGGCGCCAGCATCGTGAACGGTTACACCTACGTCGACCATCTCAGTTGGGACGCCTACAACGAATCGTCCGACCTCGCCATGCAATTGGAACTCTATAAAAAGCGCTTCGGCATGCTGCCCCAGGAAGTCCAAGCGGACAAGCTCTACCTCGGGAAGGCGAACAGGAATCTTATCAAGACAAGAAGAGGGCCATCGGCGAGAGGAACGAGGTGGAGGCCACATTCGGAACCTCCAAAAGGGGTTTACCGGGCAAACGACATCAGGGCGAAACTTGACGACACGGCTGACACATGGATAGGAGCTTGCTTCTTCGCTAAAAACGTAATGAAGTTCCTTAGGGGGGACTTCTTTGTCTCATTTTCGCAAAATTGGGTCTAAAGGCCTTCAAAAGAAGGATTTCATACAGCATTGACTACCTCATGGGAGTTTTGGACCCAACACGAGGCTGCTTAGTCAAAATAATTTAGTGAACCCTAGTTAATACAATAAGACATTAAAAATGAAATCAACAAGATTATTCAAAACAATCAAACCAATTAAAGTTGAATGATATTTTCAGTTGTTATGTGTATTTTTTCTATATAATGGGGTACACTTGCTAATATTGAATTAAAAATTCTTTTCTTTCGAATAAAAGCCGTATCTTTGCCATAAATTGTCAAGACAATATTCAGAATTATGTTGTTTACAGAAAAAATTAAAGATTTACGGTTGCATAGCCAGCTACCTCAAAGAAAATTGGCAGCAGCTTTAGATATAGATACGGCCACCTATTGTAAAATAGAAAAAGGAGAGCGAAAGGCTCGAAAAGAGCAAGTCGAATTATTAGCTTCCGTATTTGAGGTAGATAAGAAAGAACTACTTGCACTGTGGTTGGCAGATAAAGTTACAGATATAGTTTCTGACAATGGACAAATTGCTCGTAATGCACTCTCTTTGGCAGTGGAAAACTTAGAATATAAAGAACAAAATGATAAAGTCAAAAGCATATAAACTCCCAGAAGAAATTGAAGAGGCTATTGTTGCCGAAAGTCGTTCTTCATATGGTTTACATACATACGTCAGCCTGTTTAGTAGTGCTGGCGTGGGATGCTATGGCTTTAAAGAAGAGGGCTTTTATTGTGTTGCAACAGTAGAATTACTTGAAAAGCGTCTTAGAATACAATCATACAACAACAAATGTGTCTACAAGAGTGGGTATATTTGTGGAGATATGACAACACAGGAGACAAAGGATAAGGTATTTGCAGAATTGGAAATGTGGAAAAAGGGCTTTCATGTTACTGATTTAGATGTACTTATTGCCACTCCTCCATGTCAAGGTATGTCTGTTGCTAATCATAAGAAAAAGAAAGATGAGATAATAAGAAATTCCTTAGTTGTCGAGTCTATAAAAATGGTTCATCAGATAAAGCCAAAATTCTTTATCTTTGAGAATGTACGAGCATTTTTGACATCTGTATGCACTGATGTTGATGGCAATGCAAAAAGCATAAAAGAAGCGATAGAAATGAACCTTGGTGGATTATACAATATCCTGTATAAAGTTGTAAACTTTAAGGATTACGGAAATCCATCAAGCCGTACTCGTACACTTGTAATTGGAGTAAGAAAGGACATTAAGGAGATAACTCCATGTGATGTTTTCCCTGACAAGCAACCAGAGAGAACACTTAGAGAAGTGATTGGGCATCTTCCATCTTTGAAGAAAATGGGAGAAATTTCTGAGAATGACATATATCATAATTTCAGAAAATACAATCCGAAAATGGAAGCATGGATTTCTGATATTAAAGAGGGACAATCAGCGTTTGACAATACAGACATTAATCGCATTCCGCATACGGTTAAGTCGAGAGAAGTTGCTTAACAGCCATCTTGTAGTGTTTAATAATAAAATGGTGATTTATGGATAATAAAGATAGACTGTCAGAAGTTATGAACCTTATTGGATATGGGTTGGCTAAATTCGATTTGAATTTTGCTAAGGAGTTTGGATTTAGCACAAAAAACGCTTTCTGTAAAGCTGTTGTAGAAATGGGATTGGCCAAAACTGTAAAAGCCGTGTTTAATAGGCAAGATAGTTTTGACCCCTATTTTGACAATGGAAGAAGAGGGTGGTTTCAACGCAATCAACGTGAACATATCAAACTTTTTATAGATAGTTTGTTTGGTAATGAAGATGTAATCGGTTATGCCAATATTGTAAAGATGTATATACATAATATTGATAGTAATATTAGTTTAACAACTAAAAGTGTATCACCTATAATAGCATCAAGATTTAAGCAACTACAAGAAACAGGTAAAGAAGCAGAGTTCTATTTTATGAACAATTATCAAAATATACCATTCTTTGAACACTCAATTCTGGAAGATGCTCGCCTGTGGGGAGATGGATATGATTTTCAACTGCAAAAAGATAACCACTATTTTCTTGCAGAGATTAAGGGAGTCAGAGAACAAAGTGGTTCTGTCAGACTTACACAAAATGAATTTAATAAGGCTACAGAATTTACAAAGGATTTCTTTCTTGTTGTTGTAAGTAACTTAAACAACATCCCCAAGTTGAATTGCATTCGGAATCCAATTAACAATATAGATTTCATATGTCAAGAGGCGCATACTATATCAAAGAATTATATAACCAACAGCATAAAGTGGTAAATAATGAAGACAAGAAGATTTTGTCCACATTGTGGTCGTCCTTTACGGAAATCATATTTAGGGAAAGGTGAAAATAAATACTCTTTCCAATGCTTTGCATGTGGCGAGGATTTTTATAGATTCGAAGTTCTGCGAAAGAAAGATTTGCCATCTGTGTTGGCAATCCGACAAATTGTATTAGAAAAGGCTTCCAATAATAATGAATACATTATTCATAGTATTCGTAAGCCATATCCCAAAGTTTGTAATTATTAAACATCTGTATTATGGGCAAGAAATTCGAAATAAGAAATAGTACTGCAGAATTTCTCATGTTCCAAGTTGAGGGACAAGAGAAAGGTGTACAGGTTGTATATCAAGATGAAACAATTTGGGCAACTCAAAAAGCCATTGCGGAATTATTTGATGTAAAAGTTTCTACTGTAAACGAACATCTTAAGAACATCTTTAAAGATGGAGAGCTGCAAGAAGAAACAACTATTCGGAAAATCCGAATAGTTCAGCAAGAGGGTACTCGTCAGGTTGAGCGTGAACCTCAATTTTACAATCTTGATGCAATAATCTCTGTCGGTTATAGAATATCTTCAATTAGAGCTACACAATTCCGGCAATGGTGTACTTATATTCTAAGGCAATTCTCCATTAGAGGGTATGTTATAGACAAGAAACGTATGGAGAATGGTTCTTTTATAGGTGAAGATTACTTTGAACATCTACTCGCTGAGATTAGAGAAATACGTTTAAGTGAACGTCGCTTCTATCAGAAATTAACAGACATTTATGCAACATCAATAGATTACAATAAAGATGCTCCAACTACTCGTTTGTTCTTCAAAAAGGTACAGAATAAAATGCATTATGCAGTACATGGGCATACGGCAGCAGAACTTATTGCTGAGCGTGCCAATGCTCAAAAAGAACATATGGGATTGACGACATGGGAAAATGCGCCTAAGGGAAAAATAGTTAAGCCTGATGTGAGTATTGCTAAAAACTATTTGAAAGAGACGGAATTGCAAGATATGGGAAAACTTGTCAATGCTGTTTTAGATATGGCTGAACGTATGGCTAATAGACATATTCCTATGACAATGGAGGATTGGGCAAAACGAATAGATATAATTCTTGAAGCTGGTGATGACAACATCCTCCAAGATGCAGGCAAGGTTACTACAGAATTTGCCAAATCGTTTGCGGAATCTGAGTTCGAGAAATATAGAGTTATACAAGACAAACTTTTTCAATCTGATTTTGATAAATATAATGATAACAACAAATTGCCATTTGAAGAGTTGCACTAATGCCACAAAAGGTGAAATCAGAGCGGCTAAGAACACTTTGTATGACAAGTATCATCGTTTCATTAGTGCAAACACTCCTACGAAGTCAAAACTTGACACTACCAGAATGCTTCACAAAGTACTGAATGTGTTTGCATATTCAGAAATGATGCCTGGAAGCAATTGCAAGCTGCAAGACTGGGGAGACTTGATGTATAACAAAGTGAATTGGCGTGATGAATATACCGGGAAAGAGAAAATCCAAACACGAAATGAAGCTAAGGCACATGAAACTGACGATATAAATATAAATTTCTACATAGATTATCAGGTTAATAAAGCGATTAAGAATGTCAAGCGTCAGCAAGGAGACACAAGTGAAGTTCATGATGAATTGGCTACAGGTATAGCAACAGAGGTCCACCACATATTCCCTAAATCACAGTTCCCGATGATTGCCTCATATTACGAGAATTTGATATTGTTGACAAGTAGCCAACACAGGCAAAAAGCGCACCCAAAAGGCAACACACAGGTAGTGGATAGAGACTATCAGTTGACTTGTCTCATGGCAAAATCTCAGACGATAGAAGCCTCACTCAATGAGGGTGATAACTTCTATCGCAAGGAATCTTTCGTCTATGTGGTAAATACAGGATTGGACGAACACATAGAAGAAACAATGTCTTTTATGGATATACGAAAGTTTCTTGTAAATAAGTATTTGGAGTTTTGACGAAACGACTAAGATTATATATATTGGATAAAGAAATGAACCAAGAAATAGACACGTTGCTCCCTTTAAAGTTGAATATTGATGATGCGTCATATACAACTGTAAAAGATTTAGACAATGCGCTTAAATGTGCAGATTCTAAAAATATACGAAACATAGCTCTTACTGGACCTTTTGGTTCTGGTAAGAGTTCTGTTCTTATGACTTTAATGGAAGATTTTAAAGATGAGCATCGAGTTTATTTACCAATCTCATTAGCAACTCTTCAAACGAATAAGGAAGAAGATAACAACGAACACTCAAATAACGAAAAAGAAGAGAATCAACACGTTGAAAATCTTAATCGCAAGATTGAATATAGTATTTTACAGCAGTTGATTTACAGGGAAGAGACAAAAACAGTACCGAACTCACGTTTCCGCAGAATAGTTCATTTTTCAAGTAAGGAACTACGTAATTATGCAATAGGTGCTGTTATAACAATCATAGCATTCCTTATTGTTTTTGAACCATCTTGTGCAAAAGTAGAAACTTTGTACAATTTGTTTAATTTGGGATATATATGGAATACCATATTTGATGTTTTGGGAGCATGTTGGTTACTTTATGCTATTTATGTCGTATTTCGCTATATATTAAAATCTTATAGTAACTCCAAACTAAACAAATTGAATTTGAAAGATGGAGAAATTGAGGTTGTAGAGGACAATTCTATCTTCAATAAGCACCTTGACGAAATACTATATTTCTTTCAGGTAACGGATTACAATGTCGTTATTATTGAAGATTTAGATAGATTCGGAACTTCGGATATATTCTTAAAGTTGCGAGAATTAAACCAACTTATAAATGAATCCAAAATAGTGAATCGACATATAACTTTTGTGTACGCAATCAAAGATGATGTATTCAGAGATGAAGAGCGCACGAAGTTTTTTGACTATATTACAACAGTAATACCAGTTATCAATCCGTCAAATTCCAAAGACAAGCTCAAATGTGCACTTAAAGCAAAAGGATTTAATGAGAACGATATTGCAGACGATGATTTGTCGGAAATGGCATTCTTTATACAGGATATGCGCATTTTGACCAATATCGTAAATGAATATAAACAGTATCGAGATAAATTATGCAGAAATAACCAGCAGCTTAATAGCACAAAAATGTTGGCTATGATTGTATATAAAAACTATTATCCTCAAGATTTTGCCAAACTACATCGCAGAGAAGGTAAGGTTTATAAATGTATAAGTATGAAACGTGCATTTGTATCTAATGCCACGCAGAATATTATTGAGCAAGAAAGGGAACTAAAAGAAGAAGAGGATTTATATCTTTCTACAAAACATTTAAGCATTGTAGAACTACGTTTGTTGTTTTTGTATGACATACGTAAGAGCGTCAATGAAAATATGCGTACAATACTTATTGACGATTGTTATTGTTCGTTTGATACGATTGCAAACGATGATGTGAAATTCCAATATCTACTAACGTGTGATAATATTACTTATCAATATTATCAATACAATTCATTGTATACGAACCATAGTAGCATCAATATGGCTATTATTGATAAAAATGTAAATTATTCAAGACGTGCAAATGTATTAAAAAAGGGCACCAATGATTTTTTGCACAGAAAGAAAATGCTTAGGGAGCAGAAACTATCCGTTAAATCTTTACGATTAAGTGATTTGTTAAGTCATTATGGTTGTGGACAATTGAACCTATATAAAGACATTGACTTATCGCCAATGCAAGACGTATTTTTGCGCCGTGGTCTTATAGACGAAGAATATTATGATTATATCTCTTATTTCTATGAGGGAATGGTGTCTTTAGCAGATAGAGAATTATTATTGTCTATAAAGCGTCAAATATCTCAACCATTCGATTCACATATAGATAAAATATCCAATTTTGTAAAAGAGTTGAAACCATATATGTTTGAAAGCGATGCCATTTTGAATATTGAACTTTTGGATTATTTTGCTGCCGACAAACAAAATGATTGGTTTGAGCTATTCATGAAAAGATTAGAAAGAGATGGTATTCAAACTTCTTTTTTGGCGCAGTACTATAATTATGGTCATCAACAAGCAACAGTGTTCCACCATTATATTAAATGGAGTACAGACAGTTCGTGGAATAACATTATTGAATCAAAAAATGAGGATGAGAAATTATCTTTAATAGAGGCATTTTTTAAGTTCAGTGATAAACTGAACGGCATTCAACTATATTGGCTCAATAATAATTATGATTTTATTGCAAAGCATGTAGATGGAATAGGTTTACAACGTTGTATAGAACTTGTAAAATCATGTCAGTTTGAAAAATTATCAGATGAGAGCGTTGAACTTCTTAGCTATGTTGTTAAGTATGATAGTTATATACTGACAGCCCATAATCTTGTTTGTATTATAAAAAATCTATACTCCAATAATATTGTTTGTGAGAACAATCTTAACTATACATGTGTTACAGAAACAGGAAACGATGATTTTATTTTCTTTATCTCAGAAAATATCAAAGAAGCACTGATGTGCTTTAAGGATACAAATAAGAATGAAAGTATTCAAAGTATTCTTTACTTGCTTAATAATGAAAAACTTGAAAAAGAAGACAAAGAATGCTATTTAATGGGGCAACATAATGCAATAGAAAATTTTGCTAACATCAAAGAAGATGTGTACGATATTGCGTTGAAATGCAATATATTGATTCCAACATGGGAAAATATTTCATATTATTATACCTATACACAAAAGCTAACACATGAACTTGTAGCTTATATTGAGCATAACAAGAACAAACTTATTGAGCGTGTATTCCCTAATGACGATGCAAATGTTAGTAATTTATTTGTTGCTTTATTTGCTCATAATACTTTGTCAATAGAATGTTATTCGGATTTGTTGTCTTCTTTTGAACTAGTTTTTGAGAAATGTGATGAGTTGAAAAACTTGGATAAACAAAGGCTGATAATACTAATAAATAGTGGAAAAATACCTTTTAATGAGAATACTTTATCTATCATGAATGAAACAGAAGTTTTAGCCGAGTTTATTCTTAAAGAGCCTATGAAATTTATGAATAATATTGACTTGTCATATAATTTAACCAGCGAATGTGTGGAGAAAATATTGTCATCAACAATTTTCTCTTTGGTTGAGAAGCGAAAAATAATAAACATTGTTCCGAAAGAAACAATAATCGCAGTAAGCACTATTTTTGAAGTGATAATAGATGCTATTTTGGCATCTAACGATGTCAATTTACATGAAGAGATATTATTTCATTTGCTTGCTTCAAACGTAAAATTGGCAAAGAAAGTCAGATTGGCAACACTTATGATTTCTGAACATAATACAGATTTTGAGTATTTAGAAAGAGTATTAAAAACAATAAATGGGAAGTATGCAGAAATCTGTAATTCAAGTAAGCGTACAACTGTTAAGGTTTCACCTTATAACAAAGACTTGCTTGAAATATTGAAACGAATAGAATATATTTCTTCATATAAAGAAACAAAAGATAGTGATGTCTATCGCATTTACCACAAACAAAAAAACAATAATACGAGTATGTCATAGAGTTGGATAATTCTTATATTGCTGAATTATCCAACCTTATGGGGGTTAGTCAACTCAACTGTGTCAGTGGCGTTTTCCCGTTAGGCATTAACCTCGGTCGGCGGGACGCGATTTTCAATCACGTTTCGACGACGAGGAGCCCGTGGCAGCACAAAGTTACATAGGGTCTACTAATTAAATGCAACTAATTGAATTTCAATAAATTACCTTTCAATATATTTCCGTAGTTCACAGGAAATGATTACCTTTGGGTGTTAAAATCAACAAGAATCAACATGAAATACTACTCCCAATACCACAGTCACGAGCTGTTTGAGCTTCAAGAGTCTCTCTCGGGTTTGAGCAAGTCCAACCGCTGGGTGAAGCTTGCCGACAATCTTCCCTGGGACAAGATAGAGAAGGGACGGTTCTACGTTTGTGGTAAAATATTACATAACTGACGTTTTTACGTTAAAACAAGCAAACACGCGACAAATAGTTAACACTAAAATGTTAAGCAATTAAGTTAATTAGTATCTTTGCGACATGAAAAAGAAGACGATATGGACAATAGCGGTCATCATGGGACTGTCGTTCATCTTGCTGCTCTTTTTGCAACTCACGTACATACGCGAGATGGCAAACATGAAGAAGGAGCAGTTTGACGAAAGCGTGAACCGCGCCCTCTATCAAGCCTCTCGCAACCTTGAGCTGAATGAGACTTTAAGGTATCTGGAGAAAGACGTAAGGGAGACGGAGAGGAAGGAAAACAATCAAGGCAACGGTTCCGCTGGCGCGCAAAAGGACGCCGCCGACTCATCATCGCGTCGGACGGCCAACAGCTTCCGCGGCTCCAACTATCTCACCTTCCGCATGAAGATGAAGATGGACAACCCGGTGAAGATGCCGAAGGCCATGATTCTCATCAACGACAAGAACTCCAACAACGCCGCGAGCCGCTCGTTGCAAGAGATCGTGAAAAACAGATACGTCTACCAGAAGGCATTGGTCGACGAGGTTGTGATGAACATGCTCTATTCCGCCTCCGACAAGCCATTGAAGGAGCGTGTCAACTTCAAGATACTGGACCAAGACATAAAGGCCGAACTGATAAACAACGGCGTGAACATACACTACCACTTCATAGTGACCACGCAAGACGGGCGTGAGGTGTATCGTTGCCCCGACTACAGCGACGAAGGCTCGGAGTTCACTTACACCCAGGTGCTTTTCCGCAACGACCCGTCGTCGAAGATGGGCGTGGTGAAGGTTCACTTCCCCGACATCAACAGCTACATCTTCTCGAGCATCAAGTTCATGATACCCAGCGTGTTCTTCACGCTCATCCTTCTCGTGACGTTTATCATCACCCTCGTGTTAGTGTTCAGGCAGAAGCGATACAACGAGATTAAAAACGACTTCGTGAACAACATGACACACGAGCTGAAGACACCTATCGCCAGCATATCGCTCGCCACACAGATGCTCAACGACGACAGCGTGACGAAGAGCGAGAAGATGAGGAAACACCTGGTGGGTGTCATCACCGACGAGACCAAGCGCCTGCGCTTCCTCGTGGAAAAGGTGCTGCAGATGTCGATGTTCGACCGCAAGAAGTCGTCGTTCAAGAAGAAGCACCTCGACCTCAACGAGATGGTGGAGTCGATAGCCAACAGCTTCTCGCTCCGCGTGGAGCACACGGGCGGAAAGATAAACGTGGACATCGGGGCCGTGGACTCAGACATCTACGTGGACGAGGTGAACTTCCAGAACGTGATATTCAACCTCATGGACAACGCCGTGAAGTATCGCAAGACCGACGAGCCTGTCGACATCTACCTCAAGACATGGAACGACGACAAATGGCTCTATCTCTCGGTTCACGACACGGGCAAGGGAATAAAGAAAGACGACTTGAAAAAGATATTCGAGAAGTTCTACCGCGTAGGCACGGGCAACGTGCACGATGTGAAGGGCTTTGGCCTCGGCCTCGCCTATGTGAAGAAGGTCGTTGACCTGCACGACGGTGAGATTAAGGTGGACAGCGAATACGGCAAAGGCTCTACGTTCACCATCAAGCTGCCCGTGATTCACGACGAGGACTAAACACGGTCAATGGTCTCACAACGTGAGTGACACGTTAACACCGCCGTTGGCAACATAATATACATTAATATAGAACAATAACATTAAAACAGTAAATACTATGGAAGAGAAAACAAAGATTCTGCTTTGCGAAGACGACGAGAACCTCGGAACATTGTTGTGCGAATATCTCATCGCCAAAGGTTACGACGCTGTGCTCTGCCCTGATGGCGAAGTTGGTTTCCGCGAGTTTCAGAAAGACAAATACGACATCTGCATCCTCGACGTGATGATGCCAAAGAAGGATGGTTTCACGCTGGCTGGCGAGATTCGCCAAATCAACTCGCAGGTGCCAATCATATTCCTCACGGCTCGCGTGCAGAAAGAGGACGTGCTGGAAGGTTTCGACAAGGGTGCCGACGACTACATCACCAAGCCTTTCTCAATGGAAGAACTGGTTAAGCGCGTTGAGGCCATCCTCCGCCGCGTGAAGGGCAAGAAGAACCGTGAGAGCACAAAGTACAAGATTGGCAAGTACATGTTCGACACGCAGAAGCAGCTCCTCACCATCGGCCAGAAGCAAACAAAGCTCACGACAAAGGAGAACGAGCTCCTCTCCCTGCTTTGCTCCCACGCCAACGAGATTCTGAAGCGCAACGACGCCCTGCGCACCATCTGGATAGACGACAACTATTTCAACGCGCGTTCCATGGACGTGTACATCACCAAGCTGCGCAAGCACCTCAAGGACGATGACCAAGTTGAGATAATCAACATCCACGGCCAAGGCTACAAGCTCATCATCCCAGACGAGGATTAAAACAACAACGCCCGAAGCACTCCCAAACGGACACTTCGGGCGTTTTCCATGTATTGCAGGGGCGGCACCCACAGTGAACACCGTTTTTTGTTGATAATAATATTTTACAAAAGGTCGTCTGAGAATCGTTTTTTTTCAACCACGTGTCTCTTTGGTCGAAATTATGCGATTCTTGGACATTTTTATAAATCCTTAAATATCAAGCGGTTGTACTTTTTGCGGTTTTTAGGTGTCGCCGTTACGGTGCAATCGCGTCGCCGTTACGGTGCAATCGCGTCGCCGTTAC